>Ga0126308_10000498_pt1 | contig 13218 bp, 10 predicted proteins | sample Plot55_FD_92533 | JGI IMG/M metagenome (GOLD analysis project Ga0126308, IMG submission 92533) | Serpentine soil microbial communities from UC McLaughlin Reserve, CA, USA - Plot55 | ecosystem: Environmental > Terrestrial > Soil > Grasslands | place: USA: UC McLaughlin Reserve, Lake County... | reverse complement strand
CGGCCACGTCTGGCGCCAGACCTACGAACGCGGGCACCCGGTCACCGACCTGGAGCGCGGCGAGCCGACCCAGGAGTGCGGGACGACCATCTCCTGGCTGCCCGATGCCGAGATCTTCGAGGGACTGGGCCTCGAGTGGGAGACGCTCGAGCAGCGCCTGCGCGAGACCGCGTTCTTGACCCGCAGCCTGCGCATCATCCTCACCGACGAGCGCGGGTCGGGCCAGGAGATCGAGTTCAAGTACGACGGCGGGATCGAGGACTTCGTCCGCCACCTCAACCAGAACAAGGACCCGATCCAGCGCAAGGTCGTCTTCTTCGAGGGCGAGAGCGACGAGGGCGCCGTCGAGGTGGCCATGCAGTGGAACTCCTCCTACCAGGAGTCCATCTTCTCGTTCGCCAACAACATCAACACGCACGAGGGCGGGGCGCACCTGAGCGGGTTCCGCGCGGCGCTGACGCGGACCCTGAACCGCTATGCGCGCGAGAAGGGCCTGCTGAAGGAGAAGGACGACAACCTCGCCGGCGAGGACGTCCGCGAGGGCCTGACCGCGGTGATCTCGGCCAAGCTGAGCGACCCGCAGTTCGAGGGCCAGACCAAGACCAAGCTCGGCAACCCGGGGATGGCCGGCTTCGTGGAGAACATCGTCAACCAGCGCCTGTCGGAGTTCCTCGAGGAGAATCCGCCCGAGGCGCGCCAGATCATCAACAAGGCGGTCTCCGCCGCCCAGGCCCGGGCGGCGGCGCGCAAGGCGCGCGACCTGACCCGCCGCAAGTCCGCGTTGGAGAACTCCCACCTGCCGGGCAAGCTGGCCGACTGCTCGATCAAGGACCCGGCCCTCGCCGAGCTGTTCGTGGTCGAGGGCGACTCGGCCGGCGGCCCGGCCAAGCAGGGGCGCGACCGCTCGACGCAGGCGGTGCTGCCACTGCGCGGCAAGATCCTCAACGTCGAGAAGGCGCGCATCGACAAGGTGCTGCAGAACGTCGAGGTCCAGGCCCTCATCACGGCGATCGGCACGGGCGTGCGCGACGAGTTCGACCTCGAGCGCCTGCGCTACCACAAGATCGTCCTGATGACCGACGCCGACGTCGACGGCGCCCACATCCGCACCCTCGCGCTCACGCTGCTCTTCCGCGAGATGGTCGACCTGATCAAGGGCGGCTACGTCTACATCGCCAAGCCGCCGCTGTACCGGGTAACGCAGGGCCGGAGCTCGCGCTACATCGAGAAGGAGTCCGAGCTCGAGCACATCCTGCTGCAGGACAAGCTCGAGCGCCTGCAGATCACCGACCGCGACGGCCGGCCGTTCCGCCTGACCGAGAAGCGCTGGCAGGACTTCGGGCGCATGCTCAAGCAGTACGAGGGGTGGGGCTCGTCGCTGCAGGCCACCTACGGACACGACCTCGTGCTGTTCCTCGAGGAGTCCCAGGTGCTCGACGAGGGCGTCACCGACGTCGAGCGCTTCAAGCAGCTGCTGAACGCCGCCGACCCGTCCGAGGAGCCGTGGGAGACCACGCTGCTGCGCGAGGGCGGCGCCGAGCTGTCAGTCCGGGCGGTCGAGCGCAAGACGGGCCACGCCCGCACCCATCGCGTCCCCGTCCGCCTGTTCGAGGATCCCGAGTACGAAGGGGTCGTCAAGGTCCACCGCCGGCTCATGGACCTGGCGGGGACGCCGCCGTTCACCGTCCGCCTGGGCGAGGCCTCGGCCGAGGCCCTCTCCTTCGAGGAGCTGCGCCGCTGCGTGCTCAAGGTGGCCCAGCGGGGCGTGACCCTGCAGCGCTTCAAGGGGCTCGGGGAGATGAACGCCGACCAGCTCGCCGAGACCACGATGAATCCCGAGACGCGCACGCTCATGCAGGTGACGATGGACGACGCGGCCCAGGCCGACGAGATCTTCACCAAGCTCATGGGCGACAAGGTCGAGCCGCGGCGCGAGTTCATCGAGCAGCACGCCCGTGACGTCGTGAACCTGGACGTCTGATGACCACGCCTCCCGAGCAGCTCTCCGGCGGCAACATCGAGCCGCGCGGCCTCGAGCTCGAGATGCGCTCGTCGTATCTCGACTACGCGATGAGCGTGATCGTCGGCCGCGCCCTGCCCGACGTCCGCGACGGCCTGAAGCCCGTGCACCGGCGGGTGCTCTACGGCATGAGCGAGATGGGCCTGTCGCCCAACCGCCGCTACGTGAAGTGCGCGAAGGTCACCGGGGAGGTGATGGGCAACTACCACCCCCACGGCGACGCCTCGATCTACGACACGTTGGTGCGCATGGGCCAGGACTTCTCCATGCGCCACGAGCTCGTCGACCCGCAGGGCAACTTCGGCTCGATCGACGACGACCCGCCGGCGGCCATGCGCTACACGGAGTGCCGCCTCTCGCGCATCGCCACGGAGATGCTCCGCGACCTCGACGAGGACACCGTCGATTTCGCGCCCAACTACGACGGCTCCACCAACGAGCCGCTCGTCCTTCCCGCCCGCTTCCCCAACCTGCTCGTCAACGGCGCCTCCGGCATCGCCGTGGGCATGGCGACGAACATCCCGCCGCACAACCTGCGGGAGAGCATCGCCGCGGTCACCGCCTACATCGACGACCCAGAGATCGACGTGGCCGGGCTGATGAAGCACCTTAAGGGCCCCGACTTCCCGACGGGCGGGTTCATCCTCGGCCTGTCGGGCATCCGCGACGCCTATGCGACCGGCCGTGGGCGGGTGCGCGTCCAGGCCCGCGCCCACACCGAGCAGCTCCGCGGCGGCCGCGAGGCGATCGTCGTGACCGAGCTCCCCTACGCGGTCAAGAAGGGCGGCGACGGCGGCGTGATCACCAAGATCGCCGAGCTGGCCAAGGACAAGAAGCTGCCCGAGATCGCCGAGCTCGAGGACCAGTCCAACAAGCAGGGCATGCGGATCGTCATCACGCTCAAGCGCGACGCGATCCCCAAGGTCGTCCTCAACAAGCTCTTCAAGCTCACGCCGCTGCAGACCACGTTCGGCGTCAACATGGTGGCGCTGGTCGACGGGGTCCCGCGCACGCTCTCGCTGCGCGAGGTCATCCAGGAGTACGTCGCCCACCAGCGCGAGGTCATCGTCCGGCGGACCAAGTACCGCCTGCGCCGGGCGGAGGCGCGCGCACACATCCTCGAGGGGCTGCTCATCGCGCTGGACAACCTCGACGAGGTCATCGCTCTGATCCGCGCCGCGCAGGACCCCGAGAGCGCGCGCGCCCGCCTCGTCGAGAGCTTCGACCTGACCGAGATCCAGGCGCAGGCCATCGTCGACATGCGGCTGCGCCAGCTGACCGCCCTGGAGTCCGGCAACATCCGCGCCGAGCACGCCGAGCTGATCGAGATCATCGGCGAGCTGCGCCAGATCCTCGGCGACGAGTCGCGCGTGCTCGACCTCATCAAGGAGGAGCTCGAGGAGATCGCCGACGCCTACGGCGACGAGCGGCGGACCGAGATCACCGCGTCCGAGGAGGACGTGGACATCGAGGACCTGATCGCCGAGCAGCAGATGGTCATCGCCATCACCAAGTCGGGCTACATCAAGAGCCTGCCGCTGGCCACCTACCGCCAGCAGCGCCGCGGCGGGCGCGGGGTGATGGGGATGGACATGAAGGAGGACGACTACATCGAGCACCTGTTCATCTGCTCGACGCACGACTACCTCCTGTTCTTCACCAACCGCGGCAAGGTCTACCGCTCCAAGGTCTACGAGCTGCCCGAGGCCTCGCGCACCGCCCGCGGCCGCGCGCTGGTCAACGTGCTGCCGCTGCGCGAGGGCGAGCGCGTGCAGTCGGTGCTCTCCACCCGGGACTTCTCCGAGGGCCGTTACCTGGTCTTCGCCACCCGCCGCGGCGTCGTGAAGAAGACCGAGTTCGGCGCCTACAACACGCCGATCAAGGCCGACGGGATCATCGCGATCAACATCCGCTCCGACGACGAGCTCATCGCGGTGCGCCGGACGTCGGGCGACGACCACATCCTCATGGTCTCCCGCCGCGGGCTCGCGGTGCGCTTCCCCGAGGACGGGGCGCGTGCGATGGGCCGCGACACCTCCGGCGTACGCGGCATGAACCTCGGCGACGACCGCGACAACGCGGTGCTGGCCATGGACGTGGCCCGCGACGACGCGGAGCTGCTCGTGGTCACCGAGGGCGGCTTCGGCAAGCGAACGCAGGTCGACGAGTACCGCGAGACCGCGCGCGGCGCCAAGGGCGTGCAGACGATCCGCTTCTCCGAGGAGCGCGGCGATCTCGCCGCCGCGATGGTCGTCCGGCCCCACCAGGAGCTCGTGTTCATCTCCACCGAGGGGATGGTCCAGCGCACCGGCGTGGAGGGCATCCGCAAGACGGGGCGCCCGGCCATGGGCGTACGGGTGATGAACCTGCGCGGCGACGACTCGGTCGCGGCGGTCGCCTTGGTCGTGGAGTCAGACGCGTCGACGGGCGCCACGGTCGAGGAGGACGACCCCGCCGCGGCCGGTCCGCTCGAGGCCGGCGCGGACTCCGGCGCGCTGGAGCCGGACGACGAGGCGGTCGCACCGGACGAGCGTGACGAGGGCCCGACGGCGCCCGACGGCGACGGCGACGGGCCCGCCGAGCTCTAGCCACGCCGCCCGTGCCCGAGACCGCCTTGACGCGCGCCTGGAACATCCGCCACCCGATCGCCAGCGCCCCGATGGGGCACGTGTCGGGCGGCGCGCTGGCCGCGGCCGTGTCGGGCGCCGGTGGCCTGGGCTTCATCGGCGTGGCGGTCGAGGGGCGCGGCGAGATCCTGCGCGAGGCGGCGATCCCGCGGGCCCGGGGACTTCCCTTCGGCGTCGGGCTGGTCGGCTGGATCGCCGACGCCCGGCCGGAGATCTTCGAGGCCGTGCTGGAGGCCGAGCCGTTCGCCGTGTCGCTGTCGTTCACCGACCCGGCGCCCTACGCCGCCCGGGTGCGCCATGCCGGCGCGCGCCTGGTCGTGCAGGTGCAGGACCGTCCGGGCGCCGAGCGCGCCCTGGAGGCCGGCGCCGACGTACTGGTGATCCAGGGCGCCGATGCGGGCGGACACGCCAGGGCGCACGTGGGGACGCTGCCGCTGGTGCAGGCGCTGCTGCCGCTCGCCGATTCGGCCGGGGTGCCGGCCCTGGCCGCCGGCGGGATCGGCGACGGGCGCGCGCTCGCCGGCGTGCTGGCGATGGGCGCGGCGGGGGCGTGGATCGGAACCCGATTCCAGGCCACCCGGGAGGCCGGCGGCTCCGACGACGCCAAGCGCCGGCTCGTGGAGGCCGGCGAGGACGAGACCGAGCAGTCGGTCGGCTGGGACGTCGCCCAGGGCGTGCCGTGGCCCGAGCACTTCCCGGGCCGGGCTCTGCGCACCGCCGACTTCGCCGAGCCGGCGGTCTGGGCCAGCGCCGCCGTGGGGGTCATCGAGGACCTGCCTCCGGCGGGCGAGGTGGTGGAGCGGCTCGCCGCCGAGGCCGACGAGCGCCTGGCGTCGTTCGGCGCGTAGGTCGTCGCCTCGGTCCGCTACATTGGCGGGACCAGAGAAAGGAGGTGGTCCTAAATCTTGTCTGACAGTTCTTTGGGGACCCTGGAGGTGCCCGGCCGCTGAAGTGGCTGGCCGCTGAGGCGGAATCCACACCGGCGCACCGCCAGGGGTGGTGTCGGGACTAGTCCCTCCGACGCAAGCACCACCTCCGGTCTCGTACAGCCAGTGTGAAGAGTCGTGCGAAGGGCGCTCCCTCGGGGCGCCCTTCGTCGTCTTCGCCGCGTCGCGCGGCCGGGACTACGCGTCCACGGGGCGCCGCGACACCCGCAGCCGCAGTCCGTCGCGCTGCCATCCGCCCGTGCCGTCGGCCTCCCAGCCCAGATCCTCGACGAGCGCGAGTTGATCGGGGCGCGGCGGGCCGCCGAGGCCGACGGTCAGCGTGGCGCCCTCGCGGGCGATGGGCACGCGCGCGCCGAGCGCGGTGCGCAGCGCGGTCACCGGGTCGGCGTCGACGGCCTCGGGGTGCAGGAGCGGCTCGGCCACCGCCATGGTGTCGCGCACGTCCCGCAGGCGGGCGATCCACATCTCGGGCAGCTCGTGCGCGCGCGCGCCCTCGATCAGCAGCTCGACGTAGGCCCGGCGCGGCGGCATCTCGGCCGGCGCCTTGTCGATCACCTCATAGGTGATCGCGCGGCGCCCCGAGACCTCGACCACGCGGCGGCGATAGCCCGACTGGGCGGCGAACTCCTTCGCGTCCAGCGCATCCAGGTCGGCCGGCGACACCTCGAAGAGGACGCCCCAGACCTCCCCGGCCGGCGCCGGCAGCACGTCGGCCCCGCCGGCCCGCCAGCGCCGCGAGCGCCGCGTGAAGGCGAGCCGGAAGCCCTCGAGCCGCGCCGCGCCCCGGGGCCGGGCGGCCTCGCACCACGCGGCCATCACGGCCGGGTGCATGTTGGAGCCGTAGGCGAAGTACGCCGGCACGCGGCCGCCCGCCTGGTCAGGCCGCTTCGGGCAGGTACTGGCGCCAGGCCGCGGGGATCGACGGGGAGGCGACGTGGATGAAGATCTGCGGGTGGGGGACGCGCGGAAGGCGGCGCGGCTGCATGCCGGCCTGGCGCGGGAGACGGTCGCCCTTGCGGCGGTTGCACGGCGCGCACGAGGCGACGATGTTCTCCCAGGTCGAACCTCCGCCCTTGGACCGCGGGATCACGTGGTCGACCGTCAGCGACGACCGCGAGCCGCAGTACTGGCAGGCCCAGCCGTCGCGCGCGAACACGGCCCGGCGGGTGATCTTGCGCCGGTGGGTGTCGCGCGGGACCCTGACGTAGGTCACCAGCCGGATGACCATCGGCCGCGAGAGGCTCATGGTCTCGGCGTGCAGCCGCCATTCGGCGTGCTCGACGACCTCCGCCTTGTCCTTGAGCAGGAGCACGACGGCGCGCCGCACCGTGCACACGTTGATCGGTTCGTACGTTGCGTTGAGGACGAGCACGCGACCGCCTGTCGATCCGCGCCGCTGGTGCTCAGTCGGCGGCGCGGACCCCGGTAGATCGGGTGGCGTGGCTACGGCCATTTCCGCGCGGAGTGTAGCGGCGACCCGCGACGCGGGCGGGGCGCCGCGAGCGGCTATGCGGCGGGGTAGGAGCCGAGGATCCGCACGTGCTCGGCGTGCCGGCGCAGGCCCTGCAGGGCCTCGTCGACGGGCCCCTCGGCGTCGCGGCCCTCGAGGTCGACGAAGAAGAAGTACCGGCCGAGGCCCTGCTTGCGGGGCCGGGACTCGATCTTGGTCAGATTGACCCCGCGGAAGGCGAACTCCGACAGGCAGCGCACCAGCCAGCCCGGCTCCTCGGCGCCGACGCCCCAGAAGACGATCGACGTCTTCCACGGCCCACGCGAGGCCACCGCGGCGCCGCCCTCGCGGGCGAGCCAGACGAAGCGGGTCTCGTTGTCGGCCACGTCCTCGACGCCGGCGCGCAGCACCTCGCAGCCGTACAGCGCGGCCGAGAGCCGGTTGCCCAGGGCGGCCACGGGATCGGAGGACTCGGCGACCATCCGCACCGCGTCGGCGGTCGAGTTGACGGCGACCACCCGGGCCGTCGGCAGGCGGGTGCGCAGGAACCGGGCGCACTGCGCGTTGGCCTGCGGGTGAGAGACCACCGTGCGGATGTCCTCCAGCGCCACGGGGCGGCGCGCGATCAGGCACTGGCGCACGGCGTGGACGACCTCGGCGACGATCGCCACGTCCTCCGCCTCGACGGCCAAGGCGTCCAGGGTGGCGTTGACCGACCCCTCCACCGAGTTCTCGATCGGCACGAGCCCGCGGTCGATCCCGCCCTCCTGCACCGCCATCACCGTGTCGAACACCGTGGGCAGGGGCACGAGCTCCCATCCCGCGGCGCGCGGGTCGGCCTTGACGGCCTCCTCGGAGAACGTCCCGGGCGGGCCGAGGTAGCCCGCGCGCATCAGGCCGGCTCGGCGGAGGGCTGCACGCGGCCGCCCTCCAGGGCCAGGCGCACGGCCTCGGCCTCCTCCGGCGAGAGCTCGAGCTCGCCCTCCCCCTGGTGCACCGCCTTGGCGTACAGCCGCGCTTGGTCCCGGTGGTGGATCGACGACAGGACCACGCCGGACCGGTGGGCGTCGAGCAGCGCGACCGTCGTCGACTGCCGGCCCGACATCTCCCCGTAGGCGTCGTAGCGGACCAGCGACCGGTAGGCGATCGCGCCGTCGAGGCGGTCCTCGGCCGCCTCCATGCGGTCGTTGAGGCGGGTGGCGGCGTCCGCCACGAAGTCGTGCAGCGCGCGGAACTCGTCCTGGAGCCCGGCCGCGTGGGCGACGAGGTCCTCCTGGGCGCCGTCGCCGAGCACCGCCTTCTGGGCGGCGCGCACCCGGCCGAGGCGGACGGCGAGGACGGCGCAGACCATCAGCGCGACCACGGCCAGCGCGGCGGCGGCGAGCGCGACGATGCCCTCGGTGGTGGTCAGCGAGTCCATCGGGCGGCAAGGATAGGCGCCGCTCCGGAAGCATCCGTGCCCCGGGCGGGGTGCTGGGTCAGCGGGTGAAGACGGCCGGGTAGGACTCGACGTTGTTCTCGGCCTTCTGCGCCCCCGGCACCCGGTTGACGGCGACGCGGACGGTGACCGGGGTGCCGATCGGCGGCGTGCCGCGCAGGGGGACCTCGGCCTCCGCCTCTGCTCCGGCCTCGGTCTTGTCGACGGTCGTCGCACCGGCGATCGGCTTTCCGGCGCCGGTGATCGACACCTTGACCGGCACGTCGACCTCCTCGTTGTCGCCCTGGTTGGCGAAGCGCACGGTGAAGGTCAGCTGACCCGAGGCGGGGATGCGGTTGGCGGTGTCGGGATCCAGCGTCACGTCCCCCGCGGAGACCGACACGAGCCCGTGCCCGTGCAGCCCCGGGGCGGCCCTGCCCCGGCGCCGACCGCCCGCGCCGCTCTGGCCACCGACGCGCTCGGCGACGACCCCGCGGTCCAGCCACGAGAGCGGGTCGTCGATGAACCGGCTCTGCGCGATCTTCTGCCCCGAGATGTCGTTGTCGTCGAAGACCTCCTGGATCTGGGGCACGACGCGCTGGGAGTACAGGACGTCGGAGGCCAGGAAGGCCTGCATCTGCCCGGCGATGCGGGCGACCGCCCCCGCCGAGGCCGCCGAGTCGCTCTGGGCGGCGGGCAGCTCGGCGGCGGTCCGCGCCAGCGCGTCGCGGCGCAACTCGAGCACGGTGACGAAGTCGTCCTGGGCGCCGCCCATCTCGTCGGGCACGTCGAGGTTGCGCGCCTTGCGCAGGATGCGGTCGGAGTCGCCGCGAAGCCCGTTGACGCGGACCTGGAGGGCCTGGCCCTGGGCGCGCGCCGCGCCGCCGAGCAGCTCGAACAGCCGGTCGCCCACGGCGTCGGACTCGGTGACCAGCGCGCCGACGTCGCGGTTGTACTCCTTCAGCGCGTCCTCCTGCTGGGAGTCCAGGCAGCCCTTGACGGCGACGACCACCAAGATGACCAGGAGCACGGCGGCGGCGATCGCGATGCCGCGCCGCACGAGCAGCGTCTGGTCGTTGGGCAGGCCACCACCACCGCCACCCGTGGCCCGACGCAGCCGTGTGCTGCCGCGCGCGCCGCCCCCGCTTCCGCGGGGTCGATCGTCACCCTCGTCGAAGAACGACAAACGCTGCTCCTTGCGGAAGACCCTCGGGGCGTCAGTATGACTGCGACCGCGGCCGGACCGCTCGACATGCAAGGTTCGCCGCAGGAGGCAGGGAGCCTCCCCGGCCGCTGGAACACGACCGCATGGATCCCGCGGAGACCCTCGAGCTGGTCCTGGAGCGCTACCGGCTCGAGCGCCGCCTGGGCGCGGGCGGCTTCGGTGCGGTCTGGCGAGCTCACGACGTGCACCTCGACCGGCCTGTCGCCGTCAAGGTCGTCCCCCACGCGGGCGGGACCCGCCGCCGGGTCGAGCGCGAGGCGCTGGTGGCGGCCCGGCTCAACCACCCCGGGATCGTGACGCTGTACGAGGCGGGCTCCGACGACGAGGCGGCCTACCTGGTCTCCGAGCTCGTCGAGGGTCGCATGCTGGCCGTGCTGATGGCCGGCGGCGAGCTCTCCGACCGCGACGTCCTGCGCATCGGCGTCGTCCTCTGCGACGCCCTGGCCCACGCGCACGCCGCCGGCGTGGTGCACCGCGACGTCAAGCCGCAGAACGTCATGGTCCCGTCCGACCCCGGGCGCGGGCTGGCCAAGCTGACCGACTTCGGCATCGCGACCCTCGTCGGGTCCGATCCGCTCACCCGCACGAGCGACGTCGTCGGGACGCTGGCCTACATGGCGCCCGAGCAGGCCGAGGGCGGCCCCGTCGACGGCCGCGCCGACCTCTACGCGCTGGGTCTCGTGCTCTACGAGGGCCTCACGGGCACCAACCCGGTCCGCGCCGCGGGCCCCGCCGCGACCGCCCGCCGCCTCGGCGAGCCACTGCCCCCGCTGCGCCGCCAGCGCCGCGACGTGGCCTCCGGCCCGGCGGCGGCGATCGACCGCGCCGTCCGACCCGATCCCCCTCAGCGCGGCGATCTGGCCGGGCTGCGCGAGGCCGTGCACGACGCCATCGCACGTGCGCCGACCGCCACAGGAACGATCGCCCCGTCGTTCCTGGAGACCCGGCGGCTGCGCCGGGCCGCGGTGGACGCGGAGCCGGTCGCCGGGCCGGGGCCCACCGGCCCGTCGTGGGCTCCCGCGGGCCTCGCGCCGGCGCCGGCGCTCGGGCGTGGCCGTCACCTCGCGGTGGCCGAGCGGGTGATCGCCGGGGCGCTGGCCGCCGCGCTCGTCGCGGCGGTCAGCCTGGCCCTGCGCGAGCCGCTGCCGGGCCCGGCGGGCGCGGCGGTCGCCGGGGTCTTCGCCCTCGTCGTGCTGCTGCCGCGCGTCGGGTGGATGGCCGCGGCCGTGACGGCGGTGGCCGCCGCCGCGGCGGCGCTCGGCGCCGGTCCCGCCCTGCTGCTCGCCGCCGCGCTGGCCCCCGTCCCTCCGCTCGTCTTCGGCGCCCCGTGGGCGTGGTCACTGCCCGGCCTGGCGCCCGCTCTCGGCGCCGCCGGGGTGGCCACGGCCTTCCCCGTGCTGGCCGGTCAGGCGCGGACGGGCTGGCAGCGCGCGGCCCTCGGGGGCCTGGGCTTCTGGTCGCTCGGCGTGGCCGAGATCCTCCTCGACCGGCGCCTGCTGATCGGGCCTCCGCCGGGCGACGACATCGCCGCTCTCGGCCGGCTGGTCGAGTCGCCGCAGCTGGCGCTCGCCGCGCTCTGGGCCGCCGCGGCGCTCGTCCTGCCCTGGGTCGTCCGCGGGGCAGGCTCGCTCGCCGTGGCCGCGGGCGGCGCCCTCGGCTGGGCTGCGCTGCTGGGCCTCGGCACGGCCGCGCTGGCGCCGGACGCCCCGGAGGGCGCGCTGCTCGGCGCCGCGCTCGCCGCGCCGGTGGCGCTCGTCGCGGCGCTGGCCCACCGCGGGGAACCGAAGGGCGCACCCCAGGCCTTTCCCTAGAGTGGACGCGCGCCCATGAGCGTGTTGCGCAGCCTCGAAAGCCGACTGCAGGGCCTGGTCGAAGGCACGTTCTCGCGTGCCTTCCGCTCCGAGGTGCGCCCGGTCGAGATCGCACGGAAGCTCGCCAAGGAGATGGAGGAGCACAAGACCCAATCGGTCTCGCGCGTCTACGTCCCCAACGAGTACACCGTCTACCTCGGCCCGCAGGATCGCGAGCGCTTCAAGGGCTACGAGGATGCAATGGTCAAGGAGCTGGCCGGGTACCTCCTCGAGCATGCGCGACGCGAGCGGTTCGCCCTGGTGTCCAGGCCCGTCGTCTCGTTCGCGACCGACGACCGCCTCGCGCTGGGCGAGTTCGGCATCCAGGCCAGGCTCGTCCAACCTGGGGAGGTCGAGGAGATTCCGCCCTCCCAGGGCGAGCAGGGCCACACCATGGTCTACTCGACGGCCGAGCGGGTCCGCGCCCCGCTGGAGGAGCGCCGGGTCACCCCGCGCCACGCGCAGGCGGCGGTGGTCGTGGAGGGCCGGCGCGTCGTCCTGGGGCCGGGCGGCGCGACGATCGGGCGCTCGCGCGACTGCGAGGTCGTCCTCGCGGACGCCAACGTCTCGCGCCACCACGCCGAGGTCCGCCCCCTCGCCGCCTCGCCGCACGGCTGGGGCGTGGCGGACCTGGGCTCCACCAACGGGGTCAAGATCAACGGGCGGCGGATCGAAGGGGTGCAGGCGTTGAGCCCGGGCGACCGCGTCGTCCTCGGGACGAGCGAGCTGCGCTTCGAGTTGGATTAACTCCGGTACCGCGATGCTCGAGCCCGTCTCCGTCCTGCTGAAGTTCGGTTTCCTGCTGGTCCTCTACCTGTTTCTGCTGTGGGTGTCGCGCTCGGCCCTCCGCGACCTGCGCCGCCAGGACGCGGTGCCCGGAGCCGCGGTGGGCGCCCGGGGCCGCGACCCGTCCCCCGTCCTCGCGGAGGCCACGGCGATGCACTCGGCCGCCAGCGGCCTGGGCGACGCGGGCCTGGAGGAGACCGAGGCGCTGCTGCGGGTCGAGCGCGGCGCCGGCCTGGAGGCCGGTTCGGCCTATGACCTGGTCGGCGGCGCGGTGCTCGGCCGCGGCGACGGCGCCGACATCCGGCTGGAGGACCCCTTCGCCTCCTCGCGGCACGTGAGGATCTCCTGGGAGGGCTCGACCCCGGTGGTCGAGGACCTGGGGTCGACCAACGGCACCTACCTCAACGAGGAGCTGCTGCGGGGCCCGCAGCCCATCCACCTCGGTGACCACCTGCGCATCGGCGACACCGAGTTCGCGTTCGTCCGGGACGAGGGCCGCTGATGCTGCGCGTAGCCGAGTCCTTCGCGCTGACCGACACCGGTCGCGCGCGGCGGGCCAACGAGGACTCGCTGTTCGAGCGCGCGCCCGTGTTCGCGGTGGCCGACGGGATGGGCGGCGCCCAGGCCGGCGAGGTCGCCTCCAGCGTGGCCGTCGAGGGCTTCGAGCAGGGGATGCCGGCCGACGGCACCCCCGAGGAGCGCCTGGCCGCGCTGGCCCACGAGGCCAACGAGCGCATCCATGCCCTCTCGCGCGCCGACGACCAGCGCGCCGGTGAGACCGAACAGCTCGATCAGGACGAAGCCCGCGATCATCAGCAGCGCGTAGGTCACCGCGTCCCACAGCACGTGGGCATGGACGTGGTGGCCCCTCTCGTGGCCGACCCCCGCCCTGACCT
>Ga0126308_10000497_pt1 | contig 13222 bp, 15 predicted proteins | sample Plot55_FD_92533 | JGI IMG/M metagenome (GOLD analysis project Ga0126308, IMG submission 92533) | Serpentine soil microbial communities from UC McLaughlin Reserve, CA, USA - Plot55 | ecosystem: Environmental > Terrestrial > Soil > Grasslands | place: USA: UC McLaughlin Reserve, Lake County... | reverse complement strand
GGCGGGCGCGACGGGCTGCTGGCCCCGGAGGAGACGGTCACCCTGGCCGGGATGCGGCTGGCCCAGGGCGAGGCGGTGGGCGCCGTGGCCACCCTGGCCCCGCTGCTGGAGGGCCGCGGCGGCGACGCCACCGCGCCGGCCACGGCGATCCAGGCGTCGCTGATCGACGCCGTCGCCAACCAGCAGCTGGCCGACCGCGAGGCCGCCGGCCGGTCGTTGCGGCGGGCTCTGGAGCTGGCCGGCCCCGAGGGCTACCGGCGGGCGTTCGTCGAGGGTGGCACCCCGGTGCGGGTCCTGCTGGTCGACCACCTCCACCGCGACCCGGCCCACCGGGCCCTGGCCGGGGGGCTGCTGGACCGCCTCCGCGACACCGCCACCCCCGCGCCGGCGGCGGCTCCGGCCCTGGCGGCGGAGCTGATGGAGCCGCTCAGCGAGCGGGAGCAGGTGGTGCTGCGCTACCTGCCCAGTTCGCTGTCGGCCGGGGAGATCGCCGACGAGCTCTACGTCTCCCTCAACACCATCAAGACTCACATCAAGAGCATCTACCGCAAGCTCGACACCAACCGGCGCTGGGACGCGGTCAAGCGGGCCCGCCAGCTCCAGCTGCTGTGAGCCTCACACGGCCGGCCGCTCCGGCGGCAGCCGGTCCAGCTGCCGGCCCAGCCCGCGCAGGTCGAAGGCGGCGAACAGCTCGGTGAAGCCGTAGAAGATGGCGTAGATGCCGACCAGGTTGACGAACACGACCAGGGCGCGGCCCGGGTACCCGGCGGCCCACATGCCGAGCAGCAGCTCCAGGATCCCCAGGATGAGCCCCATCCACCAGTAGGGACGGCCGTGGTTGGTGAAGGCGCCGACGATGTCGACGATGCCCTTGAAGACCAGGAACCAGGCCAGCACGATCGAGATGACCAGCAGCGTCCGGCCCGGCCAGACGAGGGCGATGATCCCGGCGATGATCGAGAGGGCCCCGCCGACCAGGTAGAGCCAGCGCCAGCCCTCGACCCGGCCGGAGTCCAGGATCTGGTTGACGCCGGTCATGATGAAGGTGATGCCGGCGAAGATGGCCAGGACGAGCAGGCTGCCCACGTTGTAGGACAGCACGAACATCCCGAACAGGATCCAGAGCACTCCGAGGATCAGGAACAGCCACCAGGCCCGGGTCACCCCGCGGATGGCGTCGCTGGACCCGAGGCCGGCCATGCGGTCCGACATCGGCAGGTCACTCATGGGATCTCCCTTTCAGAACAGGACGGCGATGCCGTCACCGACAAGCTTGAATCCGAAGACCACGAACAGCACGGCCATGACGGCGGCGTTGTGGTCGGCGGCCCACGTCTTCCAGGCGTCGAGGGTCCTGGCCGCGTGCTCCCCGCCCACAAGATAGACGATCAGCGGAGCAAGCACACCTATGGAACCAATCACGACGAACACGGCCAGGGCGACCGCCTGCTCCCCGCCGGGCAGCCCGGCCCCGGCGATGGTGGCCGCGGCGGCGATGGTCAGGGCCGCGTTCTTGGGGTTGACCCCCGACAGCAGCGCCCCGAGGCCCAGCGCCCCGCCGGGCTTGAGCTTGTCGAGCCCGGCCATCCACTTGGGCATCTCCGGCGCCGCCCCCGGGGCGGGCCGGCTGCGCCACTGCCGCGCCGCCAGCAGCAGCGCCAGCACGCCCAGTAGCAGCTTCAGCCAGCCGGTCCAGGCCGCCGGCTCGCCCTCGTCCGAGGCCCCGGCCGGCCCGGCCAGGAGCAGGACGACGGCCCCGAGGATGCTGAGGCCGGCCAGCCAGCCGAGGCCGAACAGGCTGCCGTTGGCCCGGCCCCTGGGGGTGGCCAGCACCAGGATCATGGCCACGATCGGTAGCGGGCTGACCGCCACCCCGGCCGCCAGGCCGAGGACGTCACCGATGGCCGCGCCCATTGCACCTCTCTCCCACGCTCGACGACCCAACGATGCCCGCCGTGGGGGTGACCCGTCGTCACCCTTGGCGGGTGAATCACCCCGTTCGGGTGAAGCCCGGTCACCCCGGGTGGCGCCACCATCGGAGGCAGCCGCTTGGGGCCGGTCGAGGAGGGCGCGCGTGTCTCGTGAGGGAGCCAGCTACGAGATCCGCGTCAAGGGACGCCTGACCGACTCGCTGATGGCCGCCTTCGAGGGCATGCAGGCGTCGGTGGAACCGGTGGAGACGGTGATCCACGGCCCGGTCCAGGACCAGGCGGCCCTCTACGGGCTGCTCGACCGCATCCAGGCCCTCGGCCTGGAGCTGGTCGAGGTCCGGCGGCTCCCGGACCCCCCCGGGGAGCCGGACGTCACCCCCCCGTGACCGCGTCCTCGACGTCCCGGTACAGGTGGGCGCGGCCGATCTGGTCGGCCAGGCCGCTGCGGTCCAGCATCTCCAGCACCTGGGCGTGGACCCCGGCCAGCCACAGGGCGACGCCCTGGCGCTCCAGCTCGGAACGGAGCGAGCCGAGCACATTGACGCTCTCGATGTCGAGCTCGGGGGTGAACGACAGGTCGAGCAGGACCACCCTGACCGGGGGGTCGGCGTCGCCGAGCTGGTCCCGGATGCCGTCGCGGAGGCGCTTGGCGTTGACGAACAGCAGCGGCGCGTTCAGCCGGTAGACCAGCCGCCCGGGCTCGGTCCGGGCGGCTGGGGCGTGCTCGAGGGCCACGTAGGCGGTCGTGCCGGGCACGCGTCCCAGCACCGAGCTGCTGGGCCGGCTGGACCGGATCAGGAACGCCCCGACGGAGACGACCACGGCCAGGATCAGCCCCTGGAGCACGCCAAGGGCGAGCACCGCGACCATCGCCACCAGGGCGATCACGAAGCTGTCGCGCCGCAGGCGGCGGACCCGGCCCATGGCGGCCAGGTTGAGGAACCCGACCACGGCGCTGATGACGACGGCTCCAAGGGCCGCCTGGGGAAGGTCCCGGAACAGCGGCAGCAGGGCGATGGTGGTGACCACCGTCAGGCCGGCCACCAACAGCGACACCAGCTGGGTCTGGGCCCCGGCCCGGTCGTTGGCGGCCGTCTGGCTGGCCCCGCCGCCGGTGATGAAGCCCTGGAACAGGCCGGAGAGGATGTTGGCGATGCCGACCGCGCGCAGCTCACGGTCGGGCTCGACGTCGTAGCCGTGCTCGGTGCCCATGGACTCGGCCACGGTGGCGCTCTCGGCGTAGCCGATGATGGCCACGGCGACCGCCCCCGGCAGCAGCCCGAGCAGGTCGTGCCAGCTCACCGACGGGATGGCCGGCAGGGGGACGCCGCCGTCGACCGAGCCGATGACCTCGACCCCGCGGGCGCTCAGGTCGAACAGCGCCACCAGGGCGATCCCGGCCACGACCACGGCCAGGGCGGCGGGCACGGCGGGCGCGACCCGCTTCAGGCCGAGCAGGACGGCCAGGCTGCCCAGCCCGATGGCGGCCGTCCAGCCGTTGGTGTCGCCGAGGTGGCCCAGCAGGTCGGCGGCCTGGCCGAAGAAGGTGCCGTCGCCGGGGGGCCACGCCAAGCAGCTTGGGCAGCTGGCCGACGATGATGGTCAGCCCGAGACCGAACATGAAGCCGACCTGGACCCCGGCGGAGATGAAGCGCGACACGAACCCCATCCGCAGCAGGCCGAGCGCGATCAGGACGACCCCGACCAGCATGGCCAGGGCGGCCGAGGCGGCGGCGTAGCGCTCGGGGTCGCCGAGGGCGACCGGGGCCACGATCGCCGCCGAGATGGCCGCCGTCGAGGAGGTCGGGCTGACGATCAGCTGCCGGCAGGTGCCGAACAGGCCGTAGCCGAGCAGCCCGGCGAAGGCGGCGAACAGCCCGGCCTGGGGCGGCAGCCCGGCGATCTGGGCGTAAGCGATCGCCTGCGGCACCACCAGCGCCCAGGTGGTGAGGGCGGCGACGACGTCCCCCCGCAGCCAGGCACGCCGGTAGTGCCGCAGCCAGCCGACCGCCGGCACCGGCCCCCCCGCTAGTCGCGGGCCATGGCCGCGTTGAGGTGGCGTTCGAGGTCGACGTAGGCGTCCTCGCCGACGTCGTAGACGACCTTGACGATCCTGCCCCCGGTCAACGGGAACTTGGGCTTGTAGTCGCTGGAGACGGCGTCGCCGCCGTCGTAGCCGATGCAGAGGCCCTCGCCGCAGAGGCTGAAGCGCGAGGCGATCGTCCGGATCTCCTCCTCGGCCGCGACCTGGCCGTCGACGTGGAGCTTGAGCGGTCCGTACGCCTCGTGGTGCTCGCCCATGCGCTCCTTGGTGAACTCGACCCCGACGACGTGGGTCCCCGACGTTGGCGCGTCGGCGACCAGCCGCTGCTCGGGCGGGATGCCGAGGAAGTTGTAGACGTAGACGAGCTTCCCGTCCTTGACGAACAGCGAGTAGCCGCCGAAGCGTGAGCCCTGGGCGAGGATGACGCCCTGGGAGTCCCCGGTGAACTCGACCTCGGCCAGGATCTTGTGGGAGACGTTGATGGTGTTGGCCGCCGACGCCTCCGGCACCTCCGAGGTGCCCGGGTAGTAGGTGTACTGCCCGCTGGCCGGCACGGCCACGGTGTACTCCAGCGCCCGGAACTCGAAGATCGAGAGGTCGTTGAGCGGCAGGACGTCGTACTTCCTGGCCTCCTCGAGCCAGAGCGCCTTGAGCTCCTCCAGCTTGTCGGGGTGCTGGTCGGCCAGGTCGTGGGCCTCGGCCCGGTCCTCGTCGGTGTGGAACAGCTGCCAGCGGTCCTGGTCGAAGTGGCCCAGCCCGATCGGGACCGGGCCGTGCTCGGCGACCGCCTTCCAGCCCTGGTGCCAGATGCCTCGCGTGCCCAGCATCTCGTAGTACTGGGTCTGTTTGGTGGTGGGGGCGCCGGCGGCGTCGAAGCTGTAGCGCATCGACACCCCGGGCAGCGGCGTCTGGGTGTAGCCGTCGACGACCTCCGGCAGCTCGACGCCGCAGCAGTCCAGGATCGTCGGGACGATGTCGGTGCAGTGGTGGTACTGCTCGCGGACCTCGCCCCTGGCCTGGATGCCGGCCGGCCAGTGGACGACCAGCGGGTCGGTGACGCCACCCTGGTAGCTGTAGCGCTTGAACATCCGGTACGGAGTCGAGAACGCCACCGCCCAGCCGGTCGGGTAGTGGTTGTAGTCTCGGGGGTCCCCAGCTTGTCGACCATCGCCAGGTTGTCCTCGATGGCGTCCGGCCAGGCGTTGAAGAACTTGTTCTCGTTGACCGAGCCGTTGGGGCTGCCCTCGCCCGAGGCGCCGTTGTCGGCGCAGTACAGGATCAGGGTGTTCTCCAGCTGCCCGGACTCCTCCAGGTAGTCGACGATCCGGCCGACTTGGGCGTCGGTGTACTCCGAGAACCCGGCGTAGACCTCGGCCATGCGCGAGAACAGCCGCTTCTCCTCGTCGGTGAGCGTCTCCCAGGGCCGGACGGCGTCGCCCTCGCTGAAGGTGCCCGGGGTCATCGGGTTGATCGGGGTCAGCTCGGTGCCCTCGGGCAGGATGCCCCGCTCGACCATCCGCGGCAGCACCCACTCGCGGTACGCCTCGTAGCCGTCGTCGAATTTGCCCTTGTACTTGTCGATGTACTCCTTGGGGGCGTGGTGGGGGGCGTGGTTGGCGCCTGGGCAGAACCACAGGTACCAGGGCTTGTCCGGCTCCGACTGCTTGGAGTCGCGGATGAAGCTCAGCGCCTTGTCGGCGAGGTCCCTGGACAGGTGGTAGCCGTCCTCGGGCCCATACGGCTGGTCGATGTAGTGGTTGTCCTCGGCCAGGTCCGGATACCACTGGTTGGTCTCGCCGCCGACGAACCCGTAGAAGCGGTCGTAGCCCTGCCCGAGCGGCCAGTCCTTCTTGGACGACCCCATCGTCCAGGCGTCCACCGGGATGTTGTGGTTCTTGCCGACCCAGAAGGTGCTCCAGCCGGCGTTGCGGAGCACGGTCGCCATGGAGGCGTTCTCGCGGGGGATGTGGGAGTTGTAGCCGGGGAACCCGGTCGAGGTCTCGGAGATCGACGCGAACCCGTTCTGGTGGTGGTTGCGGCCGGTCAGGAACACCGAGCGGGTCGGCGAGCACAGCGCGGTGGTGTGCCACTGGGCGTAGGTGAGGCCGTTGTCGGCCAGCCGCTGGAGGGTCGGCATCTGGATCCGGCCGCCATAGGGCGACCAGGCCGCGCAGCCGGTGTCGTCATAGAGGACGACCAGCACGTTGGGGGCGCCCTGGGGCGCCCGGTCGGGGAGGAAGGCGTCCCAGTCGGGGGTGGAGTCCCGGATGTCGAGCTTGATGGATCCCGTGAACTGCTTGGGCATGGTCCCTCCCGGCTCGTGCCGCTGGCGGGGACCAGCATCGGTCGGGGAAGGGTGAGCGCGCCTCACCCGGACCGGGGTGATTCGGGGCCGGCGACCGCCTGGACAGCGTCCATGACCGTGGGGTAGGCGGGGGGCAGGGGGGCGTCGCCCTCGGCCCGGCGCAGGACGTCGCGGACCTGGCCGACGTCGCGGGCGATGACCAGCTCGACCCCGGACCGCCGCAGGTCGGTGGCCACCTCGATGAGCATCCGGGCGGCGCTGACGTCGATGAAGGGGGCGGTCTCGGCGTCGAGCACCACCGCCCTGGTCCCCGGCTCGGCGGCGTGGGCCCGGATGACGTCGCGGACGGTGTCGGCGTTGGCGAAGAACAGGCCGCCCTCGACCCGCAGCAGCGCGATCCCCGGCGGCTGCTCGTTCTCGGGGTGGCGCAGGACGTCGCCGTACTGGCCGGGCATGCCCGGGACCTGGCCGAGCACGGCCACGTGCGGCCGGGAGGCGCGGTAGAGGAGCAGCAGCAGCGACACGGCGATGCCGATGAACAGCCCGGGCAGGGTGTCGAAGACCAGCACCCCGGCAAGCGCGGCCACGGCGGCCAGGAAGTCGGGCCGGGCGGCGATGCCGTAGATGCCGCGGAGCTGGCGGGTCGCCACCCGGTAGAGGGCGGTCAGGGCGGGGATGTCGACCAGCTCGATCACGGCGGCGATGACCACCGCGGCCAGGGTCGCCTCGGGCAGGTTCTCGAACAGCCCGGTCAGGAACAGCAGGGTGAGGATGGTGAGGGCGGCCACGACCAGCCCCGAGATCTGCGAGCGGGCTCCGGCGGACCCGTTGACGGCGGTCTTGGAGAGGCTGCCGTTGACCACCATGCCGCTGGACAGGCCGGACGCCAGGTTGGCCGCCCCCAGGCCGAGCAGCTCCCGGTTGGCGTCGACCTCGTAGTGGGCCCTGGCGGCGTAGGTCTTGGCCGCGCCGAGGCCCTCGGCGAAGCCGACCAGCATGACCCCGGCCGCCGCCGGGGCCAGGGCGAGGTAGTCGGCCGCGGCGACGTCCGGGGTCCCAAGCGCCGGCAGCCCGCTGTCGATCTGGCCGACGATCTCGACCCCGTGGGCGTCAAGGTCGAGCAGCCACACGGCCAGGATACCCAGTAGGACCGCGACCAGGGAGCCGGGCACCAGCGGGAGGTAGCGCCGCAGCCCCAGCACCAGGCCGAGCGAGGCCAGGCCCACGGCGACGGTGGTCGCGCTGGCCTGGCCGAGCCGGCCGAGCAGGTCCCACAGCTTCTCGAAGAAGTCCCCGCCGCCCCCCTCGACCCCGAGCAGGGCCGGCAGCTGCCCGGCGACGATGGTCAGGGCGAGCCCGATGATGAAGCCCTTGAGCACCGGCTCGGAGATGAAGCTGGCCAGGAAGCCAAGGCGCAGCAGGCCGGCGCCCACGGCGAGCAGCCCGGTGGTGATGGCCAGGGCGGTGGTGTGGGCGAGGAAGCCGGAGCTCCCCTGGGTGGCGACGTCGGCCACGGCCGCCGCCGACAGCGCCGCGGTGGCCGACATCGGCCCCACCACCAGGTGCCGGGAGCTGCCGAAGGCGGCGTACAGCAGCAGCGCCCCCGGGGCGGCGTACAGCCCGACCACCGGCGACACCCCGGCGATGGAGGCGTAGGCCAGCGCCTCGGGCACCAGCACCGCCCAGACCGTCATGCCGGCGATCACATCGCCCCGCAGCCAGCGCCGGTCGTAGCCGCCAAGCGAGGAGAACAGGGGCAGCCGGCGCCGGGTCACGGCGTCACTCCACTGGGGCCTCGACGAGGGCCTGCGGCGGCCGGCGGCCCAGGAACTCGATCAGCGCCAGCACCACCAGTAGGGCCAGGGTGAGGCCGAGCACGACCTTGCCGGTGGGCCGCCCCCAGAACACCAGGGCCAGGCAGGCCAAGGCGACGGCGCCGATGCGCAGGGCCCGCTTGTTGGTCTCGACCCAGGCCCCGACCCGCCCGGTCGGGAGCCCGGCCCGGTCGACCCCCCAGCCGATCGCCCCGGCCAGCCCGGCCCGGGTGCGGACGGCGCTGACCGACGGGCCGGTCAGGAACGCCGCCGCGGCCACCACCGGGGCCAGGACCAGGACCGTGCGCAGCCCGAGGCGCAGGAACCGGACGATGGTGTCGTACAGCACCGCAGCGGCGTCATGGGGCAGCACGGCCGCCGGGACGCTGTCGAGGTAGATCGAGCGGAACACGGCCAGCCCGAGCGCCAGCACCACCATCGAGGCGGCCAGCCCGGCCCCGGCCCCGGCCAGCGCCCGCCGGTGGTCGGCGGCCACGTACACCCCGGTCACCAGCAGCACGATGGCGACCACGGGCAGCCACACCCCGAGGGTGTTGAGCACGCTGAAGGCGCTGCGGGCCCTGGTGATGTCCTCGGACTGGAACAGCACGAAGGAGGCGTCGACCTCGGGGACGCGGGCGGCCAGGGCGAACCCCTGCGCGACCAGCTGCTGCTTGACCGCGGCGATGATCGGGGCCAGGTTGAGGCTGACGGTGTCAGCCCGGGCACGTCAAGGTAGGTGAGCACCTGGGCGGTGACCTGGTCGGCGATGGCCTGCTGGATCGCCGGGTCCCTGGCCAGCGGGGCCACCGTGGCCACGTACCGGTCGGTGTTGGCGACCTGGTTGCGGGTCCAGACGGCCACCACCGACAGCGCGTTCTCGGCCCGCAGCCGCTCCAGCTCGGCACGCTCGTCGCCGGTGAGGGCGGGGCCCTCCCACGCCATGACATCACCTCGATCGCTGGCCGACCCCGGCAGGCTCTCGCACGGCCGGTCGAGATACATCACCCTCCAAGGGTGATGTCCGCCTACCGCTGCTCCAGACGGCGGCGCTCCATCAGGGTGGCGTTGAGCTCGGCCGCGGCCACGGCCAGGCGGGCGAACAGGAACAGCGACACCAGCAGGACCAGGGCCACCCCGAGCGACCCGTAGAGGGTCGACGCCCTGGCCGCCCGTGGGGCGAACGACAGGCTCACGGTCACGGAGAACGCCTCGAAGCCGGCCCCGAACAGCAGCGACGCCGGGACCAGGGCGGTCCAGGACACGCTCGACGGCCGTGGCATGGCCAGCGACAGGGCCAGCCAGAGGACGGCCAGCACCACCACCTGCACACCGGCGCTGAGCAGGACCACCGTGAGCTCGCGGGCGAGTCCCTTGGCGTCGGCCCGGGCCTGCTCGGCTAGGGTGGAGGTGACGCCGACCACCGCCACCCCGGCGATCAGCCCAAGGACCAGCCATGCGCTGGCCCGCGACCGGGACGGGGCCATCCGCCAGGCCAGCAGGTGCACCCAGCGCAGCACCTCCAGCACGGCCGCGGCGGCCACCAGCGTGGCCACCCCGCCGAGGATCAGGGCCAGCCAGCGGGCCCGCTGGGAGCTGTGGGTGGCGTCGGCCACCGACGCCACCACCAGGTCGGCGAGCTCGTCCCCGGGGCGGGCCGTCCCCTGGTCGGCGGACGCCTGGGCGGCGAAGCCGAGCCCGGCCACGAGCACGTAGATGAGGGGGACCATCAGGGCGAACAGCCGGAAGGCGAGGGAGGCGGCCAGGATCCCGACGGCCACCGGGCGCTCGCGCCGGACCACCCCGACCATGGTGTCCACCACCATGCTCCGCGACCGGGCCCGCTCCAGCCGGGCCTGGCCGCCGGCCAGCATCGCCTCCACCTGCTCGCGCCGCCGCCGGATCCGGGATGGTCGCTGGCCCGCCATGGCCGGCTCAGACCGCGGACAGAGCCAGCGAGACCGCGAACCCGGTGACCACCAGGGGGCCGGTGAGGACGCCCTCGACGGCGTAGGCCTCAGGCAGCAGGGTGTCGGCCAGCATGGCCAGCAGGGCCCCGGCGGCGAACGACTGGGCCAGGGCGCCGGTGCGGCCGCTGGCCGGGTCGAGCATGGCGTAGCCGGCGGCCGCCGCCACGGCCGACACCAGCACCACCGCCGACCACATGCCCAGCACCCGGCTGCGTGGCCAGCCGGCCTCCTTGAGGCCGCTGGAGGACGACATGCCCTCGGGCAGGTTGGACAGCGCCACCGCGGCCAGCAACGAGATGCTCACCCCGCCCTGGAGGACGGTGAGGCCGAGCACGAACGACTCGGGGATGCCATCCAGCACCGAGCCGAGCACGATGGCCAGGGGCGACCCCTCGGCCTGGGCCCCGGTGGCGTCCTTGCGCTCGCCGCCGCCGCGCCGCTCCAGCAGCCAGTCGCCGACGGTGAAGGTGGCAGCGCCCGCCAGGACCAGCAGCGCCACCCAGGCGACGGCCTGGTACTTGAGGGCCTCGTCGACCAGCTCGAAGGACACCGAGCCGATCAGCAGGCCGGTCCCGAGGGCCATGACCACCGCGATGACCCCCCGGGTGGGGGACAGCAGGTAGGCGATGAGCGCGCCGATCAGCAGGGCGGCCGCCCCGAGCGCTCCCCAGCCGAATGCCTCAGCCACCTGACGGCGTCACCTCGCGGGTCATGCTACCCGGGCGGGCAATTCACCCCAAGCGGGTGATGCCCCGGCACCCGGTCCGGTGCCACGGTGAGGCCTCCACCAGGGAGGCGATCGATGTTCAGGCGACGAGCTCACGACCAGCCCGAGGGGGCGCCGGCGGGTACCCGGTACCTGCTCCGGGAGAAGCTGCTCAGCTTCGGCGACGACTTCTGGATCGAGAACGACCGCGGCGAGCGGATCTTCAAGGTCGACGACAAGGTCCTGCGGGCGCGCGACACCGTGATCATCAAGAACGCCGGCGGCGACGAGCTCCTCAAGCTCCAGAAGCGGCTGCTGCGGGCCCGCGACACCATGGCCATCGAGCGCGGCAACGACAAGGTGGCCACGGTCAAGAAGGCCCTCATCACCCCCCTGCGCGACCGCTTCACGGTCGAGCTGGAGGGCGGGGGCGAGCTGGCGGTCGAGGGCAACCTCCTCGACCACGAGTACCAGATCACCCGCGACGGCATCCCGGTGGCCAACATCTCCAAGCGCTGGTTCCGGGTCCGCGACTCCTACGGCGTGGCCGTCGCCCCCGGCCAGGACGACGCCCTGGTGCTGGCCGTGACGGTCTGCATCGACCATCTCACCCACCACGACCGCTAGCCCGGGCCCGGGCGGCACGGTCGGCCACGGCGGCGACCATGGCCGCGGTGCCGGCCCCGGCGACCGAGCCGATGACCACGTCGCCGGGGTAGTGGACGCCGGTGTGGACCCGGGAGTAGGCGACGGCCACGGCCAGCAGCCGGATCGGCACGGCCAGGACGGGCAGGTGGCGGCCGACGGCGTAGGCGAAGGCGAAGGCCGAGGCGGCGTGCCCTGAGGGGAACGACGCCGAGCGGGGCATGGGCACGTGGCGCCCCTCGAACCGGGCTTGCTGGGCCCGGTCAGGGCGGCGCCGGCGGGCGATCGGCTTGACCCCCAGGTTGACCGTTGCCGAGGTGACGGCGATGGCCACCACCCCCTCAAGGGCCGCCCGGCGGCCGCGGCGGCTCCCGGCCACGGCGACCACGGCCGCGATGGCCAGCCACACGCGGGACTTGTCGGCCGCGCCCGACAGCCGGCGCACCGGGACGTCCAGGGTCCCGGTGGGGGTCCGGGCCACGGCCTCGTAGACGGCCCGGTCGACCGCCCCCAGCTCCCGTAGCCCCTCGGCCAGGCCGAGGGCGGCCGGGCCCCGGCGGCGGGCCGGGACCCGCCGAGCAAGGGCGTCGGCGACGGTGTCGTCCGGGCCCGGAGCCGCCACCTGGGGGTCTGCTGGCCTAGGCGTCGGCGGTCTCCATGTCCTGGGTGTAGCTGCCGGAGCGGGCGGCCCCGTTCAGCCGGGCCCGGTGGTGGAAGGCCCGCTGGGCCGCCGGGCCGTTGACCGCCTCGCCCTTCCAGGCCTTGAGCGCCGGGGCCTGGAGGGCCCGGCCGTAGGAGAAGCTCAGCTGCCAGGGGGCGCCCCCGAGCCGGTTCATGGCATTCAGGTGGGCGGTGGCCGCGGTGTCGCTCTGGCCGCCGGAGAGGAACACGATCCCGGGCACCGAGGCCGGCACGTGGTCGCGCAGGCAGGCCACGGTGGCCTCGGCGACCTGGTCGACGCCGGCCTGGACGGGGGCGTCGCTGCCGGAGAGGACCATGTTCGGCTTGAGCAGCATCCCGTCCAGCCGCACCCGGTGGCGCCACAGGGCGGCGAAGACGGCGGCCAGGGTGTCGCGGGTGACCTGGTCGCAGCGCTGGATCGAGTGGTCGCCGTCCATCAGCACCTCGGGCTCGACGATCGGGACCAGCCCGGCCTCCTGGGAGAGGGCGGCGAAGCGGGCCAGGGCCTCGGCGTTGGCCCGGATGCAGCCCGAGGTGGGGATGTGCTCGCCGATGGTGATGACCGCCCGCCACTTGGTGAACCTGGCCCCCAGGTCCCGGTAGGTGGCCAGCCGGCCGGCCAGGCCGTCCAGGCCCTCGGTGATCTTCTCGCCCGGGAAGCCGGCCAGCCCGGTGGTGCCGGCGTCGACCTTGATGCCACAGATGATGCCCTGGCCGGACAGGACCTGGGCCAGCGACCTCCCGTCGGCCGCCTGCTGGCGCAGGGTCTCGTCATACAGGATCACGCCCGAGATGAACTCGGCCGCCCCCTCGGTGGTGAACAGCAGCTCCCGGTAGGCCCGCCGCCGCTCGGTGGTGCTCTGGACCTGGATCGACTTGAAGCGCTTGGCGATGGTGCCGCTGCTCTCGTCGGCGGCCAGGATGCCCTTGCCCGGGGCGACCAGCGCCGTCGCCGTGGCCGCCAGCTCGTCTTCCGTCATCTGGAACCTCCCATGGATCCGGGGCCCCTACAGTAACCGGGTGAGGCCGCCATAGGCAGGGTGGCGGAGGCGGCCCGCCTCCCCAGCCGAGGAAGCTGACCTCGACGGCCAGCTCGGGGCGGACGAACACCGGGGCCGGGTCGCCG
>Ga0126308_10000496_pt1 | contig 13224 bp, 9 predicted proteins | sample Plot55_FD_92533 | JGI IMG/M metagenome (GOLD analysis project Ga0126308, IMG submission 92533) | Serpentine soil microbial communities from UC McLaughlin Reserve, CA, USA - Plot55 | ecosystem: Environmental > Terrestrial > Soil > Grasslands | place: USA: UC McLaughlin Reserve, Lake County... | reverse complement strand
TTCGGAGCAAATTTCCTTATTACGGTTCGGCTCGGTGAAGCTGGTGATCGTGAACCAGAACGACAAGGTCAAGAAGTCTCAGCCTGGACGGCCATCCTGGTGGTCCCGACGATTATCATGGGCTTCTACGGGATGAACTTCGAACGCATGCCCGAGCTGACGTGGACGTCTGGCTATTTGTTCGCGCTGACGCTGATGGCGGTGCTCTCGGTCCTACTTTACGGAGGCTTTAAACGTTCTGGCTGGTTACTGATAGTAGCGTTGCGAGGGGTAGCTAGGGGACACCACCCAGGTGCGGCTGCGAGTGCATCCTTGGTAGATACCTCCAGCCGCGTGCGCTCGTGGCGAGAGTAAGAAGGGAGAGCTTATGAGTTTTCGTGGCGCCATTTTCGACGTCGACGGCGTGCTGGTCGACTCGCCGCACGAGCAGGCCTGGCGTGAGGGTCTGCGAGAGTTGATGGAGAACGAGTGGAGCGACGTCCGGCCCCAAACGTCGTACGCTCCCGAGAAGTTCACGCCGGAGGTCTACCAACAGGTCATGTCTGGCAAGCCGCGCTACGCGGGCGCACAGGCCGTGCTGGAGCACTTCGGGATGCCCGACCCCGAGGAGCACGCCCGGGAGTACGGCGACCGCAAGCAGGTGATGATTGTCGAGCTGATCGAGGCGAGTCAGTTCCACGCGTACCCTGACGCGTTGCGCTTCGTCCTCAAGGTTAAGGACGCGGGGCTCCGGATAGCGGCGGCCTCCTCGTCTAAGAACGCAAACGCGTTTCTGGAGCGAATCCGGCTGGACTCGTTCGCCGAGGAAGAGGGCTTGAGCTACGATTTCGTGGGGCCCGGCTACACCCTCCTGGACATCTTGGATGCGAACGTCAGCGGACGAGACTTCGAGCAGGGCAAGCCGCATCCGGAGATCTTTCTGACCGCAGCCGAGGAGCTCGGCGTCCCTCCGGGCGAGTGCTTCGTGGTCGAGGATGCGGCGAACGGGGTGCAGGCAGCGAAGGCGGGCAACATGGCGGCTCTCGGCCTGGCGCGGGCCGACGACGAGGTACTGCTTGAGGAGGCTGGTGCCGACCTGGTCGTCACCAGCCTCGACGACATCTCTTTGGACACACTCGCCGAAGGTCGCCTGGAGCGGGCGAACGTACGATGAGGGAGCGACCGCACTGCCACCTCGACGGTAGAACCGCAGCAGGCGATTCCCGTAGGTTTAACCCGAGGAGGAGTCTACGATGGGGTCAGCGCGGTAGCACCGGTCAAAGCGCAGCGGGAGGTGCAACCCTCGAGGTGGCAATAGAGGCGGCCGGGTGAACGTTTTCTCCGGCCGGAGTGCGGCGCCAGGATGCCCGTTTGGGGGCGGGCCGCGCCGAAGGGGTGGAGCAGAAGCTCTAAAGGTATAAGGAGGTAGGGAATGAACGCCATAGGGGTGGACGTAGGGGGCACAAAGATCGCCGCCACGGTCGTGACTCCCGAGGGCAAGATACTGAACGAGGTGAGGTACCCGACCCAGGCGGTCCCGCCGAACAGGTTGATAGAAACCATCGCTGCAGCCATCACGGAGGTAAAGAACGGCTTCGAGGTGGGTGGGGTGTGCCTGGCGGTTCCTGGTCTTATCCTGGCCGCTGAGAACAAAGTTATCATCTCGCCCAACCTACACGAGATAGAGAACATCCCTTTGGACGAGGAGATAGGCCGCAGGACCGGTCTTTACGTCACGGTGGAGAACGACGCGAACGCGGCAGCCTGGGGCGAGTTCCGCTACGGGGCCGGAAAAGACGTCGAGCACCAGATTTTCATAACCCTCGGTACCGGGGTCGGTGGAGGGGTCATCACCCATGGGGTGCTTTTAAGGGGCGCCGATGGAGCGGGCGGGGAACTGGGGCACGTGACCATCGAGTCTGCAGGACCACGCTGCGGCTGCGGGAACCACGGATGTCTTGAGGCGCTCGCCTCGGGCACTGCCATTCGGCGTCGGGCGCGAGAGGTCGCCAGCGACCAGCCATACTCAGCGTTGGGACGCCTGGCCATCGAAAGAGAGGTGCTGGGAGAGGATGTGACGAGGCTTGCCCACGAAGGAGACGAGGCAGCCTTGCAGGTGCTGCAAGAGACTGGGCGGTGGCTGGGGATCGGCCTGGCAGGGTTTGTAAACACCTTCAACCCGGAGGTGATCGCCGTCGGTGGCGGCGCTGCTCGGGCAGGAGAGCTCATCCTGGGACCCGCTCGTAAGGAGGTGCAGCTCAGAGCCCAATCCCCTTCACGCGACACCGTCGAGATAAAAGAGGCCACCTTGGGCCCGGAATCCGGGGCGCTCGGCGCCGCTGCGCTCGCCCGGGGCGCAGACGGAGAGTACGTGTTGGGCCCCTCCAAGCGGGTGGTTTGAAAACGGCGAAGATTCCTCGGCTACGGCGGCACGGCGAGAGAGAAACACGCGGCTCGGGCCTTAGGAAGACAGAATGGGCGAATTGTTCAGGCATCTCCAGGGCGAGGGTTTGCCACTCCGGTACGGGGTCGAACCTGAGGATCGGCGGGATAAAGCCCCGGCCTGTAACGTAATCGAGTTTGACTCCGGTAAGGTCCTGGTCACTCTGCGCCAGCCGGGAGGCGAGGAGGAGTCGCTCGCGCGGTTCTCCGGGCAGGCGGTCGCGACCAGCGAGATCTACCCGGAGCCAAAACGCTCCGTTCGCTACGACGAAGCGCCTGTACAGGGTTGATGCTGACGAGAGAGGTGCCGATGACAAAGAACATAGGTGATCTACCCCACGCGTTGACACACAGTGAGCAGCTGGACCGGCATCTAGCCGGGAGACGACCGGCCGTGTTCCTCGACTATGACGGCACGCTGACGCCCATCGTCGATAGGCCGGAAGACGCGGTCATCTCTGAGAGCATGCGTAATACCGTCCGCGAACTTGCGCAGCGCTACCCCGTATGCGTGGTCAGCGGACGTGACTGCGAGGTGGCGCAGAAGCTCATGGGTATCGATGATCTGATAGTTGCCGGAAGCCACGGCTTCGACATCTGGAGCCCGGCAGGTGGGACCATCCAGCGCGAGGAGGGCGCCGGGTTCGAGAACCTGCTCGATGGGGTTAAAAAGCGGCTACACGAAGAAACGGCCTTCATCGAAGGTGCTCTCATCGAGCCAAAAAAGACCTCGGTCGCGGCCCATTTTCGGCTCGTCTCTGAGGAGGAGAGCCCCAAGATCAAAGAGATCGTCGACACGATACTTGCCGAGCACCCCGACGAGTTGAAGGTGACGCCCGGCAAGATGGTCTACGAGATTCAGCCCAAGCTGGACTGGGACAAGGGCAAGGCCGTGCTCTACCTGCTTGAAGCACTGGACCTCGATGGCGACGACGTGGTGCCCATGTACCTGGGTGACGACATAACCGACGAACATGCCTTCGAGGCGCTCGCCGGGAGGGGCATCGGCATCTTTGTTGGCCGCGCTGACGATCCGGAGGTAACCGGGCGAACCACTGCCGCCGACTATGTACTCCACACACTGGAGGAGGTGGAACAATTCCTGAACACGCTCGCACGCTGATATCCACCGACCAACGTTTTCGCGAAACGGAGAGGAAATGTTAGAACAGAAAATCGGGATCACGACGCCGGAATGGACGCTCGCCTACGACTCTTTCGATCCTGAAGAGGAGGGATTGCGCGAGGCGTTGACTTCCACCGGCAACGGCTACTTCTGCACGCGAGGCGCTCTTGCGTGGTCCGAGGCCGACGGGGTGAGCTACCCTGGCACCTACACCCACGGTGGCTACAACCGGGAGACCACGATCATGGCTGGGGTGCCGGTGCTCAACGAAGATCTGGTCAACCTCCCCAACTGGCTGCTCTTGGCGTTGCGGATCGAGGGAGAAGAGGCCGTAGGGAGGGAGAACGTCGAGCTCCTCTCCTACCGACACGAGTACGACGTTCGTAACGCCATGGTCGTGCGCGCCTTACGCTTCCGCGACCGGGCGGGCCGCGAGACTACGCTTGAGACCCGCCGCTTCGTCAGCATGGCCGACATGCATCAGGCGGCCATGCAGTGGACTATCACGCCGGAGAACTGGTCGGGCAAGGTGGAGGTAATCTCGGCGCTGGACGGCCGGGTTACCAACAGGGGCGTTGCCCGCTACCGACAACTCGAAGGCCGACACCTCGACCCCGTCTCTCCCAGGACGTTCGGCCCAGAGGTCATAGCCCTGGAGACACGGACTCGGCAGTCACGCATCTACGTTGCCGAGGCGGCTCGCACCCGCGTCTACGGCGAGCGAGGGATAGTCGACGCGGATCGCAGCCTCTACCAGATGCAGGACTACATACACCAGGTGCTCTCCTTCGAGGTGAGGGAGAAAGAACCCATGCGCGTCGAGAAGGTGGTCGCCTTCTACACTTCGCTCAGTCACGCCATAAACGAGGCGCTGGTAAACGTTGGCAAGGCCATCGGCCGTTACCCAACGTTCGCTGAGGCCTTCGAGCGTCACCAGCGGGCGTGGGACGAACTGTGGGGCCGATGTGACGTGCGAGTCCCGAAAGACGACCGGGTTCAGCTCTTGCTCCGCCTGTACATCTCGCACATCCTTCAGGTCTGCTCGCCGCACACCGCGGACCTTGACGCGGGCGTTCCGGCCCGCGGCCTCAACGGTGAGGCTTACCGCGGACACATCTTCTGGGACGAGCTCTACATCTACCCGTTTCTGAACTTCCGGCTGCCCAAGATCACGCGCGGGCTGCTCATGTACCGCTACCGGCGTCTGGACGAGGCCCGGGCGGCGGCTAAAGAAGCCGGTTATAACGGGGCGATGTTCCCCTGGCAGAGCGGCTCAGACGGCCAGGAGGAGACCCAGAAGGTGCACCTCAACCCCAAGTCTGGAAAGTGGGAGCCGGACCTAAGCCACAACCAGCGGCACGTGAGTGCGGACATCTTCTACAACATCTGGCGATACTACGAGGCGACCGGAGACTTCGAGTTCTTACTGGACCATGGCGCGGAGATGATGCTGGAGATCGCGCGCTTCTGGTCTTCCATCGCCCACTTCAACCCCGAGCGGGATCGCTACGAGATACACGGTGTTATGGGGCCGGACGAGTTTCACGAGAAATATCCGGACTCGGAGGAAGAGGGACTACGGAACAACGCCTACACCAACGTGATGGTGGCCTGGCTCTCCGAGATCGCCCTGGAGGTACTTGATCTGCTCCCCGAACGCCATCGAGAGGCGCTGCGCGCCAGGATCGGCCTCACCGACGAGGAGGTCGAGCTGTGGGAGGATATGAGGCACAAGATGTTCGTCCCGTTCCACGGCGACGGGCTCATCAGCCAGTTCGAGGGTTACGAGGACCTAGAAGAGCTGGACTGGGATCATTACCGCGAGAAATATGTCAACATCCAGCGTCTCGATCGCCTCCTTCGTGCCGAGGGAGACGATCCGGACAAGTACAAGCTGACCAAGCAAGCCGACACCGTGCTGCTATTCTTCCTGTTCTCCGAGGAAGAGCTTAGGCGGCTCTTCGAGCAGCTCGGGTACGACTACACGCCCGAGATGGTCCGCAGGAACATCGACTACTATGATCACAGGACCTCTCACGGCTCCACCCTGAGCTTCATCGCGCACGCCGGCATCTTGGCCGGCCTCGACCCGGAGAGTTCGTGGGAGAGGTACATGGTGGCGCTGGAGAGCGATGTCGGCGACGTGCAGGGCGGCACCACGAAAGAGGGCATCCACATGGGGGTAATGGCCGGGACGCTGGACCTGATACAGCGCGGCTACCTGGGGACCGACATCCGCAACGGGGTACTCCACTTCGACCCGAAGCCGGTGGTGAATCTGGAGGGGGTGTCTTTCCCGATGCGGTTTCGTGGGACGCCACTTGAGGTGAAGCTCGAAGAGGACAGGCTGACGGTCGCCGTCGAAACCGGCGGCTTTAACCGCCTGGTCAAGGTTGGCGTAGGCGATGATATCCGGGAGATCAAAACCGGCGAGAGCTACACCTTCGGTACCTGAGTAGTCGTTCGAATGGTCCGGGAAAGCGTGCGCCCATTAAGTCGGAACGGAGCGTGATGATGGTTGACCTCCGCGCCTGAGAGGCGCAAGCCGGTCCTAAGTTAGCATTGCTAAACCTCGCCGCAGTGATCCGTCGACGGGTCTAAGCGGGCGGGGTCGGTACCGCTAATCCGGATCGAACGGGGATATACTGAAGGCCCATGGTAAGTAGTAACGAAGAATTGCGGGTGGTGGCGTTCGGCGGCGGCACCGGACTACCGGTGCTTTTGCGGGGCTTAAGAGACCGGATCGGGAATCTAACCGCGGTCGTGACGGTGGCGGACGATGGAGGGTCGAGCGGCAGGCTCAGGCAGGAACTCGGGGTGGCCCCGCCCGGCGACGTAAGAAACTGCCTGGTGGCTCTCGCCGGTCGCAGAAAGCTGGCCGAGGTCTTCAACTACCGTTTCGAGGGTGGAGGCGACCTCTCGGATCACAGCGTGGGTAACATCATTATTGCGGCGCTCTCGGACATTTCCGGCGGTTTCGGCGAGGGCGTGGAGCAGGCCGCACGTTTCCTGAGAACCAAGGGCAGCGTCTACCCGGCGGCCACGGAGAGCCTGACCCTCGTGGTCCGTTACGCTGACGGTACCTTCGCGCGGGGTCAGTCGGTGGTGTACAAGGTAGGCAAGGCGATCTCGGAGGTCACGGTTGAGCCGGCCGGTGTGGAGGCGCCACGGGGGGTAATCTCCGCGATAAGGGCAGCGGACGTCGTGGTCCTTAGCCCGGGCAGCCTGTTCACCAGCACGATACCGGCGCTCCTGGGTGTCGGGACCCGCGAGGCACTTGCAGGTTTCGCGGGGCCGGTGGTGTACGCGGCGAATGCCATGACCCAACCAGGAGAGACTACCGGTTTCACCCTGTCCGATCACCTCCGCGCCCTGATACAGCACGTTGGGCCCATCGTTACTGACGTGCTTGTGCACTCTGGAGACCTGCCCTGGGAACTCGTAGCTCGCTATGCAGCGGAGGAGGCCACGCCAGTTGAAGTGGACCGAGAAGAGGTCGAGAGGCTGGGTGTGCGGTTGCGAGCGGCGGATCTCTTTTCGGATGGGGCCAGCACGAGTATACGACACGACGCTAACCGGTTGGCGAAGGAGGTGTGCGAGATTGCCCTGGTTCGTCTCTGAACAGGAAGCCCAATCGAGCCAGAGAATGCTGTCACATACGCACTGTACGCGGCGTAAGCTACACCTGTGATATTCGATCCTATAGCGGCTTGCAAAGTGTCAAAAGGGCCGGGAGTTCTCCCGGCCCTTTCCGTTGCTTCCTCGTTCTTCCTGCAAAAGTGAAGAATTCAGAGCAGAGGAGGAGGGATTCGAACCCTCGATACCCCGGTTAGAGGTATTGCGGGGCGATGATATCGTGGTTGTTCGCCAATGTTCAAAAACTCCCGTAAGTAGGCGCATTTTCCCTGTTTGCTCGTCGTGTGTGTTCGCAGTTGTTCGTGTGGGTTGGTGTCAGAACCTCTCAGACAGTCCAAATATCCTCTCAGCTCTCTAAATGAAGGAGGAACAGCTAAACGTTGCGATTAGGTCCTCGATACGCTAACCCCAGGTTGCAGCAGCCCTTGGGCTGTCCAAGAATGTGACAGTAACGTTACCTTCGAGGAGGTCGAAAGAGCTTGTCATTGTGGTACAGCCCGGCGGTGGGGCGCCTCACTCCCTACACTCCCGGTCTAAGTGCTCAGGACGTGGCATCCGAGTTTGGGGTCTCGCCTTCAGAAGTGGTCAAACTCGGCTCGGGCGAAAATCCGCTTGGCCCTTCTCCCGCAGCCATCCAAGCAATCTCCGGGGTGCTTGGATCGCTCAACATATATCCGGATTGGACATCGGCTGATCTGCGACGTAAGGTTGCCAGCCTGTTTGATGTTTCGGAAGATGAGGTCGTCTGCGGAGCAGGGGAGACCGAGATCATTTCGTGCATTATTCGAGCGTTTGCGCGCCCCGGCGACGAAATCCTGATGCACAAGCCCACGTTCCCCATTTATCATCTCTATGCCGAAGCTGAGGACCGACGACCCGTCTTCGCCGATCCAGGTGGCTCGCCGAGACTAAGCATAGACGATCTCCTGGAGCATATTAACGAGCGTACCCAGGTGATCTTCCTTACTTCCCCCCACAACCCGACCGGGAAAGTCCTCGAGTTTGATGATGTGCGGCGGGTCTGCCAGGCTGCTCCTCAAGCGCTCGTCGTGATGGACGAAGCGTACATCCACTTCTCTGATCAGGTCTCTGCGATATGTCTTCTTCCCGAGTGCTCAAACCTGATAGTGTTACGAACTTTCTCGAAAGCCTACGGTTTAGCCAGTCTGCGAGCCGGTTTTGGTGTCGCAAGTGAAGAAATCATCCGCATCCTGATGCGCATTAAGCCAACATGGAACGTTGGTTTGCTGCAGACCACAGGCGCGACCGCTGCACTTGACGATGAAGAGCACGTCGAACGCATCAGCCGAATAGTGAGAAAGATGCGGGAGATCGTATCCCGCGATATCGACGAGTTGGAAGGGTTTAGCGTGGTGAAGGGCTCCCAAGCGAACTTCATTCTGGTCCGGCTGGACGACCCTTCACTGAACTCTTTGGAGGTGTTCCGTCTTTTAGCCCAGCAGGGACTGATCGTCAAAGACGGCAGCGTTTCTTACGTTGGGTTAGGAACACAGTATCTCAGGATCGACGTGGGCGTGGAGGAGGTCATGGACCGACTAGTGGAGGCTCTTCGCAAAATTTCGGCGGGCTTGTGATGTGCCCGGACAGGTCTTCCCATACACGTGCATGGGTCGGGATCGACATCGGGGGAACTTTTAGCGACGTCGTAGCTATCGACGAGACGGGCGAGGTGATTACAGCTTTCAAAGTTCCCTCGACGCCGGACGACCCAGCGGAAGCAGTGATTACGGGTCTTGCCCGTCTCGAGGATCAACTGCCGGGCTTGGCCGATGCTCGTTTGTCCGCCGCGATGTTCCACGGGACTACCGTGGCAACCAATGCGCTGATTCAGAAACGAGGAGCTAGAACCGCCCTCTTAACGACGAAGGGGTGCCGGGATGTGCTCGAACTACGCCGGCAAGCGCGGCCAGATCTGTACCGGCTATTCCAGCGAATCTCGCCGCCTTTGGTCGACGAGCAATGGCGCCTTGAGATTGCCGAGCGCGTGGCCTTCGACGGTTCGATAATCCAACCTCTCCAAAAGGCTTCTGTGCGAGAAACCGTCAAGGTCTTGCGGCAGGGAGAGGTTGAAGCTCTTGCGATCTGCTTTCTTCATGCGTACGCAAACGATGAGCACGAGCAGGACGTGAAGCGAATCATCGAAGAAGAGTTGCCCCACGTGGACCTATCGTTGTCGAGTGAGGTCTGTCCCGAGATTGGGGAGTTCGAGCGAACCAGCACTGTTGTGGTGAATGCCTATGTCTCTTCGGAGGTGCGACGGTACTTACGCCGGTTGCGCGAGGGCATGAGCCGGTACGGCGTGAACCAATTTCACGTCGTGAAATCCAACGGAGGCCTGACTTCGGCCACGAATGCCGAACGGTACCCGATTCATCTGATCGAATCGGGTCCAGCAGCTGGGATCGTGGCCGCTACCGAACTTGGTCGATCGAAAGGTATACAAAACCTGATCGCTTTTGATATGGGCGGGACGACCGCGAAGGTTGGCGTGATCCAGGGTGGGAGGCCCCGCCTAACTCGGGAGTTCTACGCTGATCGCTACGTCGAGGGCGACGACGTAGGTGGATACGCTATCAGAAGCCCCGTAATAGACCTAGCGGAAATCGGAGCCGGCGGAGGAAGCATCGCTTGGCTCGACTCCGCTGGCGTGCTGAAGGTTGGGCCGCAGAGCGCCGGTGCTCAGCCGGGACCGGTCTGTTATGACCGAGGCGGGGAGCTGCCGACCGTCACGGACGCCCACGCCGTACTGGGCACGCTGAGCTCCGACCTATTGGAGGGGGCCCCTTCGGGTCTGCGGCGTGATCTTGCGCGCGCCGCAGTTGAGAAGGAGATCGCTCGCTCGCTTGGTTGGACCACGGAGCAGGCCGCGCATGCGATTCTGGAGATCGCTACGGCCAACATGGCGGAGATGGTTCGGCTCGTTACGGTGCGACGCGGGCTTGATCCCCGCGACTTTGTGCTTGTTGCCTACGGTGGCGCCGGTCCTCTCCATGCGTGCGATATAGCTAGAGAGGTAGGCATAGAAAAAGTGGTCGTGCCACCCTATCCGGGCATGTTCAGCGCTATGGGTACCATCATGTGCGAGGTTCGGTACGACCTTATCCAGAGCCTGCTTCGAAAGCTTGACACTCTTGAGCCGGAGGATGTTCAAGAAACCTTTCAGAAACTAGAGCGCCGGGCGCAGAATCTCTTGGCGGATGAAGCCGTTCCAGTCGACCCGGAGGCGGTGCGCTACTTTCGCCATCTTGACCTCCGTCACGAAGGACAGTTGCATGAGTTGGGTATAGCTTTGCGACAAGACGGGATCCCTTCGCGTGAAGAAATAGAACAGGACTTTAGGAGCGCCTACCAAGACAGCTACGGGTACCGGCTACCGGGAAGCGCCGTCGAGCTCGTGAACGTCCGGCTGGAGGTTGCTTTTAGGCTGTGGGAACACGAATTCTTTCCTGCGGGCAGCCAAGAAATCCGCACTCCAAACGAACGCGAGCGTGTAATAGCCGAGGCGGACGGCTCAGAGGTGCCATGGCAGGTCTTGGCTCGCCACGAGTTGGAACCGGGAGAGGAGGTTCGTGGACCTGCGTTGATTGAAGACGTGGGATCCGTGATCCGGGTCCTTGCGGGCCAAGCAGCCCAGCGTGACGACGAGGGGGTGCTGATAATTGAAGAGACGCAGTAGTGTGGAGGGGCCCAGACTCTCTTCGGACGCTGGCTTAACGACGCTCGAGGTCGTTCGTGGCGCGCTAGGCGCGATAGCAGAAGAGATGAAGAGCATCGTGATGCGAGCCTCGTTCTCGCCGCTTCTGACCCTGTCCGGGGATCTGTCCTGCGCAGTTCTGGATAATCGAGGACAGGTCGTCGCGCAGGGAAACGATATACCCGTACATTTGGGCGCTATGCCGTTCACCGCGCAGGGGATACTGGACAGTATTCCAAGAGAGGATCTGGCTCCCGGTGACGTAATGATAACCAACGACCCATACGTGGGTGGGACCCACCTACCGGACGTCACCCTTATGTCTTCTATCTTCGACGAAGAGGGCTTGGTCGGCTTTGTCGCAAGTCGAGCTCACTGGCCCGACGTAGGAGGTGCATCGGCCGCTAGTTCGAAGGCGACTGATGAGGCGATCCAGGAAGGGCTGCGGATCCCTCCTCTCAGGCTCGTAGAAGGAGGCAAACTTGACGATAAGCTCGTCGAGCTGATGCTCGCGAACATGCGGGTGCCTTCCGAGCGGCGGGGCGATCTCGAGGCCCAGCTGTCGGGCAATCGTCGCGGGGTCCAGCGTGTCGAGGAGCTGGTGAGCAGGTATGGTGGCAAAACGGTCCGAGAGATATTCGAGGAGTCTCAGAGATACTCGCAGATTCTTGTCGAGCAGGCACTCCAGGAGATACCCGACGGTGAATACCGGTTTGAAGAACGCCTCGATGGTGACGGTTTCGAAGAGAGAGATGCACCGTCCGATTTGGTTATCCGCGTCACCGTCACAAAGACGGGAGACAAAATCGAATTCGACTTCAGCGGCTCCTCGCCGTGCAGCCGAGGACCAGTGAACGCACCCTTCGCCGTAACCGCGTCCAGCGTTTACTACGTCGTGCTAGCGGTGCTCGGCGGTCGGATCCCTCCGAATTCCGGAGCTTACCGGCCTGTACGAATCGCGGCGTCAGAGGGGACGTTGGTTAATGCTACCTATCCTGCACCGGTAGTGGCCGGGAATACAGAGACGTCTAACCGAATCGTCGATGTGCTTCTCGGAGCGCTAGCCCAGGCCGCGCCTGAGCGGGTCACGGCGGGCAGCTATGGGTCTGCAGCTGTCTATACGTTGGGGGGGTGGGATCCTGAACGAGAACGCCCGTTTGTCCACTACGAAACTATCGGTGGGGGTATGGGAGCTTTTGGCCGGGGCGACGGCCTGAGCGGCATGCGGGTACACATGGGCAATACCATGAATTTGCCGATCGAAGCGGTGGAGTCGAGGTTACCCGTGCTGATACCACGATACGAACTCATCCCCGATTCCGGCGGCCGCGGACGGTGGCACGGGGGGCGGGGAGCTCGGAAGGTAGTGCGAGCGTTGTGTGACGGGATCAACTTCTCGATTCTAGGGGAGCGTGCTCGAACGCCCGCACCCGGAATTCGTGGGGGGCTGTCCGGACGAGCGGCGAGCTTTTTCATCCGCACGAGCGCGGGGGAAGACATACCCTTGAGATCGAAGGCTAGTTCGCCGCCAATGCTTGAGCAAGGCTGGGAACTCTGGCTGGAGACCGCCGGAGGTGGGGGTTACGGCGATCCTCAGGAGAGTGGGTAATGGACGGGACATTCGGAGTGTAGAAATCAGAGAACATAGGTAATAAGAGAACAAAGACGTGGGAGAGCGAGGAGATGTTATGAAGAAAACTGAAGGGCTGGCACTCGATGAGCGGTTGCGAATCGGTGTCTTGGTCCCATCGTCTAATACGGTGATGGAGAACGACCTGCACAAAGCTTTGCCGAAGAGCCGGTACACGGTTCACACGGCGCGGATGTATCTGGAGGAGACCACATCCGCCGCCGAACGTGAGATGGTGGATGAGTACGCACCAGCCGCTGCACAACAATTGGGGACCTTGTATCCTCACCTGCTCATCTTCGGTTGCACCTCTGCAGGATCGCTCGGTGGACCTTCGTACGATCGTGAGATATGCCAGCAGCTCGGAGAGCTGGCTGGGTGTCCCGGCATGGGTGTTATCTCCAGTGTTGCGGAGGCTTTGAACCGGCGAGAGCTCCGCCGCCTCGCCATCATTACCCCGTACGTGGAGGAGTTGACGCATTCGGTGGGGCAGAGCTTGGAAGAGCAAGGATTCGAAGTCGTGGCCGCGCATGGTATGGGTATCGACGTGAATTTTGACCTAGCTCGGCCGTCGCCAGCGGACATAGTCGCGTTCGCCAGAGAGTTGCTAAACGGGGTAGAGGCGGAGGGTGTGTTCGTATCGTTTACCAACTTCCGGACCTTCGAAGCATTGCAGTTACTGGAGGAAGAGCTCTC
>Ga0126308_10000495_pt1 | contig 13228 bp, 10 predicted proteins | sample Plot55_FD_92533 | JGI IMG/M metagenome (GOLD analysis project Ga0126308, IMG submission 92533) | Serpentine soil microbial communities from UC McLaughlin Reserve, CA, USA - Plot55 | ecosystem: Environmental > Terrestrial > Soil > Grasslands | place: USA: UC McLaughlin Reserve, Lake County... | reverse complement strand
TGGATCTCGCCGATCCGGTAGGCGAGGGCTACTGGGCGCTGATGAACCTGGCCGGTCGGTATGCGTACGCCGGCCGCGAGTGGGTGGCGCGAAAGGTGGTGGAGATGATCGGGGCGCGTGAGGTGGAACTGGTGCATAACCATCACAATTTTGCCTTCCCGGAAGTTCACGATGGCGAGAACGTGATTGTCGTCCGAAAGGGCTCCACGCCCGCCTTCCCCGGCCAGAAGGGCTTCGTCGGCGGCTCGATGGGCGACGACGCGGTGATCCTCCGGGGCGCGACCGCCGCGTCGCCCGAAGTGCGCGAGATGCAGGAGGCCGCGCTCTTCTCGACCGTCCACGGTGCCGGCCGGGTCATGTCCCGCACCCAGGCGGCGGGAAAGCGCAACCGCCGCACCGGCAAGCAGCTCTCGCCTGGTCGCATCTCGCCCGAGATGATGAAGGAGTGGCTGAAGGAGAAGAACGTGATCCTGCGCGGCGGCGGGCTGGACGAGGCCCCGCAGGCGTACCGCCGGCTCCCCGAGGTGCTCGCCGCGCAGGGCCCGACCGTAGAGGTGCTGCACGTGCTCCAGCCGCTCATCGTCGTCATGGCGGGGGCGGACGAGTTCGACCCGTACAAGGACTGACCGAACAACCGACCGACCCCGCGCCAATGCCGAACCACTTCACCTCGATCGGCTTCCCGATCCACGACGAGTCGAGCTACCGCCACTACGCCGAGCTGGCGCTGGAGTACGGCGCGCGCTTCGACACGCCGGGCGGCGGCTACGTGCGCTGGCGCGCGGGCGAAGGCGCCGAGCTGTGGGTGCAGCTCGACGGCGGGACGCGCGCGGTCGGGATGGCGCCGCACTTCGCCAGCCGCGTCCGGCGGCGCGTGGCAGTGACCCGCGTCGTCAGGCGTCCCGACGAGTCGGCGCTGGAGGGCGCGCTGCACGCCTGGGCGAACCCGGCCGGGGACGACCCGGAGTCCGGCGACTACCCGTTCGTCTTCGACCTGCCCGACTTCGACCGCGTCGCCGCGCTCGCGCTGCCGGCGACCGCCGAGCTGCAGCTGGCGGCGTTCGCGCACCAGCTCGAGGTGCACGCGAGCGACGAGGCGTTCGACCGGTCGCAGGCGAGCGAGATGAAGTTCGCCCCCGAGTCGTTCATCCCGTCGGGGCTGTTCACGCCCGGCGAGGGCGCCGTCGAGCCCCCACGCGCGGAGGCGATCTTCGCCGGCCACGTGCGCGAGAGCGCACTGCGCACGAACCCGGTGTCTGGTCTGACGTTCCAGTGGGCGCGCGTGCACACCCTGGGCGGTGAGCTGGATCTGGTCGCCGACCCGGAGCTGGCGCCGGCCGGCATCCCGGTGGGCGGCGTGGTCCACGGGAGCTTCTGGCTCTCGGGGCGGCTGCCCGACGTGACGCCGGTGGAGCGGCCGAAGCGCGCGGCCTGGCAGTGGGTGTCGAGGGCGTGAGGCGGCCGGCGTGCTCCTGACGATCCGCACCACCCACCGCCCGGCCTCCGACCTCGGCTTTTTGCTCCACAAGAACCCGGCGAAGGTGCAGCGCTTCGAGCTGACGTTCGGCAGCGCGCACGTCTTCTACCCCGAGCTGTCCGACGACGCCTGCACCGCCGCGCTGCTGCTCGACGTCGACCCGGTGGGGCTCGTGCGCGAGCGGCGCGGGCCGTCGGGCGAGGGCGGCATGATGGACCAGTACGTGAACGACCGCCCGTACGTCGCCAGCTCCTTCACCAGCGTCGCGATTGCCGAGGTGTTCGGGTCGGCGATGGCGGGGCGCAGCAAGGAGCGGCCGGAGCTGGTCGCCCAGGCCATCCCGCTGGAGGCGCGGCTCGCGGTCGTCCCCTGCCGCGGCGGGTCGCCCTTCCTGAGCATGCTGTTCGAGCCGTTAGGCTGGGAGGTGGGGGCGGAGCGGCACGCGCTGGATCCGTCGCTGGCGCTCAGGACGGGCTCGCAAGCGGAATGGGGGGAGAGCCGCTACTTCACCGTCACGCTGCGCGGCGAGCGGCGGCTGGCGGACCTGCTCTCCCACCTCTACGTGCTGCTGCCGGTGCTGGACGACGCCAAGCACTACTGGGTGGGCGAGGACGAGGTCGAGAAGCTGCTGCGGCGCGGCGAAGGCTGGCTCGCCGCCCACCCGGCGCGCGACCTCATCACGCGCCGCTACCTGCGCCACCGGCGAAGCCTGGTCCGCGACGCGATCAGCCGGCTCGTCGCCGAGGAGTCGCCGGAAGGCGATGCGAGCGCCGGCGGCTCGGGGGAAGGCGGGGCGCGCGACGCGGAGGAGGAGGCGCTGGAGCGTCCGGTGAGCCTGCACGAGCGGCGGCTGGACACAGTGGTCGAGATGCTGAAGCGGATCGGCGCTCGGCGCGTGGTGGACCTGGGCTGCGGGGAGGGGAAGCTGCTCCGGCGCCTGCTGGCCGCGCCGGAGTTCGTGGAGGTCGTGGGGATGGACGTGTCGTACCGCGCGCTGGACGTGGCCAGCGAGCGGCTGCACCTGGACCGGATGCCGGCGGCCAAGCGCGAGCGGCTCAAGCTCATCCACGGCTCGCTCACCTACCGCGACGCGCGTCTCGCCGGCTACGACGCGGCGGCGGTGGTGGAGGTGGTCGAGCATCTGGATCCGCCGCGGCTGGCGGCGTTCGAGCGGGTACTGTTCGAGTTCGCGCGGCCGGCGACGGTGGTGCTCACCACGCCGAACCGCGACTACAACGCGAAGTGGGAGTCGCTCCCGGCGGGACGCTTCCGCCACCGCGACCACCGCTTCGAGTGGACGCGCGCCGAGTTCGCGGCGTGGGCGGAGGGGGTGGCGGCGCGGTTCGGGTACACGGTGCGGATCGCCCCGATCGGGGACGAGGACGCGGCGCTGGGTGCGCCGACGCAGATGGGCGTGTTCACGAGGACGGAATGACCAACGTCGAGCAGCAGGTCGCGGCCAACCCGCACCTCATCATCCCGACTGGTACCCAGGTCGTCACGCGCGTGGCGGTCGTCGGCCGCGACGGCGCGGTGGTGTGTCCGGCCGGGGCGGTCGGCGTCGTCGTGCTCGCCCCGCTCGATAGCACGCACGCCTATCGAGTGCGGCTGCCCGACGGCGTCGAGGTGTCGCTGCGCCGCCACCAGCTCGGCATCCGCAAGCAGTCGCAGCACGAGGACCTCGCCCGGATCGCCGGCGCGGTGCTGGGCGACCACGACCTGCACGAGTACGTCATCTACAGCTGCGTCACCGGCTCGCACGCGTACGGGCTGGCCAACGCGGGCTCGGACGTGGACCGGCGCGGCGTCTACCTTCCGCCGGCGCGCGTGCACTGGTCGCTGCTCGGCGTGCCGGAGCAGCTGGAGGACAAGGAGACCGACGAGGTCTACTGGGAGCTCCAGAAGTTCCTGACGCTCGCGCTCAAGGCGAACCCGAACATCCTGGAGTGCCTGTACACGCCGATCGTCGAGCACGCGACGCCGCTCGCCGAGGAGCTGCGGGGGATGCGCGACAGCTTCCTGTCGAAGGTGATCTACCAGACCTACAACGGCTACGTGATGTCGCAGTTCAAGAAGCTGGAGGCCGACGTCCGCGCCACCGGCGCGGTGAAGTGGAAGCACGCGATGCACCTGGTGCGCCTGCTGGTGGCCGGCGTGACCGGGCTGCGCGAGGGCTTCATCCCGGTGCGGGTGGACGGCGACCTGCGCGAGCGTTTCCTGGCGGTCAAGCGCGGCGACCTGCCCTGGGAGGAAGTGAACGAGTGGCGCCTGTCGCTGCACAGGGAGTTCGACCGCGCGCTGGAGACGACCGCGCTGCCGGAGCGACCGGACTACGTCCGCGCCAACGCGTTCCTGGTTCGGGCGCGGCGGAGCATGGTGGAAGGGTGAAGGGCGGCGTATGCGCGACCCGAGACTGATCGCCGAAACCGCGGCCCACCCGTACCCGCTGCTCTTCGCCACGGTGAGCGGCGCGCACCTCTACGGCTTCCCGTCGCCCGACTCGGACTTCGACCTGCGCGGCTGCCACGTGCTGCCGGCGCGCGAGGTCGTGGGGCTCGGGGCGGCGCAGGAGACGGTGGCGCTCTCGCACGTGCGCGACGGCGCCGAGGTGGACCTGGTGACGCACGACGCGCGGAAGTTCTTCACGATGCTGCTGCGCAACAATGGATACGTGCTGGAGCAGCTCTACTCGCCGCTCGTCGTCGTCACGACGCCGGAGCACGCGGAGCTGAAGGCGATCGCGCGCGGCTGCATCACCCGCGGCTGCGTGCGGCACTACCTGGGCTTTTCGGCCACTCAGTGGACGCTGTTCGAGCGCGAGCGGCCTCGGCGGGTGAAGCCGCTGCTCTACGTGTACCGGGTGCTGCTCACCGGCATCCACATGATGCGCACCGGCGAGGTGAACGCGAGCCTTCCCGAGTGCAACGCCGGGGCACGACTGCCGTACGTGGACGAGCTGATCGCGCGGAAGGTCGGTGGCGCGGAGCAGTCCGCACTGCCTGACGCGGATGTAGAGTTCCATCGGGCCGAGTACCTGCGGCTCCGTGCGGAGCTGGAGGAGGCGGCGGCGCGGAGCGCGCTCACGGAGTCGGCCACCAGCCGCGACGGGCTCAACGACCTGCTGCTGCGCGTGCGACTCGGCCGTGCAGCGGCTGGTGGGACCTTTCACCTGGAGGGCACTGCAATGCGTACGAGACACGAAGCCGACCACGAATCCACACCCTCCTTTCGAGCGCACCAGTAAGCGTCGGAAGGGCTTTCCCGTCGGAGACCCGCGTCAGGCGCGGGGTGCGCGTCGTGCACGGCGACAAGGAGCTGCTCGAGAAGCTCGGCCGCAACGACCTCTGCCCCTGCGGCTCCGCGAGGCGGTTTCAAGAATTGCTGCATGACGCAGGGCCGGCACGACGGGGTGAACCGGGGAACGTACTTTCAGGGAGTAGACACTCTGCTGCGTGAGGCCGTGAACACGCAGCACGCAGCACCCTTCGCTTCGCTCAGGGCAGGCTCCACACGGACCGTGATCCTTTCCGTCCCCAACCTCTCCCTCGTTCTCCTCGTCGGCCCCAGCGGCTGCGGGAAGTCCACCTTCGCGCGCACGCACTTCCGCGCGACGGAGATCCTGTCGTCGGACCACTACCGCGGCGTGGTGTCGGACGACGAGACCGACCAGTCGGCGACCACCGACGCGTTCGACGTGCTGCACTTCATCGCGCGGCGGCGGCTGGCGCGCGGCCGGCTCACGGTGATCGACGCCACCAACGTCCGCCCGGAGTCGCGGCGGCCGCTGGTCGAGCTGGCGCGCGAGCACTACGTGCAGGCGGTCGCGATCGTGCTCGACGTGCCGGTGCGGGTGTGCGAGGAGCGGAACCGCGAGCGCCCCGACCGCGCGTTCGGGTCGCACGTCATCCGGCAGCAGTCCGGCCACCTGCGGCGGTCGCTGAACGGACTCCAGAAGGAAGGCTTCGGGCGCGTGTACGTGCTGCGCACGCCGGACGAGATCGCGGCCGCGACGGTCGAGCGGGTGCCGCTGCGGACGGACCGAAGCTTCGACCCGGGGCCGTTCGACATCGTCGGCGACGTGCACGGCTGCGCGGACGAGCTGGAGGAGATACTGGCGCGGCTCGACTACGCGCCTGACGACGCGGGCGTGTACCGACACCCGGGCGGGCGCCGGCTCGTCTTCCTGGGCGACCTGGTCGACCGCGGGCCGCGGACGCCGGACGTGCTCCGGATCGTCATGCGCGCCACGGCGGCCGGCGCGGCGCTCGCCGTCCCCGGGAACCACGACGACAAGCTCTTTCGCGCCCTTCGCGGACGGAAGGTGCAGCTCTCCCACGGCCTCCAGGAGTCGCTCGACCAGCTCGCCGCCGAGCCGCCGGAATTCCGCGAGGAGATGGCGGAGTTCATCCACTCGCTGCCGAGCCACTACGTGCTCGACGGCGGGCGGCTGGTCGTCGCGCACGCCGGGATGAGGCAGGCGATGCAGGGGCGCGCGCACGGGCGCGTGCGGGACTTCGCGCTCTACGGCGAGACCTCGGGCGAGACCGACGAGTTCGGGCTCCCGGTGCGCTACAACTGGGCCGCCGACTATCGCGGCGAGGCGGCGGTGGTGTACGGGCACACGCCGGTCCCGGAGCCGGAGTGGCTCAACCGCACGATCAACATCGACACCGGCTGCGTCTTCGGCGGGCGGCTCACGGCCCTGCGCTGGCCGGAGCGGGAGCTGGTGACCGTGCCGGCGCGCCGCACCTACGCCGAGCCCGCGCGGCCGTTCCTGGCGCCCGACGCGGTGCCGGCCGACGCGGCGCCGCTCACCGCGCAGCAGCGCCACGACGACGTGCTGGACCTGGCCGACGTGACGGGAAAGCGCATCGTCAGCACCCGCCTCCTCAAGAGCATAACGATCCGCGAGGAGAACGCCGCGGCCGCGCTCGAGGTGATGAGCCGCTTCGCCGCCAGCCCGAAGTGGCTGATCTACCTCCCGCCCACCATGTCGCCGACCGAGACCAGCGCCGCCGAGGGGCTGCTGGAGCACCCGGCCGAGGCGTTCGCGTACTTCGCGAAGAACGGCGTCGCCGAGGTGGTCTGCGAGGAGAAGCACATGGGCTCGCGGGCGGTCGTGGTGGCGTGCCGCGACTCGGCCGCCGCGCGCCGCCGCTTCGGCGTCGGCGAGGAGGAGGGGGCGGGGATCGTCTACACGCGCACCGGGCGCCGGTTCTTCGAAGACGCGGCGCTGGAGCGCGCGCTGCTCGACGTCGTGCGCGCGGCGATGGATCGCTCTGGGCTCTGGGAGCGCCTGACGACCGACTGGGTGTGCCTCGACTGCGAGCTGATGCCCTGGTCGGCCAAGGCGCAGGAGCTGATCCGCCAGCAGTACGCGGCCGTGGGTGCGGCGGCGGGCGCGGCGCTGGGCGAGGCGGGGCGCGCGCTGCGCGAGGCCGAGTCGCGCGGCGCGGACGTGGCAGCGCTGCTCGCGCGCTACGACCACCGGGCTCGGCTCGCCGCGGACTACAGGGCGGCCTACCGCCGCTACTGCTGGCCGGTGGGGTCGGTGGAGGACCTGCGGCTGGCGCCCTTTCATCTGCTGGCGAGCGAGGGCGCGGTGCACGCGGACAAGGGGCACGACTGGCACCTGGCGACGCTGGCCGAGCTCTGCGCCGCGGGGGCGCCGCTGCTGCACGCCACGTCCACGCTGCGGGTGTCGCTCGGCGATGAGGCGTCGGTGGTGGCGGGGGTGCGGTGGTGGGAGGAGCTCACCGAGCGTGGCGGGGAAGGGATGGTCGTGAAGCCGCTCCAGTTCGTGGCGACCGGCGGGCGCGGGCTGGTGCAGCCGGCGATCAAGTGCCGCGGGCGCGAGTACCTGCGCATCATCTACGGCCCCGAGTACACCGTCCCCGAGCACCTCGACCGGCTGCGCCGCCGCGGTCTCTCGGCCAAGCGCTCGCTCGCCTTGCGGGAGTTCGCGCTCGGCGTGGAAGGGCTGGAGCGCTTGGTGGCGGGGGAGCCGCTGCGGCGGGTGCACGAGTGCGTCTTCGGCGTTCTGGCGCTGGAGAGCGAGCCAGTGGACCCGCGGCTCTGAGCCGGCAGCTACCGCGGGGCCGCCTGACTACGTATGTTTATAGTGGTGCCGTGCGCCGGGTTCCCGCCCGCTGGCTCGGTCCTGCCGGCGCGTGGCGGCGACGGACGCACGATGTCGTGCGACGCGCGTCATGGCCACCTCCCTCCCGAGAAGGATCCCCCCGTGCTGAAGCTCTCCCGCGCCGCGCTCGCGAGCGCGCTGCTCGCCCTCGGTATCGCCGCGTGCGGCGGCGACAACGGCTCCGAGCCCCGCGGCGACGCGTCGGCGATCGACGCCCAGCTGATGAGCACCACCATGTCGAAGGTGGACGCGGTGCTCGACCAGCCGGCGCTGCAGGCGATGCTCGGGTTCGACGACCCGTTCGTTCCAGTGGCGGCCGGCGCTCGGGTCGGCGCCGCGCGCGTGAGCGGGCTTCGGCCGCCGCGACTCGCCCCGTTCGCCGCTCCGCGCGCCGCGGCCGCGCCGCGACTCCGGACTGCGGCGGCCCTGGCCGCGCCTGACGGCGGCATCCCCGCCGAGCTGCGCGGCCGCGCGTACCTCCACGACGTGGAGAACTATCGCTGGCTCCCGGACCCGTCGCGCTCCGGCGCGCCCGCGAACGGCGTCCGGTTCGTCCTCGGGCCGACGGTGGCCAACCCCTCGGCCGTGGTGCTCGGCTACGTCGACGTGGAGGACCACGGCGTGCCGGGGGCGGCGCGCCTGGTCACGACGATCCGCCCGCCTGCCGGCGCGACCGTGATGACCTACGACGATCGCAGCAGCGGCGACCCTTTCGAGTCCCCCACCTACACCGAAAGCCTGGCGGGCTACGTCGCCCGGGGCACCGACCGCCTGACGTTCTCGAGCGAGCTGACTGCGACTTCGTCAGGCACTGCCCTTCCGTCGGAGCTCTTCACCATGGCCTGGGCGCTGCCGTCGGCCGACGTCTCGTTCGAGGCGGGCCTCGTCTCTCGCAACGCGGCGGGCGACTCCAGCTACAGCGTGATTCACATCGGCAACCGCACGCTGCGCACGACCAACCGGTTCGTGCCGGACACCGACTTCGGCGGGTACCAGCAGGGCGACACGACGCGCGTGTACGTGGACGACCGGCCGTACGCGCTGGTGATCGTGCCGACGGATTTCGCCTCCGACGAGGAGGTAAAGATCGTGCGCCCGAACGGCACGCCGCTCCCGCTCTCCGAGCAGGTCACGCTGATGCGCCACGACGCGACGATCTTCCGGGTGACCACGCTGTTCTTCGTCCCGCTGATCGTCGAGGGCTGGATCTGGGAGCTCGAGCCGGCGGGCGGTGCGTGATGAGGCGGGCGGACATCGCGGGCGTCGTCAGGCTCGGCGCGGCGGCGATGGTGGTTTTGGCCGCCGCCGGCTGCCACGACCAGGGGCCGGCGCCACTCCCGACTCGGCTCGACGCCGCGGCCGTGGACGCCAAGGTCGCCGCGCTCGAGGCCTACTTCGGCGGCCCGACGCTCCGCGGAATCATCTGGTACGAGCCGGAGAACTACCTCTGGTACGACGCGCCCGCCGCCGTGGCGTCCCGCGTGGCGGCCGGGCGGCGCCCCGCGCTGTCCGTGCTCGCGACTGGTGGGGCGGCCGCGACGGTCGAGCCGCTGCTACCGGCGCGGAGCCGGGGCTGGACCTTCGTTCGCGACCTGCTCGGCGGTGGCTGGCGCGCAGCGGACGGCCGCCCCGGCGCGCCGCCCGACGGCGTGCGATTCGTCTTCAACGCGCGCGACGCCCGGGGCGCCTGGACCACCGCCGAAGCCGGCTGGGTCGACGTCAGGGACGTGAGTGCGAGTGCCGGCCCCCGCCTGACGGCGGAAGTGTTCGCGACCAGCGGGGCGAAGGTGATGCATTACGAGGTCTCGCGGACCACGCCCCCGGGAGCAGAGATGCGGCGCGAGATGCGCGGCTACGTCGAGCTCGGCGGGCGGCGCCTGGAGTTCTTCGACGTGCACCAGTCCGACCTCATCCGCGGTCCCCACTACGACCTGGTGGAGGGCTGGTCGATGGCGTCGGAGGACATTTCGTGGACCGAGGCCTACGACTATCACGCGTTGCCGACCGACTCGCTGTCCGAGGAGGTCCGCATCGGGCGTACAGCGGTTCGGGTTCTGAGACGGGTCGCTGCGAGCTCGTCGGGCTATGTCGACCCGTACGACCAGTGGCCCAACGTCCTGCTGAACGAGCGCCTGTACGCGGTCCCCGACCCGGGTGACGGCGTCGTCTGGCCGTTCACGCGCCCCGACGGGTCGCCGATGCCGGCGGACGAGAAGCGCGCGTTTACGCGCCTCGGCACACTCGCCGCGATCGGCTCCTGGCCGCTGGTGGTGGAGACCACCATCAGCTACTGGATCGAGGACCTGGCCGGAGACCCACTCCGGTAAGGGGCGGCGGACGGCCTGAGGCCGGCGCCGCTCACTCCGCGTCCGCCGCCTCCACGAACACGTCCGCCGACCCGTCCTCTCGATAGGCGACGACGACCCGCCAGGGGCGGCAGCAGACCTGGCAGTCCTCCACGTACTCCTGCGCCGCCCCGCTCCCCGGGTCGAGCCCGACCTCGTTCGGCTGGCCGCAGTAGGGGCAGAGCACCGTCGCCTCAGTATCGGCGGTGCCGTCGCCCAGCGGGAAGGGATCGTCGTCCTCGTCGTCGAGGGGCCAGCGGTCGGGTAGGCGCATGGGGGAAGTGTAAGGAGAAGGAGAGGGACCGGGGATGGGGGATGGGGGATGGGGGATGAAGAGCCGCTCGGGATCCTTCGCTTCGCTGAGGACAGGCTATCCCGAGGCCGTCATCCCCCATCCCCCATCCCCCGTCTGCCATCCCTGTTCCTTCCCGGCGACACACCGCGTCCTCGCGGACGGACGGCGGGCGGGGCCGTTTCCGGGCGCGCGTTGATCGCGCAACGACTTAGCGCGCCGGGCGGGCAGGTGTGTGGTCTGCGTATGGGGCGGCCGAGACCTTCGTCGACTCACCATTCCGACACTCCCAGGAGCCCCCATGTCCGCGGGAATCCGCAGCGCGCTCGGCCTCGCGCTCCACGCCCTCTCCCTCGCCGGCATCGTCCTGCTCGTTCCGGCGTGCTACCAGAACCGCGTCACGCGCATCGACCCCGCGCAGGTCACCGACCTGTCCGGCCGCTGGAACGACACCGACTCGCGGCTCGTCGCCAACAAGCTGATCGAGCAGTCGCTAGGCGGCGACTGGGTGCGCCGCTACGTGGACAGCCACGGCGGCGAGGCGCCCACCGTCATCGTCGGCGACATCAGCAACCGCACGATGGACCACATCCCGGTCGGGACGTTCGTCAAGGACCTGGAGCGCGCGTTCGTCGTCTCCGGCGCCGTGCGGGTGGTCGCCAGCGCCGACGAGCGGCAGGACGTGCGCGCCGAGCGGCAGGACCAGCAGCAGCACGCCCGCGCGGACTCGCGCGCGCGGCTCGCCCAGGAGCAGGGCGCCCGCTACATGCTCCAGGGCGAGGTGCAGGCGATCGAGTACGGCCAGTCGCGCGAGAAGGTCGTCTACTACCAGGTCGACGCCACCCTGATCGACCTCGAGTCGAACGCGAAGGTCTGGGTGGGGCAGGAGAAGATCAAGAAGTACATCGAGCGGCGCCCGCTGGGGCTGTGAGCCGGCCACACCATCCATCCCTCCCTCCGCACCGGAGCCTGACCATGCACCGCGTAGTCGGCACGTTCACCGCACTCCTGGCGCTCTCCGCCTGCCTGCCGCCGAAGCAGATCCACGAGCGGCCGGTGCTGGACAACAATGGCGAGGTGCGCAGCGTCGACGAGGAGATCCTGTCGGCCCGCGTCGCCGCTCACGAGCAGCGAGAGTCGGCGTCCTGGCGCCGCGACTCGATCGCCGCGATCGCCCTCGCCCGCTGCGACCGCGACGTCTGCGACGCGATCGCCCGCGGCGAGCTGGCGCTCGGCATGAGCCCGGCGCAGGTCATGGCCGTCACCCGCACGACGCCCGAGGCGTGGGCCGTCCGCCGCGCCGGCGACGCGACGGTCATGGTCCCGCGCTCGACCGACGACCTCCCGCGCGACGTGCTCGGCAACGTCGCCGTGGTGCAGCTCGCCGACGGGGGCGTCACCAGCTACAGCTACCGCGAGTCGCAGGGGCTGCGCGTGGTGAGCTCGGCGGGCGACGCCACCAACGCCGGCCGCGCCCGCGCCCTCGCCTCGGCGCTCATCCGCGAGGGGGACGACTTCGCGGCCGCGGGCGACTTCACCCGCGCCCTCGACCGCTTCGACCGCGCGAGCGTCCTCGTCCCTAACGACGCCGAGGTGGACTACCGCATCGCGACCTCGCTCGACAAGCTCCTCCGCCCCCAGGAGGCAGCGATCCGCTACCGACTCTTCCTGCACAAGCTCGAGCTGGAGCGCATCGACGCGGTGGGCGACGCCAACGCCAAGCTCGCCGACGCGATCGCCCGCGCCCAGCAGCGGATCATCGTCCTCGAGCGGCAGGGGCGGTAGTGCGTACGGCCGGGATGGGGGACGGGGGATGGGGGACGAACTGCCAGAGCATCGAGCAGTTCGTCCCCCGTCCCCCGTCCCCCATCCCGTTCCGCGTACCGGCGCGGAGCTGGTCACGCGCGCTGTGCCTCGCCGCCGCGGTTCTATCTACCACCGCCTGCGCCCGGTTCTCCGCCACCTTCCGCTCGTTCGACTACGGGGCGCCCGTGAGCAGCCACGCGCTCCGGCAGTCGCTGGCGACGGGATCCTTCGACTCGGCGCTCAAGTGGACGTCGGTCGAGGACGAGGGGGCGCCGGGCGACGCGCTGCTGCGCCACCTCTACGCCGGCACCGTCGCCTACTACGCGGGGCGCTACGAGGAGAGCGCGGCCGCGATGCAGCGCGCCGAGGACCTGGCGGAGGCGCGCTACACCAGGAGCGTCTCGCGCGGCGCACTGTCGCTGGTCCTGAACGACCGCGTGCTGGCGTACGAGCCCGGCGCGACCGAGCGGCTGATGGTCCACTACTACGGCGCGCAAGCGTACCTGCGCGCCGACAGCTTCGAGGGCGCGGTGGTGGAGGTGCGGCGCATGATGCACCTGCTGGAGCGGTACGAGGAGGCGGGCACCCCCGTGCACGCGCCGACGCGCGCGGCGCTGCACTACTTCGCCGCCGCGGTCTTCGAGGCGGCCGGGGAGCGGAACGACGCGAGCGTCGCCTATCGAGATGCGGCCGCGGCGGCCGGCGACAGCACGCTGCTCCCGCCCGCGCCTCCGCGCGCGGCGCGGAGCACCCGCCGCGTCCCATCCGCGACAGCCGCGACGGGCGAGGTGGTCGTGATCGTCGAGCGGGGCTTCGTCGCCGAAAAGGTGGAGCGGAGCCTCGCGGTGTCGCTCGAGTCGGACGAGGTCAAGGTGTTCGCGGGCGACGACGGCGAGCGGCAATCGGCGGCCGCGATGGCGCTGGCCTCGCAGATCCTCGACCGCCTGGGCGCCGGCCGCGCGGACTCGGGGCCGTACTGGGACGACGACCGGGAGGAGCGCCGCCGGCATCGTCATGACCACGACGACGCGGTGATTCGCATCGGCGGGCGCGAGGGGGGCGATCGTTATGTGCTCTCGCTCGCCTGGCCGGCGTTCCAGCGCCCGGCGCCGCCGGCGCCGCTGCGCGTGCTGGTGGACAGCGGCGCGCAGGTCGCGCCCATCCGCCTC
>Ga0126308_10000494_pt1 | contig 13230 bp, 12 predicted proteins | sample Plot55_FD_92533 | JGI IMG/M metagenome (GOLD analysis project Ga0126308, IMG submission 92533) | Serpentine soil microbial communities from UC McLaughlin Reserve, CA, USA - Plot55 | ecosystem: Environmental > Terrestrial > Soil > Grasslands | place: USA: UC McLaughlin Reserve, Lake County... | reverse complement strand
GGCTCCTCTATCTCCGGGTGGGCTGCCTCTAGGTGGAGAAATACCTTGATGGTAAAGCATTGCTCATCTTTGCCTTTGAGGTGGCAACCACACCCACAATTCAGCTCGTGCATTTCTGTCCTCATGTTCGCTCCATTCCTACGGACGGGCTGCGGGTCGACTTCCTATGGTGCCAAGCGTAGCAAGCGGACAAGACCCGGGGCATCGTGTGAACGATCTATCTTTTCTTGAGTAAGATACTCTAGTTTCGCCGGTCCATATTCTTCTCCTGCCCGCCCAGACCAAGAGAGAGGACAGCCTGCCTCCACGGCGAGCGGGCTCCCACACCAGCTTCTGGAGGCTGGCCAGATGCGAAGGCAAGAATCATCGAGGTACTCATCCTCAACTCGAAGAAGAGGAGTGCAGGGTTTGCTCCAAACTGCTGCCTCTTCTAAACCCTGCCGCACTTGACAAGGCTGTGTAACCCTAATCCCAAGGCGCGCCATGGGGATTAGTGAATCTCTACCACACCGCATCTAAGGGCGAAGACCAGTGCCTGCAGCTGGGAGTGGACCTCAAGCTTTGAGAGGATGCTCGTCATGTGGTTGCGCTCCGTACGGAGGCTTATGTGTAGCCTCTCTGCTATCCCCTTGCTGTCTAAGCCTAAGGCCAAAGCCTGCAGGACCTCTATCTCTCGGGGCGTGAGGCTCTCTACGGCCCGCCTCGCCTCGTACTCCTCCTCCCTCCTCGAGCTCGCGAAGCGCAGCAGCTCCACCACCTCCTCCAGGGGCATCAGCGTCTGGCCCGCCCTAAGGCGCCTTACCGCCCCAACCACCTCCTCGAGGTGGACCGTCTTGTGCAAGACGCCCGCGGCACCCGCCTCCACCGCCCGGGCTATCTGGACACGGTCTAGGCTCGCGCTAAGGACGAGGGCCTGCGCCTTTGGGTTGGCCTCTCTGAGCTCTTTGATGAGGTCCCCACCGTAGCCGTCGGGCAGCCCTAGGTCTACAATCGCAACGTCCACCGACTCTGTCTCAAGCATCCGGCGCGCCTGGGCTAGGGACTCTGCTTGCCCGACGACCTCGAGGCCAGCCTCCCCCTCGAACATGGAGAGGAGGGCATCCCTGACGGTGGCGTGGTCCTCAACCAGCAGCACGCGCGCCTCTTCCTCCCCTCTTTCGGGCTCCTCGTCCTCCTTCTTCAGGGTCATCTCGAAGCGCACCCTCGTGCCCTTCTCCGAGTCGCTCTCTATCTGCAGATCTCCCCCAAGAGCACGGGCTCTCTCCCTCATCCCCCTTATCCCCAGCCTACCGATAGCGGAGAGTGTATCTTCGGAGTCCTCCTCCTCCTCTTGTGCCGCATCGAAGCCTCTGCCGTCGTCTTCTACCTCAGCCCAGAGCTTCTCCTCGGTGATCCCTACACCCACACGTATGTTGTGTGCCCCAGAGTGGCGCCTAACGTTTGTGAGCGCCTCCCCCAGGATGCGCAATACCTGCCTACCCCTCTCTCCGAGGGGTCCCGAAAGAACACCGTCGTGTAACTCAAGGGTTATGTCGCTCTGTGGGGCCATCGTGCGGTGGAGCTCAACAAGGGATTCCAGCAGCTCGGGGAAGAGCTTATCGTGCTCTCCTTGGAGCCTCAGGTCGTAGATGGCTCCTCTCAACTGCGGCCCTATCCGATCGAGTGTTGCGAGCAGGCGCACAAGCCGGAGGGTCTGCTGAGGGTCCTCAGAGAGCGAGCGGATCTGCTGTGTTTGCACCAGGACATCGGTGAGGTCCTGGAGGGGCTCGTCATGGAGGTTTCGGGCTATCCTGGAGCGCTCTGCCTCCCGGCCCTCCTCCACCCGCTCCTCAGCCCCCTGGCGCTCGATGGCCGTGGCGAGGACGTTGGCAACAGCCTGCAGGAAGTTCGCGTCGTCCTCGGAGAAGGACCTGTATCTAGTGGCGAACGCTCCCAGTACCCCGAAGGGGGCCCCCCTACCCTGGATCACTACGCTCACGCCGCTCAGCGCCCCGCGCTCGTGCACCAGCGGAGGGGGCCTGAAGCGCGTCTCCGCGCCGAAGTCCTCTGCTATCACGGGCTCCTCTGAGAGGAGGGTATATCCGGCCTGGGAGCCGAGTCCAGCCGACTCAGTCGCGCGTCCCACGAGCCCCTCCTCGAAGCCTACCCCCGAGCGCAGCAGCAGCTCCTCCCCACCCGGGAGGAGCTCCACGATCTTTGCGTACTTCACCCCGAGGGTTCGGGCGAGGCATGCAACCACCTCGTCCATGAGGGAGTCGAGATCGTCGCCCGCCAACGCCTCAAGGCCCAGCTCGGCCACAGCCGCCTGCTGACGGACGCGTGGCTCTATCTCCTTCTCTGCTTCCTTGCGCTCTGTTATGTCTCGATAGTAGACCGACAAACCTTCCTCAGATGGGTAGAGGTGCGCCTCGATCCATCTGTCAGTCACCGGGGAGAGCGCTTCGAACTCCATGCTCTTCTGCTCGCGCATGGCTTCGTGGTAGTTCTGGTAGAACACCGAACCCACGTGCTCGGGGAACATCTCCCACATGTTCTCCCCCAGAACCTCTTCGCGGGTAAGCTCTTGGCCCTTTGCTCTTTGTATAGAGTTCAACCCCGACTCGTTGATGTAGGTGAAGCGCCACTGGCGGTCGAAGGCGTTGAACTCGTCGGTGATGCTCTCCAGGATGTTCTCGATCCGCCTGTGCGATTCCCTGAGCGCCTCCTCCGCCCTCTTGCGCTCGGAGATGTCGCGGGTGATGGTAGCGAAGTTGGCGGGCTCGCCCGTGCGCGGGTCGTCGAGCCTGAAGACGTCCCAGAGGACCGGGATTAGCTCGCCTGTCTCAAAGTGGCGCAAGTTGAGTTCTCCCACCCAACGCCCCTCCTCCAGGACCGTGGCGAACATTTCGTCGCCCACGGAAGCCAGATCTTCCGGCGCGAAATAGTCGGGCACCCTTGTACGCCTGACCTCCTGGATCCCGTTCAGCCCAACCATCCTCTGTCCGGCGTCGTTCAGGAAGATAACCTGCCAGTCGAGGTCGCAGATCCCGATGAAGTCGGAGGAGTTCTGGACGATGTCAGCCAACCGTTGCTGTTCCGCCTCGGCCCGCTTGCGCTCGGTGATGTCCCGGTAGTAGATCGCCAAGCCCTCCTCTGAAGGGTAGGCGTGAGCCTCGATCCACTCATCACTCGGTGGGAAGTACGTCTCGAACTCCACGGTCTTGGTCTCGCGCACGGCTTCGTGGTACTTCTCGTAGATGGTGGTGCCCACAGCCTCGGGGAAGACCTCCCACATCTTTTTCCCCAGAAACGCTTCGGGCGGCAGCTCTTCGCCCTTTCTACCCTGCATACGGCGCAGCGCTCGCTCGTTGATGTAGGTATAGCGCCACTCGTGATCTACGGCGACGAAGGCGTCGGTGATGCTCTCGAGGATGTCTTGGATTCGCCGGTCCGACATCTCGCAGCTCCTCTGCTCACTTGCGCGCGGTTCCCTTTACAGGGGTGCTCTGGTGGCTGATGCTTTCGGTCGCGGAATTGTACAATATAGCACATTCTATAGTACATTCTGCCCACTGAAAACGTGGAGAAGCTTACCTACCCATTCATAGAGCATATGTACTAGAAGCCATACGGCGTTAGAGGCGAGAATCCTCCGAAAGTCTACCCCTGGGAAGTAGCGCTGGCGCCCCTGTTCACCGAAGTACGTAGAAGGGGCGTTCTCCGAAGTTCATCTGCGGCGTCGCTAGGGTGGTCGTCCCGCTTTTTCCCGCCTCTAGCCCGGTAGACTCCTGAGTCCTGCGCCGACAGAGCCAGCCTACGGCTCCTCCTCTGGAAACAGCCCCTCCGGGAAACCGGCATTAAGCAGTTCGGCGCAGTCTTCGTAGACTGCGTAGGCCCCCGCCTCCTCCAGCTCGGCGCGACTGAACGCCCCACTGGTCATGACCGCTGCAACCCTCACCCCAGCCTCCTTGGCGGCCTCGATGTCCCAGATCGAGTCGCCGACCACTACCGCATACTCAGCAGCAACCCCCGCCCGCTCCAGGACAAGTGCGAAGATGTCGGGCGCGGGCTTTGACTCTTGTGCCTCGTCGGAGGAGACGACCCCCGCTATTTGGCCCTCGACCCCGAGTTCCTCCAAGTGGTGCTCGAGTTCCTCGGGTTGGGCGCTGGTGGCCAACCAGACCTCGTAGCCCCATTCGACCAACGAAGCTATAAGCTCCTTGGCGCCGGGCAAGGGGTGCCCCCGCTCCTGCAGCTCGGCGTAGTATTCGCTGTGCAGCTCGCTGACCCGCTCGGCCGCCTGCCCGTCCTCGACGAACACGGGGATCAGCTTGTCGGAGCCCTTTCCCACCTGGTGGTGGATCCTCGCGCGCGGTGGGCGCTCCCCCACCTCCTCGAAGGCCAGCGCCCAGGCCTCGACGTGCAGATAGTTGGTGTCCATAAGCGTCCCGTCTATGTCCAGGACCACTACCTTCCTATCCGCCAAGATCTATCCCCTCGTCGCATCTCATATCGAAGAAACCGCCGCATAGGTGTACCCACGCCACCAAGGTAGTACTCACTGGGCCGAGGTCCTTACTCCAGGGGCGGTGGTTCTTCTCCTGCCCTTATTCACCGAAGTCCCTAGAGAACCTGTCTGAAAACTCGGCGTAGAGCCGCTACGACGCCAGCTCGCTAGCTCAAAGCGACAATAATTTGGCACTTCACCTCCTCCATGTCGGTTCGTATAGCCCTGATCGGGTGCCCGGCGAGGCTTTTAGACAGTTTCTAGAAGTGGAATTCTCGGAGATTCGGTCCTCGGAGCGTTAGGGTCTCTCTGGCCCCTCGTCCCTCTCTGCGGCCGGGCCCTTCCGCCTGGTCCTCTCCGGTTGCTCGTAGTCACCGCTGAGCTTCTGCACCGCACGCTCCACCACGTCCACGAGGTCCCCCAGGGTCCTGTGCGTCACGTAGCGGCGGTGCTCGTAGATGAAGGGGTCGAGGTGCCACTCGGTCTGGTAGCTGTACCCGGCGAGATCCTTGTAGCGGGTCCTCACCCAGAAGCCCCCTTTCAGCCCCTTCTCTCTGAGGTAAGGCAGAAGGGAGTCGAGGTGGTCCCAGTAGATGCTGATCTCCCCGTTGGGCGACAGGAAGTCAAGCCCGTCCTTGAAGATGGGCATCTCGGAGATGACGTAGCCGCTGGAGTCCTCGACGGGAGAGGAGAACTCGAAGTAGATCTCCTTGGCCGGGCCTCCAATCATGTTGCGGATCACGAGATCCACCTCGGGCAGGTTGTCGTAGTTGTCGGTAACTATCACGGTTGGGCGGCCCCCGGCGAGGCGTTGAGCCTTCATCTCTTGGAGGGTTCTCTGGTTGGTCCTTACCATGAAGTAGTACCCCAGCCCGATGACCACCACCGAGATGATGCTGGTGACGGATTGGGCTAGCTGAGCGAAGGTTGTGATGTCCATATGATCCTATGATCCCTGCCTCATCCACCAACTAAACCGCGATATGCGGGGGAGTTCCTTTACTGCCAGGATGATGACATCCGACTAGGCTAGACGCACCCTCTGCTGGGTGCCGCCATACCTTATTCACCGAGTTGCCTAGAGAAACTGTCCGAAAAGTGATTCGAGCAACGCTCCAATCCCGAATTTGGCCCATATAGGGGGGCGAAATGGACCGAAAAGCTCCTTTTGGTGGCTCATAAGGCCACACCGTAAGCGTGTTTCGGACTTTTCGGACAGTCTCTAGAAGATGAATTCTGCGAAGTTAGTATACAAGATTGCGCATAAGTTCCCCGCACCGGTGGGACCCGCGAGCCGAGAACCCACTTGCGTCCCCCAAGTACCCACAACTCGTAATGCCAATGAACAGATATCCACCGAGGCGAATGGCTGCACAGCATGCTGGATTCTAGGCGCAAGGCCTGAGAGCCTTCAAAACTGCCGAACAAACTAGATCAACTTAGCAGCTGTTGGAGCTTATCGAGCCACTTCCGCGTTCTGGCGAGGTGCTCCATCACCGCCTCGTGGTGCTCCCAGAACATCCTGATGTAGGTTTGGTAGCGCATCCCCTTGGGCTTCTCTGGGAAGGGCTCCATCATGTTGGCGCTGCCACCAAGGCGCTCCCTTATCAAGAAACGGCCGGAGTGGCGATAACCCCCTCGATATGAGGATTTATGTTGGCCTACGACGTGGGTTCGCCCTCCGAGAAGAGCTTCATCCTGTTCTTCATCCCGCTCTGTCGGCATAGACCAGCTTAACCTTTTCTCTCTCAATTTCTTGGGAATCGACCAACCTCAGTCCCGTACGCTAGTGAATAGAAACGCCATCTAGCTAAGCCCCGCATAGCCTGTTGTACGTTAGCTTTGCTACAAAGTCTGCGCCGAGGAGGGTATCATTTCCGCTAGATCCTTGGTCCAAGTGAGTGGCCTCCCAAGCCAAGCACAGCAAACCCCCTGTCGGTGCTTGCGAACGTTCGTATTATGGGCCTTCCCTTCGGAGTCACCCTGTGTGCAGGTTTCTAGCACTAGACAGCCCATCAGAACATGGAGCAAATTCCCTAGACATTCATATAATAGATTTTCTAGGCGCTCCTAGTGTGTTTGCGCCAGAGGAAAATGGACGGTCTTCTTCATGACTACTCGCCTGTCTCAGGCCATCATGTATCACGATTGCAGGCGATACAAGGAGAGACATCGTGGACACAGACGCCCGTTTGAAGGAACTCGAAGAGAGGTATGAGGGCTACGAAGTCTACGACAAGGCGGGCGAGAAGATTGGCAAGGTCGACGACCTTTTCATTGACGAGACCGACAGCGAGGAGTACATCGGGGTCAAGATGGGCCTCTTCGGGCTTTCGGGAAAGACCCTGATCCCGAGGGAGATTGCACGCGTCGACGAACAGCAGCACAGAATAGAGGTTGCGGCGTCTAAGGACCAAGTCAAGAATGCCCCTCACTACCACGACGATGACGACATCGATCACGAGTTCGAGGCCAGGATCCGCGACCACTTCGGCCTTGAGAGCCAGGAACCTTCCCCGGAGCGTGGCACTTATGGTCGCTACGTCGGGGCCACGGTTGGCGAAGGGGCGACCAGACATGATGTCGACGAGCCCTTGGAGCCTCCCGAGGAGACCCGTGACGTGCCGTTGGATCAGCCGGTTGTGCTCATCAGGGTGCGGCGGCTGCGCGTTCAGCACGAAGACATAGCGTAGATCCTCTCGACCGCCCGAACTGCTGCGAGGAGTACGGAGGTTGTGGAAGCTTGGAGGGCTCGCGTAAGGCGGGCTCTCCTTTTACAGCCCTTTGCGATGACATTGACCCACCTCGATCCCCGGCGCATCATCTCTTGGAGAACCTGCCCAGGCGATAAGTCCTCGTAGGACACCGGACCAACTTCACTGCAAAACGCTGTAGGTAAGCGGTGCATTTAACAGCGATCAGGGCATACCATCACTTGCAACGCCCAAGCAACACCAAGAATAGTTCATCGAGAGTAGGGGTATACTTACCCTAGATTGTAATGGATCTCATAAACCTCCTGTGGCTCTTCATCATCCTGGCGTCGCTGCAGCCAGCTCTCCAGCAGCGCTTACTGGAGATATATCGTCGGCGCGCCCTCTCCCGACTCGCCTCCGAGCGTGGCTCGACGGTCGTGACGCTCATTCACCGCCAGGAGACGATGTCCTTCCTTGGCTTCCCCCTAGTCCGCTACATAAACATCGACGACGCCGAGGGGGTGCTGAACGCCATCCGGGCCACCCCTGCCGGCACCCCCATAGACATCGTCCTGCACACCCCGGGTGGGCTGGTCCTGGCGGCGAGCCAGATCGCCAACGCTCTCGCCAAGCACGACGGACCGGTGAGGGCGATCGTCCCCCACTACGCCATGAGCGGCGGCACCCTCATCGCGCTGGCCGCCGACGAGATAAACGTCGATCCCCACGCGGCTTTGGGTCCGGTGGATCCGCAGCTCGGGGAGTACCCGGCGGCCTCTATAATCGTCGCCGCAGAACAGGCGAAGGAGCCCGACGACCGCACGCTGATCCTGGCCAACGTGGGTCGCAAGGCGATCTGGCAGGTAGAGCACTTCGTGCAAGAGCTCCTGGAGCGGCACATGAGGCCGGCCCAAGCGAAGGAGGCTGCCCGGATCCTCTCCACCGGCACCTGGACCCACGACCACCCTTTGCTACGCGAAGAACTGGAGGCGCTGGGGCTGCCGGTCAAGGTAGACGTCCCGCGGGGTGTACGCGAGCTGATGCGGCTCTACCCCCAGCCGCGGGGACGTCAGTCCTCCGTAGAGTACATACCCTCGCCACGTCAGCCTCGGGAGATTCCGGCGAGCAGGCCCAAGGAATAACTTTATTAACCCGCGCCGCACCCTGTGCTCTACGCATCCAGCTGCAGCCACACTCCTACAGTGTCTTCGATAGATGTTGTTCGAGCCCGCCGTAACCGCAGTGAGCGAAGAAGCCCCTTGCGTCCCAGGCACCCACTACATCGAGTGCCTTGCCTATGGCCTCCACCAACGCCTCTTTCGTGCGGGCTCCGATGACCCGCAGCAATCTCTTGACCTTCAAGAACGCTTCTTCTATAGGGTTCAAATCGGGCGAAGACAACCTCAACTTCTTCTGGGCGTAAATGCCCAGAAAATAAGTCCCCAGGCGGTCCCGTATACCGCGTGGTCCAGCACCGGCAGCAGGACATTGGGCGAGTGGTAGTTCCAGGGCGCGCGATCGGCTCCCAGAATCGGCAACCATCCGGCCCAGGCGATCCCCCAGAGCAGGACGCCCAACGCAGTTCCCACGGCCAGTTCGGTTCCCACTCCCTCCCGCTTCCGGCGCAACGCCCCGAAGACCGCCCCCGCCGTCGTACCGTAGGCAAGGTGCGCCACTAAGCCTACGGCGTGTTTCGCTACCGGCCGGTCCGGGACGAATTCAGCCTGCTCCAGGCGATCCACGACCTGCATGGGCGCCGTCTTGTAGACTACTCCGGCTTTCCTCAGTACGCTCCGCAGCACCGACAGGACGGCCGTTCCCGCCACCCACCAGCCGCTCCCGCCAACGCTTTCTCCGTCCCACCCACGACGTCCTTCCCTCGCAGCAGCTCCACCACCTCCTCCAGGGGCATCAGCGTCTGGCCCGCCCTAAGGCGCCTTACCGCCTCAACCACCTCCTCGAGGTGGGCTGTCTTGTTGAGAACGCCCGCGGCACCCGCCTCCACCGCCCTTGATATCTGGGCGCGCTCGAGCGTGGCGCTAAGGACGAGGGCCTGCGCCTTTGGGTTAGCCTCCCTGATCTCCTTGATGAGGTCCCCACCGTAGCCGTCGGGCAGGCTGAGTCCCTAGCCCAGGCGCGCCGGATGCTTGAGACAGAGCCGGTCGACGTTGCGGTTGTGGACCTCGGCCTGCCCAACGACCTCGAGGCCCGTTTCCTCCTCGAACATAGAGAGGAGGGCATCCCTAACGGTGGCGTGATCCTCCACGAGCAGCACGCGCGCCTCTTCTTCTGCCTCTTCCCCTTCTCCGGGCTCCTCGTCGTCCTTCTTAAGGGTCATCTCGAAGCGCACCCTCGTGCCCCGCCCGGGCACGCTCTCTACCTGCAAATCCCCACCTAAGAGGCGCGCCCACTCGCCCATGCTCCTGGTCCCTACCCCGCTGCCAACGCCGTCTTCGTCCCTATGGAGCGCTGCCACGGCGACCTCCAGCACGCCCACGGGGTCCTCTCCCGCATGGCCGCCGGGGAGCTCCAGACGGCCCACCTCATGACCCACCCTATGCCCCTCGACGATGGACCACGGGGCTACGACTACTTCAAGAACAAGAAGGACGGCTGCGTGAGGGCGGTCTTCCAACCCTGACGGCGTTCTGCTCCAAGGTCGTCGAGGAGTTCGCCGAGGACATCCACGAAGAGCTGTCCCGCAGCGCCTGAGAAGCACCGCCAAAGAGCCGGCAAGCTCGCACGCCCCGGGGCGGGGTTCCCTATCCTTCTCCGCCTCGGCGCAGTAAGCTACATGGAAAGGAGGTGCCTATGGCAAGCGAAGGGCGCGTAGGAAGCTCGAACCCTGAGCGGTCCACATCCGCGGAGGAGGCTCGCGACGGCTCCGTGACGCTGGGGCTGATATCCGCCCCGGATATCCCGGAGAAGATCGCCAGGGAGCTCGCCCCCGAGCTGCCCGGGCTACTTGGCAAGCACGTCGACGACCGCGTGTCCTGGGACGTCTCGGTCGTCGTCGTCCCGCTAACCGGTACCGGTCGGGAAGCCCCCGATATCCTCGACGTCTGCCGCGAGCGGTCGCAGCGGGAAGGCTGGGACCTAGCGGTCTGCCTGACCGACCTGCCGGTCTACAGGAGCGAGCAGCCCGTCGTGGCCGACGCGAGCGCGCAGCGCGGGGTCGGGGCGATCTCGTTGCCCGCGCTGGGCGTGACTCGACTACGGCCGCGGGCGCGGGAGGCGACCATCCAACTCGTGCACGAGTTGTACGCGAGGATCCCGGATCTGCAACCGGAGCCCCGTGGCGAGGATGGGGACGCCGAGGCCGGTGACGGGGCCTCAGGTCTGCCAGGCCGAAGACCTCGCCACCTGGTCGAGCGCCGGCCCGCCGAGCTCGTCTCCCCTTTCCGGCGGATCGAGCCACCAGACGAAGACATGAAGGAGGCGGGCGTCGACGCCCGCTTCGCCGCCCCCGGGGTACGCGGCCGGCTGCGGCTCTTCTCTGGCATGGTGCTCGCCAACCGCCCCTGGAAGATCCTGCCCCCCTTCAAGGGCGCGGTCGCCGCAGCGTTCGCCACGGCCGCCTACGCCCTGGTGCTCCCCACCATCTGGATGCTGGCCGACGCGGTAGGTTGGGCACGGCTCCTGGCGCTCATGGTCGCGGCGATCGTAGCGATGGTCGCCTGGGTGATCATCGGGCACCATCTCTGGGAGCGGCCCACCGACCGGGAGGACCGGCGTTGGGCTGCGCTCTACAACGGCGTGACCCCGCTGACCATAAGCGTGGCGGTGCTGGTTGCGTACGCGGTGCTGTTCGCCCTCGTCTTCCTGGCGGCGTGGGTCTTCGTACCGGGCCACTACTTCCAAACCACCCTCAAGCACCCGATCGGCGTCGGCGACTTCCTGATCCTCGCGTGGATGGCGACCTCCCTGGCCACGGTAGCCGGGGCCATCGGGTCGAGCCTGGAAGACGAAGACACGGTGCGCGACGCCTCCTACGGCTACCGTCAGAGGCGCCGCCAGAGCCGCCGCCAGGAATCGGAGGAAGACGACTCCGACGAATGAAGGGCGGCGCGCCGCCCTTCTCCCAAACTCAGACCATCTCCGCCCGCCCGGTCGGCACCGCGACCGACAGCCCCTCCATCCTACGGCGCTTCTCCAAACGAGCGATCTCGCAGCAAGCTGAGAAACCGCCTTCGAGCTTCCGCCGCTCCCGAGGCAAAGAGCTTACTGGCTGAAATGCTGATAGGCTGCCCGGTGATTCCCCAGTTAGCCCCCCAGCTGGCTTGCTGACCGCTCTAAGTATCGGCGGTCTGCCTCTTCTCCTGGTACTCCTGGATGCTCTCGTAGACCTCGTCGGGGAACTGCAGCTCGTTGTAGACGTTGCAGGCGTCCGGATCGTCGGGGTTGGGGCAGATCTGGAAGTCCTGCTGCGACTGCCACTGGAGGATGCGCTCGCGCCGGGGCGGGCTGTAGCCCTTCTCCCCTACCTGCTGGACCATCGCCCGGATCTCCTGCTCATCAGCGTCGCGGTCCTTTGTAAGCAACTCTACCAGCTCGTCGTCGCCAACGAAGTGGCGCGCGATCATGGCGAACACCAGCCGACCGTAGTGCCCGATGTCCTCGCCGCTGTTCAGTGCGTCTAGCAGGTGACCCATCATCGGGCTCTGCCGCAAGTCTTCGACAGACATGTCTCCTCCTTCCTTAACGCTGCGCTAATGGTAAGAGCGGTACCCGAAAAAACCACGGCCGAAAACGTATCGCGCTAATGGGCCGGCGGCGAGAAAGCCCTCCGCAAGAGCTCGGGCAGCAGTTCACCCGCCCTGCCGCGCAGCACGTGATCCGCTTGCCGGCTGAGCGGCGTCTCGCCGGCATTGATCTCGACGAGCGTGGCGCCGCTCTCGAGCGCCTCGTACGGCAACGCAGCGGCAGGGTAGACAAGGCTCGAGGTCCCGACCGAGAGGAACAACTCGCACCCGCGGGCCGCCTCAGACGCCGCCTCCAGCGCCCCTGCGGGAAGCATCTCCCCGAACCAGACCACGTCTGGCCTCAGGAGCGCTCCGCAACGCGGGCAGCGCGGCGGCACAGCGTCATCGCGATCCTCCGGCTCGGCGATGACCCCTTCGCGCGAGCACCGCGACCGGAGGATGTTTCCGTGGAGCTCGACTACGTCGCGGCTTCCGGCCCTCTGGTGCAGCCCGTCCACGTTCTGGGTGATGAGGCTGAACTCGGGTACCCTGCGCTCCAGCTCAGCGAGTGCGCGGTGGCCCGGGTTGGGCAGGGCCTCGGACACGAGGTTGCGCCGCCACTCGTACCACTCCCACACCAGGTGGGGATCCCGGTCGAACGCCTCGGGGGTCGCGAGCCGCTGCGGATCGTAGCGAGCCCAGAGGCCCGTCTGGGCCTCTCGGAAGGTCGGAACCCCGCTCTCCGCCGAGATGCCGGAGCCGGTCAAGGCGACCACGCGTTCGGCTTGGTGGAGGGCTTCGATCAGGTCTCGCGAAACAGCCGGCGCGCCAGCAGAGCTCAACGCGCGACGGCCCTAAGCAGCTCCTTCGCTCCGTCGGTGATAGGTACGGTATGCTCCTCACCCGAGCTCATGTCGCGAAGCGTGCAGACGCCCCGCTCAAGCTCGTCCTCACCGAGGATCGCCGCGTAGGCGGCGCCGGAGCGATCGGCCTGCCTGAACTGGCCCTTCGCGCTCCGGCCCGCGTAGTCCATATCGCAGGCGACGCCCTCCGCTCGCAGGGCGCTCGCCAGCCTCATCGCCAGGGGCCGAGCCTCCGCGGTCAGGGTGACGAAGAACAGCGCCAGGGATGTCGAGGGTTCGTGGGATGCGGCGGCCAGCAGGATGCGCTCGACGCCGCTCCCGAAACCGATCCCCGCGAGGTCCGGGCCGCCGAGCTCTGAGACGAGGCCGTTGTAGCGTCCCCCCGCCCCCACCGTGTCCTGGGCCCCGAGTGCGCCGCTCTTGGCCTCGAAGACCGTCAGGGTATAGTAGTCGAGCCCCCGCACCAGCCGCTCGTCCACCTCGTACGGTATACCGAGGGCCTC
>Ga0126308_10000493_pt1 | contig 13231 bp, 12 predicted proteins | sample Plot55_FD_92533 | JGI IMG/M metagenome (GOLD analysis project Ga0126308, IMG submission 92533) | Serpentine soil microbial communities from UC McLaughlin Reserve, CA, USA - Plot55 | ecosystem: Environmental > Terrestrial > Soil > Grasslands | place: USA: UC McLaughlin Reserve, Lake County... | reverse complement strand
GGCGCTCGGCGAAGACTTCAGCACGCGCGGTGCCCGGATCGAGGAGCAGGTAGAGGTAATGCGCCTGCTGTGGACCAAGGCGGTCCTCAGCTACGAAGGCGAGTACCACCGCATCGATGAAGCGGGCATCAACCCCTTGCCCGTACAGCGCCCAATACCGGTGTGGATGGGTGCAAGGGCTGAGTTAGGGCTGCGCAGGACCGCTCGCGTGGCCGATGGCTGGTTCCCACTGGGACCGCTAGACGACAGGATGCGCGAGGCTGTAAAGCGCCTGCGTGCTTACGCTGAGGAGGCAGGCCGGGATCCGGAGTCGGTAGGGATTGAGGCACGCCTGGACGTGAGTAGGGTGCCCGCGGAGGAGTGGGTACCCCAAACCGAGGCGTGGCGCTCGCTCGGAGCGACCCACATCTCTGTCAACACGATGAATGCGGGGTTACGCTCGCCTCAAGAGCATGTGGAGGCCATCCGGCGCTATAAGGAAGCTTTAGGAGCGTAGAGGTACGCTGCAAGGTTATCAGTTCATCTGTGGCGAGAAACCCTGGGACGCCTAATGCGTGTAACGGATTAGACCAAGAGATCGACCCACTGGCGTAGCGGAAGTCCGTGCTGACCTCTCGGCGAGCTTGCCTTACACCGGCTGGGCAAATTTACTGCAGCTAATTTACTGCAACCGTACTGCAACCGGGCTGGTACAGATTAGTACGCAGCAGACAAAAGCATTCCTCGAAATCGCCGAAAAGCCCATGAATAAGCCAAATGACCGGACACAGCAGGACGGGCTAGAACGAGTGGCATCGGATTATGGCTCCGAAGGTCGCGGGTTCGAGCCCCGTCGGTCACCCTCTCTAAATTTCCGGTGTTTACAGTTGAAACACGCCAGCGGAGATTGCTATGGGTTAGGGGACCTTGCGGGATTATGGGCCCCCAAGCCCGGCGCCATGAAATCGGTACTGAGCAGCACGCTCCTTGAAGGCTGCAAGTTGGCTTGCGCCACTCCACGTACGCTTTTACCTTGAGTACCCTCAGTCTGTGTGGAACACCTCGGATACCGTCTTCCACCACTCCTCCGGCTCAACCTCCGGCACGGGTTCTTGCATCGGTTTGCAGATGCTCCACCACTCCTGGGTCTTCGCGTCCGCCGCCATTTTGGCTGAGTCGGCCTCGAAGTCGTCACCTACATACTCGAAGTAGGCGAACAGCAGGTTGTTGTAACGGTAGATGCTGTAGTTACGGATATTGCATACGTGAATGGTCGCTAGCACTTCTGGCCATGCGGCGCGGTGCAGCTCCTCATACTCCTCGATATGTTCAGGCTTGATCCGTATAACTTGTCCGTAGCGTTGCACGTCGCTCCCTCGCTTAAAATGCGCGTCCGTCCTCAGGCGGTGCCGACTCTCGGTGAGAAAGTTACGCCCTACTGCGCTTCGGAGTATCCTCTACTAGAGCTACTCTCCCATCTACTATCGACTGGATCGTCCTCAACTTTCCCCCGAAAAGTCTAATGTTATCGGCACCCACCGGTCAACTCCTTGCTTGACCGGTGGGTCGGCCAAGGTTATATTCCGTGTGGGTGGAGGTAGAGGAGCAAGGATCGTGACTCCGGTAGTCGACGCTCATCAGCACTTCTGGAACCTAGATAGGACTGCTTACCCCTGGTTGACGCCTGATGACTATGAGCCTATCTACCGTAGCTTTGAAGCGGACGAGCTAGCACCGCAGCTCGATCAGGCGAGCGTCCAGTACACCGTGGTGGTCCAGGCGGCGAACTCCTACGAGGACACTGAGTACCTGCTCGAGGTGGCGGACAATTATGACTTCGTTGCGGGCGTGGTGGGGTGGGTTCCGCTTCTGCACCCCGAAGAAGCGGCTGAGGCGCTGGACCGATTCAAACGTCACCCAAAGTTCAAGGGGGTGCGGCACCTTATACACGACGAGCCGGACCCCGACTGGTTGCTCCAGGACGTGGTGACAGATGGGCTGAGGGTTCTCGCCGATAAAGACGTAACCTTCGACGTGGTCTCGGTCCTACCCCGGCACCTCGAGCACGTTCCTACCATCGCCGAGCGCGTTCCCGAACTCAAGCTAGTGATCGACCACCTCTCCAAACCGCCGATCAAGGAGCGGCAGTGGGAACCCTGGTCGCCGTTGTTCGCCCGTGCCGCTGAGTACCCCAACGTCTACGCCAAGGTCTCTGGCCTGAATACCGCCGCCGATCCCGAAAACTGGTCGGCGCAAGACCTCAAGCCGTACATTGACTTCGCGATCGAGCGCTTCGGCCCAGAGCGGCTGATGTTCGGAAGCGACTGGCCGGTCGCGACGCTGGCCGGCGACTACCGGAAGGTCTGGGAGGAGACGAACCGCGCCATCTCGGACCTCGACGATAAGGGCCGGGAGGCGCTACTTGGCGGCACCGGCATCGCTTTTTATGGTCTCGCGATTTGAGCTTCCCTCGCTGCTCGTTTCACACGACTACGGAGGTTAGGAGATGCTCGATATCTTTGAACCCATAGCCCGCACCTTCAGCTTGCGCATTCCCGAAGAGCACCGGCGCCCGATCGCGATCATAGGAGCTGGCGGGATCGTCGATTACGGTCACCTGCCAGCGTACGAGAAGGCCGGGCTAGAGGTTGCGGGAATCTTCGACATCGACCGCGACAAAGCGAAAGACGTGGCGAAACGCCACGGTATCGAGACCGTTTACGGCAGCCAAGAGGAGCTCCTGAACGATCAGGGTGTCCAGGTTGTAGACATCGCCGTTCAGCCCTGGGTGCAGCCCGACATTGCCTCCGCCGCACTTGCAGCGGGCAAGCACCTGCTCTGCCAGAAACCCTTGGCGCTGGATATAGAGACGGCAGAACGTCTCGTTGCGGACGCCGACGCCCGTGACCTGAAGCTCGCGGTCAACCAGCAACTGCGTTTCGACGAGGGGATAGCTGTGGCGCGAACCATGGTGAAGGCCGGGTGGATCGGGCATCCCACGGCCATATCCTTAACCGTCAATGTTATGACAGACTGGGGTATGTGGCCGTGGATGGAGTCCTCCGACCGCCTGGAGATCATGTACCACTCCATCCACTATCTCGACGCCATCCGCTCGATCTTAGGTGAGCCAGAGCTGGTGTGGTGCACGGGCAGCCGCACTCCCGGGCAGAGCGCTAAAGGCGAGACGCGGACCATGAGTACGCTGGTGTTCGAGGGCGATGTACGCGCCCTGGTCCACGTGACGCACATGAACATCGCCGGTGACGCCGAGGCGATCTTCCGGATAGACGGCAGCGAAGGCTCCATCAAGGGTACCCTGGGGTTGCTGTACGACTATCCCCACGGACGCCCCGACACACTTTCGGTTTTCAGCCGAACATTACCCACTGACGGGTGGCTGCCGTACCCGGTGACCACCCGCTGGTTGCCGGACGCAATTGCCGGGCCCATGGGATCACTACTGAAGGCCGTAGCCGAAGATGGAACGCCGGCTACGTCCGGCGTCGACAACCTGATGACTATCCGGCTAGTTCAAGCCCTCTACCGCTCGATGGACTTGGGCGAGAGCCAGCGGCTCGACAAGCAGAAGATGGAAGGATAGACACCTGGCAGATGGGTTTTGCTCGGTCCGTTAGACAAGATGTGCGACTGCGTCCTGGTGGTGCACGAAGGTGAAGTAGCGGGGGGCATACCCGCGAAGAAGGCCCCGAGGAGCGGGTAATGGCGCTCGCCATCGGAATGCAGGAGGCCGCATGACCGGCAACAACCGAACAACGCGGCGGAGGCGCTTTACGTGAGCGGCTCTCGGGCGTGCTGGGAGTGGTGATGGCGGACGTGGGGCGCCCGGTGCCACTGGCTTTCCTCTGCGGTACCCTGGTCGGACCCTTAGTCATAGCCCTGATCCGCAACGGCGCGGTCCTCCTGGACGTAAACACCTTCTACCAGCAGGTGATTATCGGCGTCGTGATCTGGCTGGCGGTCATCTGGGATCAGTACCGGCGTCACCGGCTCGCCGCCACGTCGGAGTAGGTAAAGGACAAAGGAGGAACGGATGCGTAGAAGACAAATTCTGGCGGTGCTCCTGGCCGCCGCTCTCGCCCTTCTCGCCGCGGCGGCCTGCGGCGCGCAGGTTAGGGAGTCCGGCGGAGGGGGAGGGAGCCAGGGCGGTGGTGGGGGCAAGGGAGCGAACGCCCCGGTCCGGCTCGCTGTCGTACCAAGGGCCATCGGTTTCTCCTTTTGGGAACAGGTCCGCCTCGGGGCCGAGTGCGCCACCAAAAAGGCGCCAGGGGACGTGAGCATGCAGTGGGACGGGACTACCTCCGAGGCCGACGTGAACGGCCAGGTGAACATATTGCAGAATTTCATCACCCAAGGCGTCGACGGGCTGGTTTACTCTTCGATCGACGAAGTGGTGGACGCGAAGGTGACCCAGCAAGCGATACAGCAAGGAATCACTGTAGTTAATATCAATACTGGCACGGATCCCCAGCCGTCCGACGTACCGCTCTTCACCACGAACCAAGTGGCTGCTACGCGAAAGGCGGTGGATCCTCTAGCCCAGGCCATAGGTGGAAAAGGCAAAGTGGCAATAATTGAGTTCCAGCCGGGCCTTCCAGCGAACGAACAGCGTGTCAACCCCCTTAAGGAAGGCCTTAAGCAGAACTATCCCGATATAGACATAGTGGCGGAGCAGTCGAGCGGGGCCGAGTACAATAGGGCCCTCCAGGTCACCGAGGACATCCTGACCGCCCACCCCGACCTCGACGCCATCTTCGCCGCCAACGAGCCGAGCGTGCTGGGCGCAGCCGAGGCCGTGCGCGGCGCGGGCAAGGTCGGCGACATAGTGATCGTCGGCTGGGACGCCTCCTCGGCGGAAATAAAAGCTCTCAAGGCGGGGGCCATAAAGGCACTTGTGGCCCAGAACCCCTTCAGGATGGGGTATGAAGGCGTTGATGCGGCAGTTAAGATAATCCGAACGGGCAAGAAGGTGGAGAGTGAGGACACCGGTTCCTTCCTCATTACCAAAGACAACGTCGACGACCCAAAAATCCAAGCCGTTCTCCATCCGAGTTGCGAGAACCCGCCGCTTAAGTAATAGCTGGCTGTTGAATGGCCAACAATAGGCAGTGAGGGAGGTACGCCCAAGGAGACGGGTCAACCGACCACATCAAAATAATACGGCTTTCCTCCGCGCGGAGACGGCTGGGCTGTTCCTGGCAATCTGCTTGCGTTTCCGGCCTCGTGATGCTCTTCTCCTACCTAGTAGGGGGTAATGACGGTCCGGAGTCGTCCGAAAACGAGGGGTTGGCGAGGTCCGCGTAGCCGGTTTTCGGTAGTCGCTTAAGGAAGAAGGAGAATGGAAAAACAGTGACATTACACCTCAAAGGTATGGCGTGGGATCATCCGCGCGGTTATGAGCCCATGGTGGCCACCGCTCGCGTCTACGAGGATGCCCACCCTGGAACACGAATATCTTGGGAAAAGCGATCCCTGCAAGCCTTCGAGCATTTTCCCGTTGAACAGCTTGCAGACGAATATGACTTAATCGTAATCGACCATCCGCATATTGGAGTCGTCGCAAGAGAGGGCTACTTAGTAGCTCTCGATGAGCTTGGTCCCGACGGTGCACTAGAGACTCTAGCTGCCCAATCTATCGGCCGCTCCCACGAAAGCTACCAATACGGAGGGCACCAGTGGGCTTTGGCAATCGATGCAGCCGCCCAGGTGTCGGCGTATCGTCCGGATTTGTCTTCTGAGATCCCGAGGCGCTGGTCTGAGGTCGTAGATCTGGCAAAAACAGGTAGAGTACTTTGGCCCCTTACGCCCGTGCATGCCTTGATGGCCTTTTTCACGCTGGCCGCGAACCGTGGCACGCCTTGCGCAGAGGACGCTAACCAGCTCATCAGTACTGCAGACGGGCGAGCAGTACTAGAAGCTTTGGGTGCCGTAGGTAAGTACATACCTCCAGAGTGCCTGAGCATGGACCCAATCGAGGCATTGGACTTGATGAGCACTAGTGATTCTTACGTGTATTGTCCTCTAGTCTACGGCTATTCGAACTACGCGAGGGATGGGTTTAGGGAACGCGTTATCAAGTTTGCCAACATTCCGTCACTCGGCGGTGACAGACCGTGTGGCTCAACGCTCGGGGGTACGGGGATCGCAGTCTCCGCCAAGAGCGGCATGATCGAGGAAGCGATCAACTACGCGTTCTGGATAGCGAGCGCCGACTGTCAGAAAGGTTTCTATTTCGAGGCCGGTGGGCAGCCGGCGAATATAGAAGCGTGGAACGACGACACCGTAAACAAAGCATCCCAAAATTTCTTTCGCGATACGCAAGAGACCCTGCAACAAGCGTGGTTGCGACCGCGCTACGATGGCTACCTAAGCTTCCAGGAGGAAGGCGGCAACATTGTCAATGCTTTCCTCGCGAACCGTACCGACGTAGAAGAAACGTTGAAACGTCTTGAGGGCGCATATCAGGACAGCGTACAGTGATGCCATAGCCGCATAGAAGAGAGAAGCCTACAACACTGGGGACATAGCTGCTTGCACTAATCGGTTGCGGAGCCCCAGTACGCAAAGCAAGCGAGGGATAGGAGGACCATGAAACCACCGCTTGAGGGACTCTTGGTGCTGGATCTCAGTCAGTTTCTCGCCGGACCTTCCGCTGCGCTCAGGTTAGCGGATCTGGGCGCGCGAGTGATCAAGATCGAGCGCCCGGGCGTGGGTGATCTCTGTCGACAACTTTACATCAGTAATTTAGAGCTCGATGGTGACAGCACGCTATTTCACACCATAAACCGCAATAAGCAGAGCTTCTCCGCCGACTTGAAGGATCCTGATGATCTCGAAAAGGTGCGTCGCCTCGTCGCCAAGGCAGACGTGCTGATACAGAGTTTCCGCCCAGGGATTATCCACCGCATAGGTCTGGATTACGACAGCGTTAAAGCGATCAATCCGGAGATCGTTTATGGAACGGTCACCGGCTACGGAGAAGCGGGCCCTTGGCGCGATAAGCCCGGTCAGGACCTACTCGCCCAGTCGTTGTCCGGGCTGGTGTGGCTCAATGGTGACAGCGACCAGCCGCCTGTTCCGGTTGGACTGGCGGTCGCCGATATTCTAGCAGGCGCACACCTGGTCCAAGGTATCCTAGCCTGCCTAGTCAGGCGTGGCATTACGGGCGAAGGCGGCCTCGTTGAAACGAGCCTGCTCGAGTCGGTGTTAGATTTTCAGTTCGAGGTGCTAACTACCCACCTGAACGACGGTGGTAAGTTGCCGGAGCGTGCTGAAGTGAACAACGCGCATGCCTACCTGGGCGCGCCGTATGGCATCTACGAAACGGCGGACGGGTTTATCGCCATAGCCATGGGTTCGGTGCCTAGGCTTGGCGAGCTTCTGGACCTGCCTGCGCTGCTGGCCTACGGAGATCCGAAGACTTGGTTCACCGCGCGCGACGAGATCAAAGCCCTACTCGCCCAGCACCTCAAGAGGGAAAGCAGCCAACACTGGCTCGATATGCTAGAGCCCGCGGATGTGTGGTGCGCTGACGTGCTCACCTGGCCACGCCTCCTAGAGCACGAGGCGTTCAAGGTTCTCGACATGATCCAAGAAGTCCACCGTGATGACAAGGTAAGCCTACGCACAACTCGCTGTCCGATCCGCATCGACGGGGAGGTTCTCAAGTCGCCTATCGGAGCGCCGCGTATCGGAGCACACGACGACGAGATCTCGGAAGAACTGTCCGTGGAGTCGTAACCGGAGCAGGTAAGAAGGAGATGAGATGAACAAACCCACTTACTTCGAAGACTACCAACTCGGTGAAACTCGCATGACCACCGGGCGCACGATCACCGAGGCGGACATCGTGATCCACGCCGGTCACACCGGAGATTACTACCCGCACCACATGGACGCTGAGTGGGTTAAGACCCAACCCTTCGGTCAGCGCATGGCCCACGGCACGCTAGTCTTCTCCGTCGCCGTGGGTATGACGGCTGGCGAAATCAACCCGGTTGCCTTCAGTTACGGCTACGATAGACTGCGTTTCATCAAGCCAGTCTTCATCGGCGACACGATACGCGTCACCGTCACGATAAAGGATAAGAAGGAAGATCCTAAGCGCCCGGAGCACGGTTTTGTTTACGAACAAGGCGAAGTCGTCAACCAGCGCGACGAAACTGTCCTCGTGTTCACCCACATATACCTTGTCGAAAAAAGCCCTTCGTAGCGTTACACTCAATAGGGAGCGGGCTCCGTCATCGACTGCGGGAAGCATCACGACATGGTCTAGTACGTCTAGTGGTTCAATCCTGACCTCGTCAGCTGCAAGGTGTTTAGGACGAGCCCGTTGCATAGATGCACAGCGGAGAACCGGCGCGCTTCATCTACCCTTCAAGCTGTTACTTGCGGTGGCGACGGAGGACCTTATCACCGGAATGGCGGGGTGGGCGGCAGAGGAACAGAGGGAGGTGGAGATAGGTGAGCGATTTCTCTGGCAAGGTGGTGATCATTACCGGCGGTGGTCTGGGCATAGGTCGGGGGGCGGCGAAGAACCTGGCCGAGAAAGGTGCCTCTGTTGCGATCTGCAGCGATCGCGAAGACCAGATCAAGACCGCGGAAGCTGGTCTACAGGAAGAAGGGCTCGAGGTCCGGGGGATCAAGGCCGACGTTACCTCCTCGACCGACATGAAAAGGTTAGTGAATTTCGCCGCGGAGATCTATGGTGGCGTGGACGTGCTCGTCAACGCCGCCGGGGTCCAGAGATACGGGACCGTCGTGGACACTGAAGAGGAGGTGTGGGACGAGGTCCTGGACGTGAACCTCAAAGGCATCTACCTGGCCTCAAAGTATGCCATACCGCAGATGAGAGAGCGCGGGGGAGGGGCGATCGTCAACCTCTCCAGCGTGCAGGCCTTCGCCTCGCAGAAGGGGGTGGCAGCCTATACGGCCAGCAAAGGAGGGATCAACGCTCTTACTCGCGCGATGGCCTTAGATCACGCGGAGGAGAATATAAGGGTGAACGCGGTGTGCCCGGCCTCGGTGGACACACCGATGCTCAGGTGGGCGGCTAACCTGTTCAGGGGGGACAAAAGCGTCGAGGCGACCGTGGCCGAGTGGGGCAAGATGCACCCCTTAGGCAGGGTAGCCACTGTAGAAGAGGTGGCTGAGGTGATCGCCTTCCTAGCGAGCGAGAAGGCGAGCTTCGTGACGGGGGGAGAGTACAAGGTAGACGGCGGCATGCTCGCCGCTTTGGGTGTACACCTGCCTGAATGATGGAGTGCCGGTTAAGCAAAGGGAGGAGACGGCGAGCATGAAGATCACGGACGTCCGCGTCACCACCGTGACGGTGCCCCTGCAGGCGCCGCTGCGCCACGCCCACGGCGCCCACTGGGGGAGGTTCCTGCGCACCATCGTCGAGGTGGAGACTGACGAGGGCCTGGTAGGTCTCGGCGAGATGGGCGGCGGCGGAGAGAGCGCCGAGTTAACCTTCGAGGGCCTCAAGCCCTACCTATTGGGCCACGACCCCTTCGAAATGGAGGCGCTGAGGTTTAAGATCATGAACCCTACGGCGAGCCTCTACAACAACCGCACCCAGCTGCACGCCGCGATCGAGTTCGCCTGCCTCGACGTGGCGGGGCAGAAGCTTGGCGTTCCAATCTACAATCTACTGGGTGGCAAGGTTCGGGCCGAGGTCCCCTTCGCGAGCTACCTCTTTTTCCGCTACGCCGACCCGGAGACGGGCGAGGGCGAGGTGCGCACCCTCGAGCAACTCGTCGAGCACGCCAGGGAGCTGAAGGAGACACATGGGTTCGCCACCCACAAGCTGAAAGGAGGAGTCTACCAACCGAAGTACGAACTCGATTGTTATCGAGCGCTGGCAGAAGCGTTCCCGGGAGACGGTCTGCGCTACGACCCGAACTCCGTGCTGAGCGTGGAAGAAAGCATCCGCTTCGGCAAGGCGATCGAGGACCTGAACAACGACTACTATGAGGACCCGACCTGGGGCCTGAACGGGATGCGGCGCGTCCGCGAGAAGGTAAACATACCCCTCTCGACCAACACGGTGGTGGTGAACTTCGAGCAGCTGGTCGCCAACGTCCTCAATCCTGCCGTAGACGTCATCCTGCTCGACACGACCTTCTGGGGCGGCATACGTCCGTGCGTCAAGGCCGCGGGGGTGTGCGAGACGTTCCAACTGGGGGTGGCCGTGCATTCCTCGGGGGAACTGGGGATACAGCTCGCCACGATGCTCCACCTCGGGGCTGTGGTGCCGAACCTCACCTTCTCGGCCGATGCCCACTACCACCACCTCTTAGACGATGTCATAGAAGGCGGCAAGCTTGAATACCGAAACGGATCCATCAAGGTTCCGGACGCCCCGGGGCTCGGCGTGCGGCTCGACCGAGAGAAGCTTTCGCGGTATGCGGAACTGTACAAAGAACTGGGAGGGTACCCTTACGACCGAGATCCCGGCCGTCCGGGCTGGTACTCGTTGGTGCCGAACCAGAGCTGGGCAGACCCGAGCGCAAACGTGCAACTCGCGGTCGCGAAGATAAAGAAGGACAAGGATAAAGGAGGACCAACATAACAGAGAAGTATTGCTGATAAGCAAGGTCAGCGTGTGTTCCGTGTGTGAATGCAGTGAGAATATCCTCATCATCCAGTAGGTATAGTGACAACCGGGAAGAAGCCTTCAAGGTTGTCCAAATTCAGGAGAGATTAAACTTGCTTGAGCATAGCGGTACGACTAGCTTCGACGCCGGTTGGCTTTCGAGCCCGGCGCACCATAGCTGGCTTCTCAGCCAGGTTCACCAGCTCCTTAGCTTCTACCAATACACATCTTCGGATCCGAAGGGGGGATTCTTCCAGCTGGATGACTACGGACGGCCGCAGCCCGTCCCCGAGCGGCAGCTCGTCGTGACGTCCCGCATGGTCCACAGCTTTTCACTTGCTCACATGCTCGGGTGCCCCGGCGCGGCACCCTTGATAGATCACGGCCTCCGGTTCCTGAAGGACACCCACCGAGATAGGAGACACGGGGGTTACTACTGGGTTGTGGATCACGAAGGACCCGTTGATGCTAGCAAGCAGGCGTACGGGCACGCCTTCGTCCTCCTCGCAGCCTCGAGCGCCGTGATGGCCGAAAGGCCAGGCGCGGCGGAGCTCCTCGACGATATCTGGTCGATTTTGGAGCAGCATTTCTGGTCCGAGTCCGACGGGCTCATCGTCGAGGAGTATGAGGAAGACTGGACTGGCCCTGGCCCCTACCGCGGCCAGAACAGCAACATGCACCTCGTGGAGGCGCTACTCACCTCGTTCGAGGCCACCGGAGACCAAGTGTACCTGCAGCGCGCGACGCGCATCGCCGAGAGGTTGATCCCCGACCTGACCGCCAAAAACGGCTGGTACCTGGCCGAACACTATACCGAGAACTGGGAATTTGACCCGGAGTACAACCGCGACGATCCCGAGAATGTTTACCGACCGTACGGGTCCGTGGTAGGTCACTGGATGGAATGGTCCCGTCTGCTTCTGCAGCTAAGGGCCTCAGCCGAATCTCCACCGGATTGGATGCTAAATAGCTCGCGCCGTCTCTTTGATTCTGCCGTATCGGAGGCGTGGGATAAGGAATTGGGTGGCTTCGTGTACACTGTAGACTTCGACGGCACGGCACTAAATCGTGACCGATACTGGTGGCCCGTATGCGAAGCGATAGGCGCCGCAGCTATGCTCGCCGACGTGACGAGGGAGAGCCAGTACGAGCAGTGGTACCGCACATTCTGGGACTTCGCCGACAGGTGCCTCATTGATCACGGGCGAGGCAGCTGGCAACATCTTCTTGATCCAACCAACTCGCCGAAGCATGTGCCAGGGGTCGTCACCGGCAAGTGGGACCTGTACCACTCCCTGCAGTCTTGTCTCATTCCACTGCTGCCTTCGGATGCCGGCATCGGCGCTTCATTGCGTGACAACAGATTCAGGTTGCCTATGGTCACTACTATGAGCAGTTAGGAAGCATCGCTAGTGAACACCATTCTCGACACCGGTGCTGCGCGCGTCTTCTATGACGGTTTGCTTACCGATCCGAGGCTCGACCATCCGGAGGGACTCGCCGTACATCGGGACGGAAGTGTCTGGTGTGGAGGGGAGAGGGGACAGATCTACCGGATCACGGCCAACGGCAGCTCGATAGAGCAGGTCACCTCAACCGACGGATTCTGCTTAGGCATGGCCTTCGACTCCGAGGACAACCTGTTCGTCTGCGACCTCAAGCACGCGGCGGTGATGAAGCTTGACGCCCGTAGCGAGAAGTTAGAGCGGTTCGCAGACGGAGTCGACGGGCACGCCCTGCGGATACCCAACTTCCCGGCCTTCGATGCCGAGGGAAGAATGTACGTCTCCGACAGCCATATCTTCAAGGAGCCCGGGCCGGGCGTTTTCCGTTTCAGGCCCGACGGCTCGGGCGAGCTCTGGTACGGCGAGCCGATAAACTTCGCCAACGGCCTCGCCCTCTCACCCGACGGGCGCCACCTCTACGTGGCCGAAACCTTCGGCAACGCCGTCTTTCGCATCCCGATAGGGCGCGACGGTTCGGCTGGCGTCCGCGAGGAGGTGGCGTCGCTCCCCGGCGTGCTGCCAGACGGGCTGGCTTTCGATTCGGCCGGCAACCTGTATGTCGGATGCTACGAACCAAGCCAAGTGCTCCGAGTGGATTCCGGCGGCACGGTGGAGCGTCTCATTCGGGACGATGAAGCCCACCTCTTGTGCCACCCTACGAACCTCGCCTTCAGGGGCTCCACCCTTTTCACCTCCAACCTCGGGCGCTGGCACATAACCGCCGTGGACACGGGGGTCGAGGGACTGCAGTTGTGGTAGTGGGCGGCCGAAAAGGGGCGATTCTCGTCCTTGCTGCCGCACGAGAGCCAAAGCCTCTGTCCAAGTTCCGAACACAGGCGGGAACCTTTCCGAAATCAACGTCCCAAAACGGTGGCACCTTATCGAGTTTGCACACAACCGTGTGATAGCTAGGCAAAACCGCAGCGCTAGCAAACGTTGCTAGCCTCATTTTTGCCACCAGTTGAGAGCCGCGGATGTACTGCAACCGGGTTGGTACAGGCTGGTACGCAGCAGACAAACGCATTCCTCGAAATCGCCGAAAAGCCCATAAATAAGCACAATATCCGGATGCACTAGGACGGACTGTAACGGACGGCATCGGATTGTGGCTCTAGAGAAGGTCGCGGGT
>Ga0126308_10000492_pt1 | contig 13240 bp, 9 predicted proteins | sample Plot55_FD_92533 | JGI IMG/M metagenome (GOLD analysis project Ga0126308, IMG submission 92533) | Serpentine soil microbial communities from UC McLaughlin Reserve, CA, USA - Plot55 | ecosystem: Environmental > Terrestrial > Soil > Grasslands | place: USA: UC McLaughlin Reserve, Lake County... | reverse complement strand
TAGAGCTTCGCCACCAGGGCCGGGTTCTGGTCGGCCCAGTCGGCATGCGCGCCGACCCCGAGATAGGGAATGCGGCTGCCGCTGGCGAACGATTTCCACGTCTGCTCGATGCCCATGTCGAGGGTGCGGATGCCCGGCTTCTTGGCCATGAGCAGGGTGTAGGCGGGCTCCCAGATCTGGACCGCATCGGCGCGGTCGGCCAGCGCATAACTGACGAGGCCTGGCGTCGCCGTGTTGACGACCTGGATCTTGGCGACGTCGACGCCGAGCTTCTTGGCGAAGAACTCGAACATCACGTAGTTGGTGGTGGAGCGGGCGCCGGCGAGCTGCCGGCCTTCCAGGTCTTTCAGCGTCTTGACCTCCGCGCGTGAGGTCACGACGGCGCCCCAGAAATCGAACAGGTTGAAAAGATACTTCAGCTTGACGCCGCGGGCGTCGCCGAGCCCGATGGTCAGCAACGATGCGCTGCCGCCGACCTTGAACTCGCCCGAGTTGAACTGGGCCGTGTAGGCGTCGGGCGTGCGCTCTTGAAAGGCGATGTCCAGCCCGTTCGCGTGGTCGAGCTTCTTTGCCTTGATGACCGGCGGCATGAAAGCGCCGAGCGAGGGCGGGCTGAAGATCACGATCGAAATCTTCTCCAGCGATTGCGCGCCGACGTTGCCCGCGCACGTCAGCGCGGCCACGAAAGCCGCCATCGCCCATGCATTCACCCGACCGCCTCGACAAGACCTCATCGTTGTCCTCCCTGAGCTTCCGGCATGATCGTACACGTCGCCATGTCTGCGGACGTGCGTCAATTTCGTCCGATTCGAGCGGCATCGGGCAGCCGGAAGAGCTTGGCCGCAAGGCCACCATTGACGGAAGCGACTTGCTCGGCGCTCAGCCCGGCCGCCGTCACGATGCGCGCAGGCTCCGGGTCGCCGATGGGGAACGGCATGGCGGAACCCAGCATCAGCCGCTCGGTTCCAAGCATGCGGACGACGAATTGCAACACCCGGGCGTCGTGGACCACGGTGTCGGTATAGAGGCGCGCCAGCGCATCGACCGGATCGCCGATGCCCGGCGTGATCTCCCGGTTGCGCGCAAGGCGGCCCAGCACGAACGGCAGCCCGGCCGCGCCCATCGGGACCACGATCCTGGCGCCGGGATAGCGCGCCACATGGCCGCTGGCGATGAGCCGCCCGACCGCCACCATCGGTGATGCGGCCGATCCCATTGGCGAGACCGAACGCCTCCACCCGGCGGTCACCGGCATCGAAGCTCGGATGGATGTGCACGACCGCGCCGGCCGCATCGGCCGCGGCCCAGAACGGATCGAGGTCGGGATCGTCGAGCACCGTTCCGACGCCGCGCGGCAGCGTGCCGATCATGACGCCGGGAAGCCCCGCATTGATCGCGGCCTTCAGCACGGCGGCGGCGCGCGCGCCGTCCTGCAGCGGCACGGTGGCGAGCGGAACGAAACGTGGCTCGGTTTTGGCCGCGGCGAGCAACGCGTCGTTGATGAGCCGGCTCCAGGCTTCGCCTTCGGCGGCGGGAAGCTCGTAGCCGAACATGTCGACCCAGCCGCCGACCACCTGGCGATCGATGCCTTGGCTGTCCATCCAGGCGAGCCGAGCCGCAAGGTCGGAGAGAGGCTTCGATACCGGGCGCGTCGGCTTGCCGTCCGCGAACGCAAAGGCGAGGCTTCCGCCGTTCTCGATCAGGCGCAGCGAGGGAAATCGATCCTTCGCCTTGGGGATGGCGGCCAGCAGGTCCGGCGGCACCAGATGGGCATGGGAATCGACGATCATCCGTGGCTTCCTTCGCCAGCACCTGCCGCATCGTCATGGCCGGGCGAGCCGCTATGAGCGGCGAGGGTTGTCCCGGCCATCCACGTCTTCCATGTGCGGCTGCGCAAAGACGTGGATGCCCGGCACAGGCCGGGTATGACGAGCGTGTCAGAGTTGACGCTATCCATTCTCCTTATCTTGCCTCGCGGCGGCGATGAGGTCGCCGAGCCAGGCGAGCTTGATCGGCGTCTGGTTGATCGTGATCCCGAGCGGCGCAAGCGCGTCGTTGACGGCGCTGGCGATCGCGGCCGGTGCGCCGAGATAGCCGGACTCGCCGGAGCCCTTCTGGCCGAACACCGTATGCGGGGAAGGGGTCTCGTGATGGATGATCTCGATCGGCGGCACTTCGTGCGATGACGGCAGCAGGTAGTCCATGAAGGTCTGGGTGATCAACTGACCCTGATCGTCATAGGCAAACTCTTCGTACAGCGCCGCGCCGATCCCGTGCGCGATGCCGCCGAGCGTCATGCCGCGCACGATCTTCGGATTGATCACCGTGCCGCAGTCGTGACCGACCAGGTAGCGCTTGATCTCAGGTTTGCCGAGGTCCGGGTCGATCGCCAGCAGCACGAGGTGAAACTCGAAGGAGTAGCACGGGTACATCTGCACGCGGCCGTCGGACGTGGGCAGAGTTCCGCCGGTCGGCACCTGCATGATGTGGGCGGCCGCGAGGCCGGGCTCGAATCCAGGCGGCAGGCGGTGGAAATGACGATGCGCAATGGTGACGAGCTCCTGCCACGCAAGCCGGCGCTCCGGGTTGTCGGCATCATATACGTCGCCATGGCGGTACGTCGCACGCTCCGGCGCAATGCCGAGGTCGTGCGCCGCGATGGCCGTGAGCTTCGCCTTCAGCTTGTGCGCGGCGTGGAACGCGGCGCCGCCGAGCATGATCGCCATGCGGCTGCCCACGGGTGAGTTGCTTGGCAACGACTCGAGCGAGTCGGGACGCACCACGCGGATGCGATCCGGGTCGAGCCCGAGGACCTCGCCGACGACGGTCCCGACCAAAGTCTCGTGGCCCTGTCCGGATGACGTCGTATGGATGGTTGCCGTGACGGCCCCGCTCAGGTCCACGCTGATGCGGCAGGAGTCCATCCAGGTGGTGGTGGTATTCTTCGGATTGAGCAATGGCTCGAAGGAGGAATTGCCGCCGCTCGGCTCCAGGCAGGCGGCGATGCCGAGCCCGGCGAGGCGCCCGCTCGCACGCAACCGGTCGCGCGCCGCGATCAGGTCGGCATAGGCGGTGTGAGCGAGCACCTTATCGATCACGGCGTGGTAATCGCCGCTGTCATAGGTGCTGCCGCTCGGGATCGTGTAGGGAAACTCTTGCCGACGGATCAGATTGCGCCGCCGCACCTCCAGGCGGTCCAACCCGAGCCGTTTGGCCACCTCGTCCATCATTCGCTCGATGGCGTAGTTGGTCGGCGACTGGCCGAACGCGCGCACCGCTTCCTGCACGGTCTTGTTGCTGGTGACCGCGATGGCGCGATACTGCACGCTGCCGATGCGATACGGGCCGACGATCGCGCCCACAGGCTTGCCGAGCTGGAACGGCGAGCGGCCCGCGTACGCGCCGACGTTGTCGAGCGCCCGCATCTTCATGGAACGGATCACGCCGGCGTCGTCGAAGGCGACCTCGACGTCGAACAGCCGTTCCGGCCCATGCGCGTCGCCACCGCGCATGTTCTCGAGCCGATCCTCCACGATCCGGATTGGACATCCGAGCCGGCGCGACAGGTAGCCGGCGACCACGGTATGCTTGATGCCACGCTTCACCCCGTAGCTGCCGCCAACGTCGACGTCGTGGTGGACGCGCACCGCCGAACCGGGAACCCGCAGCGCCGCCGCGATCTGATCGGGGAATTTCGGCATCTGGATCGAGGCCCAGACGTCGAGGATCTCGCGCCATGCATCCCAGCTCACGACGACGGCGAACGTCTCGACCGGCACGGTGGAGCTGCGCCCCCATTTGACACGCAGCGACTGGCGATGCGGCGCCTGCGCGAAATCGCGCTCAACCTCGCCCCACATGAAGGTGCGATCGAGCAGCACGTTGGAGCCGTGATCGGCGTGCACCGGCGGGCTTGCGGGCGCAAGCGCCTCCTCGGCATCGAGCACGAAGGGTTGGAGCTCGTACTCGATCTCCACCGCTTCGGCCGCGTCCTCGGCCAAGGCGCGCGTGTCGGCGACGACTGCGCCGACCCACTCGCCCGAGTAGCGCGCCACATCGACCGCCAAAGGCCGGCGCGGCACGTTTGGAGTGTCGAGCCCGGCCATCAGCGGCGCCGTTGCGGCGGCGAGCTCGCGCCCGTCGAGTACGTAATGGACGCCGGGCATGGCGAGGGCCGCGCCCTTGTCGATCGCCACGATGCGGGCGGCCGGATGGGGACAAGTCACGATGGCGATATGGCGCGTGCCCGGCAGCGCGATGTCAGCGGCAAAACGTCCGTGGCCGACCACGAAGCGGCGGTCCTCGCGCACGCGGCGGTCGGTGGAGACGAAATGGAAACGCCTGTCGCTCATTGCGGCTCCGGCGGCCGGTTGGCGCCGCGCAGGCGCTCGGCGGCGAGCGTGATCGCTTCGACGATCTGCACGTAGCCGGTGCAGCGGCAGATATTGCCGGAAATTGCCTCGACGATGTCGTCGCGGGTCGGCTCCGGCTTGTCGGCCAGCAGCGCGTGCGCGGTCAGGATCATCGCAGGCGTGCAGTAGCCGCATTGCAGCCCGTGCGTCTCGCAGAATGCGTCCTGCAGCGGCGACAGCTCGCCCGGCCCGGGCGAGAGGCCTTCGATGGTGGTGATGGCGTAGCCATCCGCCTGAACGGCGAACATCAGGCAGGAGCGCACGGCGACGCCGTCGAGCAGGACCGTGCAGGCGCCGCACACGCCGTGCTCGCAGCCAGCATGCGCCCCGGTGAGCCCGAGATGATCGCGCAGACAATCGAGCAGCGTTGTCCGCGGCTCGACGTCGACGGCATGGGCTTTTCCGTTGATGGTGAGCTCAGTGCGCATCGCCATCCTTCTCATTCGCCTCCGCCTGGGCATCGAGGATGGCACGTGTCGCCAACGTTGCCGCCGCGCGGCGACGATACTCCGCCGAGGCGTGGAGGTCGCTCCAGGTCTCGATTTCGGCGAGAGCGTCGTCCACCGCCGCACGAACCGACGACGGCTCGAGCCGTGTGCCGGTGAGCGCCTGTTCGGCGTGCGCGAGCCGCAGCGGCCGATCTGCCACCGCACCGACCCCCACGGCCAGGCGCCGGCACACGCCGTCGTCGTCGAGCGCGACCTGCGCAGCAGCGGCCGCAAAGGCAAAGTCACTGCGCCGCGCATTGACTTCATGAAAGCCGCACCCGATCCGGCCGTCCCAGTTGAGAAACAGCACGCTGTACAGCAAAGCTCGGTCGGGCAGCGCTGTCATCATCGGACCGACGAAGAATTTGGAAGCTCGGATCTCCACCGCCTGATCCGTGTCTCGATAGCCGAGAATAGCGTCCAGCGTCACGGCCACCAGCGATATCTCGGAGGCGGGATCGGCATTGGCGAGCGAGCCGCCGATGGTGCCGCGCGCCCGCGTCGCCGCATGGCCGATCCACGGCATGGCTTTGGCCAGCAGCGGCACATTCGCCGCGATCACGGGATCGTGCTCGACCGCGCACTGACGCGTGACGGCGCCGATGACGGTGGCGGATTTGTCGTCCCGCACGAACGAGAGCTCGGCAAGACGGCCGATGTCGACGAGCCGGGTCGGCCGTGCCAGCCGCATCGCCATCAACGGCACCAGCGTCTGCCCGCCGGCGATGACGCGCGCGCCGTCGTCGGCCGCCAGCAGGGCGCACGCCTCGTCGACATCGGAGGGCCGCGCGTATTCGAATGGAGCCGGTTTCATGAAAAATCAGGTGTGCGTCGGGTAGGCAGGACGCGCTATCTTCAGCACGCCGCGCCCACGCGGACCTAGCTTATCAGAATAAGACCGATCCTGATCCACTTAGGCTTTCAACCGTGGAATCAATCCGAGCGCGTTGTCGCGCGCAATCTTCTGGAAATCGGCGGGCGAAAACCCGAGCTGCATCAGGCCGTGCGCGGTCTCGCCGATCGACACCAGCGGGAAGTCGCTGCCGAACATGATTTGCGACGTCGGCACCAGGCTGGTCAGCGCGGACAGCGCCGGCTTGTTGGCCGCGTTGGCGATCTCGTAGTGCAGGCGCTTGAGCTCGGTGATGAACCCGTTCGGCACCTTCTCCTTGAACGCCGGCAGCGCCGCATAGTGCTCGATGCGGCCCGCCACCATCGGCAGCGTGCCGCCGGAATGCGAGAAGATGAAGCGGACGTCGGCGAGCCGCTTGAGCGAGCCGGAAAAGATCAGGCTGAGGATCGCCCGTGTGGTGTCCTGCTGGAACTCGGAGAAGAACGGCGGCACGTAGGGCATCAGGCTGGTGCAGCACAGCGGCGAGGAGGGATGGACATAGACCACGGCGTTGCGCCGGTTGAGCTCCTCCAGCACCGGCAGGAACGCCGGGTCGCCGACCCACTTGTCGCGGTAGCTGGTCATCAGGCCGATGCCGTCGGCATGCAGCGTGTCGAAGACGTATTCGATCTCCTTCAAGCTGCCTTCGGTGTCCGGCAGCGGCAGCGTCGCGAACAGGCCGAAGCGGCCGGGATGATCGCGGACGATCTTCACCGCGTAGTCGTTGTAGTCGCGCGCGAGCCGCCGGCCCTGCGCCATGTCGCCGAACCAGATCCCGGGCGTGGTCATGGAGATGAGCGCGGTCGCGACGCCGTTGCGGTCCATGTCCTCGACGGCGCGTTGCGGCGACCAGCCGTACCAAGTCGGAATGATCCGTCCGCCGCCCTGCGCGGCGATGCGCTCCTTCACCTCCTCGAACCAGAACGGCGGCACGATGTGGTGGTGCACGTCGATCAGCTTCGGGTGGTCGGGCGCCGGCATCTGCGCCAGCACGGCTGGTGCGACCAGCACGGCTGGTGCGGCCGCGGCGGTTGCACTGAAGGCCGCCGCCGTGGCGATGAACTGCCGCCGCGACGGACCGCACGGGCAGCCGACCCAATGCCGGCCCAAATGCAGTCGATTGCCAACCATTATTATTTCCTCCCGGCCGTACGATCTAACGCTAAGCGACGGCGCAACTGAGCGTCAATTGCTCGCAGACCGTGCAGCCTACCGGTCGCGATTGGTCAGCAGCCCCGGCCGCCCGGGGAGGAAATGGGCGAGGTTGCCCTCAATATTGTGGCCGCTCGGCAATGGTGACGAAGATGAGGATATTCAACGGCATCGCGTTTTGACTCGTCATGCCCGGGCGAGCCGCTATTAAGCCGCGCGGGTTGACGTGCGCATCCATCAGAAACATAGACTCAAAATGCGATGAATTGTCGGTCAACCCTCCGCGATCGCTGTGGCGATCGCTCGCCCTGCAATGACGAGCTTGACGGTCGTATGACAAATACCAGAGGCTCAGCATGACGACGATGCTCGCCGCCCGTCTGCACCAGATCGGCGCCCCCATGGTGCTGGAGCGGCTGCCGATCCCTCAGCCGCGGCCGACCGACGTGCTGGTGAAAGTCGAGGCCTGCGGCATCGTGCCGAATCTCGGCAACGTGCTCACCCATTGGCAGACCTGGTTTCCCGAGCTGCCGCTGCCGCGACTGCCGGCGATCTTCGGCCTCGATGTCGCCGGCGTGGTCGCCGAAGCGGGCGAACTGGTGCATTGGTTCCGCGCCGGCGACCGCGTGTATGTCAACCCGGGGCTCGCCTGCGGCTCGTGCCCGTCCTGTCGCGCCAACGATCCGCTCAATTGCCGCAACTACACGTTCAAGGGCTATTTCGGCTTCGGTCCGGAGTCGCAGAAGCTGTTCGATGCCTATCCGTATGGCGGGCTCGCCGAATACACCACGGCGCCGCAGCAGAACCTCGTCCATCTCCCCGACAACGTGACGTTCGAGCAGGCGGCGCGCTTCGGCTATCTCGGTACCGCCTACGCGGCCTTACGCAAGGCCGGCGCTGGTCCGCAATCCTCGGTGCTCATCAACGGCATCAGCGGCACGCTCGGCCTCGGCGCCTGCCTGATCGCGCTCGCGCGCGGCGTGGCTCGCATCTTCGGCACCGGCCGCAACGTGGCGCTGCTCGAGCGCGTGAAGGCACTGGCGCCGTCACGCATCGAGGTGCTGCCGCTGGGCGCGCGCAGCATCGCCGAGCGCGTGCGCGCCGCGACCGGCGGTCTCGGCGTCGACATCCATGTCGACTGCCTCGGTCCGGGCTCGCCGGCCGCGACCATGATCGACGCCATCTATGCGCTCCGCCGCGGCGGCATCGCGATCAACATCGGCGGCATGGGCGAGAAGGGCCCGCTCGACGTGCACTGGATGATGGACGAGCAGATCGCCTTCATCGGCTCCAACTGGTTCTCGCCCGGCGACGGCCAGGCGCTCGCCGACATGGCGCGCGCCGGCACCCTCGACCTGTCCGTATTCGAGCACCAGGTGCACAAGCTCGCCGACATCAACAAGGTGCTGCAGGGCCTGCCCAACCGCAACGGCGGCTTCACCAATTTCGTGGTGGTGCCGTAGGCTGAAATTCATCCGTGCGGCCTGCCAGGAGAGAGCCACGTGATCTGACGGCGCCTTCAACCGCGTGACGGTCTAATCAATGTATACACAAATTGCGTGCGCCGCCGCGGGATGCTGTAATGCGATCGAGCAAGACTGCGGGCGAAGGGTAGATGACGATTGCACTACTACTACTTCGCTTGACCGTGGAAGAAACCCATGCCGGACACGGATGCCACTACCCGGGCTCGCAGATTTCTCGCGGGTGAACGGCTGAAGTTCGCGCAAGCGAACGAGCTCTGGAAACAGTTGAAAGCGGCAGACCAGCTCTCGCTGGCAAGACGGGTGCTCGAACGGGTGCGGCGTGTCCCCAATTGCCTGATCGATCGCGTGCCGCCCGAAGTTGCTACGAAAAATAGGCTTTGTCGTGAGGAAGCATTGCTGACGAGCAAGGATGTGGAGCTCGACGCGGCAACGCGCCACGATCTTGCGTTCGAAATTCTCCAGGAGAGGTTCGATGTCGATGACAACCGCCTGGACGGCGATGGCGAGACGCTCGGCATCGCGGGCGGCATCTGCAAGCGTCGGTGGAACGACCTCGGTCAATTGAAAGACCTGATCCAGGCAGCCGAGTTCTATGAGCGAGGCGCCAGAGGCGAACTCGGAGACGACGCGTATCCGCACATCAATGCCGCCTTTCTCGATGACCTGTTGGCGGCGGCTGGCGATCGTCCGGATGATCGCCGCGCACGGGCGACGAAGTTGCGCGAGCGCATTGTCGACGAGCTTCCGAAAACCGGAACGTGGTGGAACGCAGCGACGCGCGCCGAGGCGCTGTTTGGTCTCGGCCGCTATGGAGAAGCGACCGAGGCGCTCAAGCAGGTCGACAAGGACAATACATGCGAGCCGTGGCAACTTCGCACCATGGCTCAGCAGCTTGCCCAGCTCGCGCATCTGAACGAGAAGCGCCCGCTCGATAAGCCGGAGATTCGCACCTTTTTCGAGACGCTGCTGCCAGGCGCGGCGGATGCCGTTCGCTCGGTGATCGTGGGGAAGGTGGGTCTCGCCCTTTCAGGCGGCGGCTTTCGGGCCTCGTACTACCATCTTGGGGTACTGGCGTGCCTCGCCGAACGCGATGCCTTGCGTGACGTGGAGGTGCTTTCGTGCGTCTCGGGGGGGAGCATCGTCGGGGCGTGTTACTGGTTGAAGCTGCGCCAGCGATTGCTGCAGTCGGAGCCGCTCACACGGGAGGACTATATTCGGCTCGTGTGCGATCTGATCGCGCACTTCCAAGAGGCCGTCAAAGCCAACCTCCGGGGGCAAGTTCAGCCTTCCAAAAGGGAGGTCGCTTGGCGCTTCCTGCAGGGCGAAAAAGGAGTATTGGACCCGGAGAAAACGGCCGATGCGCTGGAGAAATACTTTTACCTGCCGCTGTGGTCCGATCCGGCTCCAATTCAAATGGATCAGCTTGCATTCGAGCCGGCGGATCACAACCCGGCCCTGACCGGCCCCGGAGACTTCAATCCTGGCAAACACAACTGGCTGCGCGCCCATAAGGTCCCGGCGCTGGTCCTGAACGCGACGACGGTCAATACCGGACATGCATGGCACTTCACGCCGACCTGGATGGGCGAATCCCCGTGGGCGGTCCATGAGGCGGCCGACAGCATTCCGCGATTGGAATGGTCCGGCTACGACAAGGCAGTGGATTGGCGGATGAAGCTCGGTCGTGCGGTGGCGGCCTCGGCCTGTGTGCCTATGGTATTCGCACCGTTGCGCATGGGCACGTACTACGAGGGCCTCGAAGTATCCCTGGTCGATGGCGGCGTCCATGACAATCAAGGAACCGTCTCGCTGCTCGCGTCCGACTGCAATGTGATCCTGGTCAGTGATGCCTGCGGCCAGCTCATGCTGGAGCCGGTGCCGACCGCTGGCGTGAAAGGCGTGGCAACGTCCGCCATGCGGTCCATGGACACGCTGATGGAGCGCGTACGTCTCGCCAACTTTGCGGACCTGGAAGCCCGGCGGCGTTCCGGCCTGCTGCGTGGCCTGATGTTCCTCCACATGAAAGCAGGACTCGATGCCGACGTCAGACGGCTGAATTTTTCGCAGGAATCTTACGAGCTGTATCGCACGCAACTTTCGCCGTCGGGCGTGCGAAAAGATTTCCAGCAGGCGCTGGCAGAGCTGCGCACCGATTTGGATGTCTTCACGCCCGAAGAGTCGTGCGCCCTGATGGCGTGCGGCTATCAGATGGCGTCAAAAGCCCTCGACCGCGACCTGCCGCAACTCGCGGACCTGTGGCAGGGACCGGAGTATGGTGAGTGGCCCTTCCAGGAGATGCTGGAGGAGATCACCTCGGTGGCCAACAAGACCGCACATCGAGACGCGCGGTTGACCGCGTTGCGTGCGGGAAACAAGGTGACGTTCTAAGCAGTGCGTCGATCACGGAGCAGCCGATGCCGCGACCTCTCTGCTTCGTCCTGATGCCGTTCGGCAAGAAGCCCGGCAGCGGCGGCGCCGTGATCGATTTCGACGCCGTCTATGGCGAGCTGATCAAGCCGGCGATCGAATCGGCCGGCCTCGTACCAATCCGCGCCGACGAGGAGCAGGCCGGTGGGATCATCCACAAGCCGATGTTCGAGCGGCTGATCCTGTGCGAGTACGCGGTGACCGATCTCACCACCGCCAACGCGAACGTCTTTTACGAGCTCGGCGTGCGCCACGCGGTCAAGCCGGCAACGACGATGCTGCTGTTCGCCGCCGATGGCACGCGACTGCCATTCGACGTCGCGCCCTTGCGCACGCTGCCGTATCAACTCGGACCCGACGGCAGACCGTCCGCCGCCGAGGCGGATCGGACCAAGCTCGCGCAGATGCTCAACGCCGCCCAGGCGGACGCCGTCGACAGTCCGGTCTATCAGCTGGTGGATGGATTCCCCGACATCCAGCATATCAAGACCGATGTCTTTCGCGAACAAGTGGAATATTCAGCTGCGGTCAAGGACGAGCTGAAGACGGCTCGCAAGCAAGGCGTCGACGCGATCCGCGCCATCGAGCAGCGGCTCGGGCCGCTCGATCGCGTCGAGGCCGGCGTGCTGGTCGACCTGCTCCTTTCGTATCGCGGCGTGAGCGCTTGGGACGACATGATCCGGCTCGCCGGCGCGATGCCGGATCCGCTGCGGCGAACGCCAATGGTGCAGGAGCAACTCGCGTTTGGCCTCAACCGCGCCGGTCGGGGAGAGGAGGCCGAGCGTGTGCTGGTCGAACTCGTCGCCTCGCGCGGTCCGAGCAGCGAGACCTATGGGCTCCTCGGGCGCGTCTACAAGGACCGTTGGGACACGGCGCTAAAACAACGCGAGCGGACCCTCGCCCGCGGCCTGCTCGATAAGGCCATCGATGCGTATCTGAAGGGGTTCGAGACCGACTGGCGCGACGCCTACCCGGGGATCAATGCAGTGACGCTGATGACGCTGAAGACACCGCCCGATCCTCGCGCGGAGCGGCTGTTGCCGGTCGTGCGCTATGCCGTCGAGCGCAAGATCGCTTCCGGGAAGCCCGACTACTGGGATTATGCGACGCTGCTCGAGCTCGCCGTGCTGGCGAAAGACGAGAACGGCGCCATGGATGCATTGGCGCAAGCGCTCCCGGTCCTTCGCGAGAGCTGGGAGCCGGAGACGACGCTACGCAATCTGCGGCTGATCCGTGCGTCGCGCGAGGCGCGAAACGAGACCGTACCGTGGATGAAAGACATCGAGGACGAGCTCGAGCGCAAGGCGAAGAAATGAGCAGGTTCCTATTCAGCGTGGGAAGGCCACGTGCACCTCCGCCGCGCCGAGATAGGCGCGCTGCACCGCCGGGTCGGTTTTGAGCGCCTGCGCGGTGCCTTCGCCGACGATGCGGCCGGTCTCGATGAGGTAGCCGCGGTCGGCGATGTTGAGGCTCTGCTTGGTGTTCTGCTCCACCAGCAGGATGGCGACGCCGGCCGCGCGGATGCGGGGCAGGGCCTGGAACAATTCCGTGCACAGGCGCGGCGCCAGCCCGAGCGACGGTTCGTCCAGGAGCAGGATGTCGGGGGCCGACATCACGGCGCGGCCGATCGCCACCATCTGCCGTTCGCCGCCGCTCATGGTGCTGACGCGCTGGGCGAGGCGCTCGGAGAGGCGTGGGAAGAGCTCCAGCACGCGGGCGCGGTTCTCGGGCTCCTTCGACCGCGCGCGCCGCGGAAAGGCGCCGAGCTCGAGGTTCTCCTTGACCGTGAGGTCGACAAAGATGCCGCGCCCTTCCGGCACCAGCGCGACGCCGGCCTCGACGATCCGATAGGGCTCGAGCGCGAGGAGATCGTGGCCGTTGAAGCGAACCTGCGGCGTGCGGCTGGCGTCGGTGCGCGGCCGCACCAGTCCGGCGATCGCCTTCAACAGCGTGGTCTTGCCGGCGCCGTTGGCGCCGAGGATCGCCACGATCTCGCCGGCCTCGACCTTGAGCCCAACGTCGGTCAGCGCCGCGTGCTGGCCGTAGGCGACCGAGAGGCCGGCGATCTCAAGCATCGGCTTCACCCAGATAGGCGCGCACCACGTCGCGGTCGGCCAGCACCGCCGCGGCCGTCCCCTCGGCGATCTTGCGGCCGGCATTCATGACGATGCAGCGGTCGCATAGCGAGCGGATCGCGTCCATCACGTGCTCGACCAGGATGATGCTCAGCCCCTCCTGGCGCAGCGAGCGCACCAGCGCGATGCCGGCGAGCAGCTCGGACGGGTTGAGGCCCGCGAGCCATTCGTCGAGCAGCAGGAGGTCGGGCGAAAGCGCGAGCGCGCGGGCGAGCTCGAGGCGCTTCTGGTCGATATAGGTGAGCTG
>Ga0126308_10000491_pt1 | contig 13248 bp, 14 predicted proteins | sample Plot55_FD_92533 | JGI IMG/M metagenome (GOLD analysis project Ga0126308, IMG submission 92533) | Serpentine soil microbial communities from UC McLaughlin Reserve, CA, USA - Plot55 | ecosystem: Environmental > Terrestrial > Soil > Grasslands | place: USA: UC McLaughlin Reserve, Lake County... | reverse complement strand
GGCCGGGCCCGCTCGCAACCCGCTGGTGATCGCGGCGATGCAGCTGATCCAGCTCGTGGGCGGCGCCCCGCAGCGCGCAAGCGCGCTGGGCCGAATCGCGTCGTCTCTGCGCCCCGGTGGCGTCGCGGCGCTCGCGATCGTCGAGGGGACCGAGGGGATCGAGGGCGCGGCGGGCCCGGGGGTGGTCCCCGACGTCCGCGACGTCGACGGGTGGGTCTACTCGAGCATGCCGCTCGAGGTCCGCGTCCGCGACGGGTGCCTGGAGATCCTCCGGCTTCGCCAGACCGTCACGCCCGCGGGCGAGCTGACCGAGGCGCGGCACGTCGACCGCCTCGACGTCGTCGATGCCGCCACGATCGAGGCCGAAACCGCTGCGGCGGGGCTGGTCCCGATCGGCCGTCGGCCGGTGGCGCAGTCGGAGATGCACGTCGGCTCGACCGTCGTGCTGGCGCGAAGGGAGGGCTGATGGAGCTGCGCGTGCTGGCCCTCTATCCCGAGCAGATGAACATCTACGCCGACCGCGGGAACATCCTGTTCCTCCAGCGCCGCTGCGAATGGCGAGGGATCGGATTCTCCTACGTGGCCGCCGGCCCGGGCGACGGGCTCGACGCGAGCGCCCACGACCTGATCTACATCGGCGGCGGCCAGGATCGCGACCAGAAGCTCGTCGCGGGCGACATGGTCGCGACCAAGCGCCAGGGTCTCGCCGAGGCAGTCGACGACGGCGCGGTGGTGCTCGCGGTCTGCGGCGGCTACCAGCTGCTGGGCCACAGCTACCAGCTCGGCGACGAGCGGATCCCCGGCCTCGGCATCGCGGATCTCGAGACCGTCCGCGAGGAAGGCAAGCGGCTGATCGGCAACGTCGCGATCGAGGCCGACCTCGGTCGCGGGCCGGTGACCCTGGCGGGGTTCGAGAACCACGGCGGTCGGACCTACCTGGGAGAGGGCGCGACGCCGCTCGGGCGCGTGCTCAAGGGGTTCGGCAACAACGGCAAGGACGGCTTCGAGGGCGTTCGCAGGCTGAACCTCTTCGGCACCTACCTGCACGGCCCGCTCCTGCCGAAGAACAGCGCCCTGGCCGACCGTCTCATCCAGCTCGCCCTCGCCCGGCGCGAGGGAGCCGAGCCCGAGCTCGATCCGCTGGACGACACCCTCGAGGCAGCCGCTCACGCCTCGGCGCGGGCGGCGGCGGGCGTCGGATGAGGCCTCAGCGCCCGCTGGATCCGAAGCCCGCCTCGCCGCGGGCGCTCTCGCCGAGGTCACCGGCCTCGACCGCCTGCGCCTCCGCGAACGGCGTCACCAGCAGCTGTGCGATGCGATCGCCGACCGCCACCTCGAAGGGCTCGGCCCGGTCGGTGTTGAGCAGGAGCACCCTCAGCTCCCCGCGGTAGCCGGAGTCGATCAGCCCCGGGGCGTTGACCAGGGCGATGCCGTGGCGCGCGGCAAGGCCGGAGCGCGGCAGCACCAGCCCGGCGTGCCCGTCAGGGATCTCGACAGCGATCGCGGTGCCCACGCTCGCGCGGCCGCCTGGGGCGATGGTCACGGCCTCGGCCGCGTGCAGGTCCAGCCCCGCGTCGCCCTCGTGGGCGCGACCCGGCGTCGTAGCCGCATCGGTAAGGCGCCTGACTCGCAGCTCCACGCGGCGCAGGCTATTCGCCCGTATGCCGCTCGCCCGCGCCGCCGCCGTTCGGCGCGGCGCCGTTGACCGCAAACTCGGCGAAGCGGTGGACCAGCGGGGCGGGCACTCTTGCCCGGACCAAAACGCCCTCGGCGCGGTCCTCGCGTTCGAGGTCGCCGGCCAGCGCGTGCAGCTCCGACAGCCGCCCGCCCTCGGAGTACGGGACCAGCAGCTCGACGTCCCGAAGGGTCTCCTCGAAGACCGTTGCGATCCGGTCGCGCAGCTCGTCGAGCCCTTCGCCGGTGGCGGCGGAGGCCCCGACGACGTCGGTGTCGCCCACCAGTAGCTCGCGACGCTCCTCGTCGCCCAGCAGGTCGAGCTTGTTGTAGACCAGCAGCCGCGGGCGGTCGCCGGCCCCCAGCTCCTCCAGCACGGAGTTCACGGCCGTGATCGAGCCCTCGCGGGTGTCGGCCGGCTCGGAGCCGTCGACGACGTGCACGATCAGGTCCGCGAGGCGCGTCTCCTCGAGCGTGGCCTTGAAGGCCTCGACGAGCTGGTGCGGCAGCTTGCGGATGAATCCGACCGTGTCGGTGACGAGGTAGTCGCGTCCCTCGTGGCGGTAGCCGCGGGTCGTCGGATCGAGCGTGTGGAAGAGCCTCTCCCCCACCCCGACGCCGGCGCCGGTGAGCGCGTTCAGCAGCGTCGACTTGCCGGCGTTGGTGTAGCCGGCCAGCGCGACGGCGGGGACGCTGGCCGACTCCCTCCGCGCCCTCATCACCGAGCGGTTCTTGTCGAGGCGCTTGAGGCGGCGACGCAGCGCCGAGATCCGGTCGCGCGCGAGGCGGCGGTCGGTCTCGATCTGGCTCTCGCCGGGCCCTCGCGTGCCGATGCCGCCGTCCATGCGCCCCGCGCCGAGGCGCTCGAGGTGCGTCCACAGCCCGCGCATGCGGGCGAGGTTGTACTCGAGCTGCGCGAGCTCCACCTGAAGCTTTCCCTCGGCGGTGTGGGCGTGGTCGGCGAAGATGTCGAGGATCACCGCGGTGCGGTCGATCACCGGCATCCCCAGCGCGGCCTCGAGGTTGCGCTCCTGCCGCGGGGCAAGCTCGTCGTCGCAGGCGACGAGGTTCGCGTCGACGCGCTTCATCTCGGCCTTGAGCTCGGCCAGCTTGCCGCGCCCGAAGTAGCGGTCGGGGTCGGCGCTGGCGCGCACCTGGGTCATCTCGCCGGCGGTCGCCACGCCCGCCGTACGCAGCAGCTCCTTCAGCTCTGCGAGAGGGTCGTTTCCATCGACGGCCTCGGGAGCGACTCCGATCGCCAGCGCCCGCTGGCGAGCGCGCGGATTCGCGACGCCGGCCTCACCGGCGCCGTCGGGCGTCCGGGTGGATTGGCCGTGGCGCGCTCCTGGCACTGCCCTCAAGTGTAGGGCGGGCGTGCGCGGCTCCCTCGCGCTTCGCGGGTCGAAGTCGTAGGTCCAGGGTGTGGTTGCCGATGGCGAACGCGAAGCTCTCCGGTGCGACGCCGCGTCATCACGAGTCGCATCGTCCGGCTCATCGCTCTGCTTTAAAGGATAAATTGAGCCCCGTGAAGGTCTTCGTCACAGGCGGGACCGGCTTCATCGGCGGCCACGTCGTCCGCCGCCTGCGCGAGCGCGGCGACGAGGTGCGGGCGCTCGTCCGCGACCCCGAGAAGGGCCGCGAGCTTGCGAACCTCGGCTGCGAGCTGATCGCGGGCACGCTCACGGACGCCCCGTCGCTCGCCGACGGGATGGAGGGCTGCGACGCGGCCATCCACGGCGCCGCCGTCTACGAGGTGGGCATCCCCGAGTCCGAGCACCGCGCGATGTACGAGGCGAACGTGCTCGGGACCGAGAACGTCCTTCGGGCCGCGCTCGACGCCGAGCTGGGCAAGGTCGTCTACATCTCCACGGTCGCGGCGTTCGGCAACACGCACGGCCAGGTCGTCGACGAGACCTACGAGCACCCGGGGCGGGAGTTCACGAGCTATTACGAGCAGACCAAGTTCGAGGCTCATCAGGTCGCCAAGCGCCTGATCGCCGAGGAGAGGCTTCCGTGCGTGATCGTCCAGCCCGGCGGCGTCTATGGCCCCGACGACCATTCCGCGGTCGGCAAGCAGATGCACGACTTCCTCGTGGGACGGATGCCGCTGATCGCCTTTCCCGACCTCGGCATGAACATGGTCCACGTCGAGGACGTCGCGACCGGCGTCCTGCTGGCCCTCGATCACGGCAGCCCCGGCGAGTCCTACGTGCTCGGCGGGCAGATCACCACCATGCGCGAGATCATCGAGACGCTCGGCAGGGTCGCGGACCGCAACCCGCCGAAGCGCGCGATGCCGACCGGCCTGCTGAAGGCGATGACGCCCGTGGGCGGGCTGGTCGGAAAGGTGATGGGCCAGCCGCCGAACCTGCGCGAGTTGATCAGCTCGGCCGACGGCGTCACCTTCTGGGCCAAGCACGACAAGGCCATGTCGGACCTCGAGTACTCGCCGCGCAACCTCGAGCAGGGTCTGCGCGACACCCTCGCCGCCGAGGGCCGGCTTTAGGCGCCTAGATCCCGGGCTGGGTGCTCACGCGCTTGCGCGCGTGCTCGGGCAGGCTGCTGCCGCGTTTGTCGAGGATCCCGAGGGCGTGCTCCATGTCCTCGGCGAGCGTCCCGGCGCCCGCGTGGCTGACGTTCTCCTTGACCAGCGCCCGCATGATCGTTTCGCTCTCGGCGTCGGGCGGCAGGCTGTACGCGGGGACCATCCAGCCGCGCTCGGCCGCCAGCATCGAGGCCAGGTCGAACTCGTCGTAGGCGAGGTCCTCGTCGCCGAGGCGGAAGCACACGAGCGGCAACTGCGAGCCCTCGCCGACGAACTCGAACCGGCCGGTGTTTCCGAGGCTCTCCTCCAGGAAGCGCGCGTTGCGCTCCATCGCCTCCATGATCGCCGTGTACCCCCTCCGCCCGAAGCGGCAGATGTTGTAGTACTGGCCCAGCATCACGGCGGCGCCCGTTGAGAAGTTCAGGGTGAACGTCGCATCGGTCTGGCCCAGGTAGTTCTCGTAGAAGACGAGGTCGTCTGGAAGGTCCGACTTCTCGCGGAACACCAGCCACCCGACTCCCGGGTAGACCATGCCGAACTTGTGGCCCGAGACGTTGATCGAGCGCACGCGCTCGAGGCGGAAGTCCCACTTCTCCTTCGGATAGAGGAAGGGCCACACGAAGCCGCCGCTGGCGCCGTCGACGTGGATCGGCACGTCGAGCCCCTTCTCCTCGTTCAGCCGGCCCAGCATTTCGTCGATCCCGGCGACGTCGTCGGTCTCGCCGGTGAACGTCGTGCCGACCACCGCGACCACCGCGATCGTGTTCTCGTCGATCAGGGGCTCGAAGTCCTCGGCCCCGAACGCGTACTTGCCGGGCTTCATCGGGATCGTCCGGGGCTCGACGTCGAAGTAGCGGCAGAACTTGTCCCACACGACGTGCACGTCCTTGCCGTAGACGAGGTTCGGCCTGGTGGTGTCGGCGCCGGCGGCCTCGCGTGCCTTGCGCCAGCGCCATTTCGCCGCGAGGGCGCCCAGCATCACCGACTCCGAGGAGCCCTGCGTCCGCGCGCCCGTCGTCTCGCCCGGGGCGTTGTAGAGGTCGGCCAGCATGCGGATGCAGCGCTGCTCGATCTCGGCCGTCCGCGGGTACTCGGCGTGGTCGATGAAGTTGCGGTGCAGGTTCTCGGCGATGACCTTGCGCGCCGGCAGCTCCATCCAGGTGGTGACGAAGGTCGCGAGGTTGCGGGCCGGATCACCGTCGAGCTCCATCTCCTGCTCGATCAGGTTGTAGGCGTCGGGAGCCGACATCCCCTCCTCGGGGAACTCGGACTCCGGAATCCCTTCGGTGAAGAACCGGCTGCCGTAGCGTGCCGGGAGCTGGTCGGCGATGTCCATGCCGCGGCTCACCCTATACCGGCGGCCACGCGGGCCCGTTAAGCGAGCATCGCCTCCGCCTCGATCTCGACCTTCCACCTCGGGTCGAGCAGGCCGGCGACCACGACCATGGTCGTCGCGGGCGGGGCCTCGCCGAATTGCTCCGCATGCGCCAGGCCGACCGCCTCGGCGTGCTCGGCAGAGGTCACGAACATCCTGGTGCGCACCACGTCGCCGGCCCCGAGGCCCAGCTCCTCGAGCGCGGCGACGATGATCTCCAGGCACCGGCGGGCCTGCGCACCGGCGTCGGGGTCGCACTCCCCGTCCCGCCAGATGGGCGCCGTCCCGGACACGACGACCCTGCCGCCGGCCTCGACGGCGCGCGAGTAGCCGTAGCGCTGCTCCAGCGGCGAGTGGGAGCTCACGCGGCGGCGCTCGGGCATCGCCGCATCCTAGGCGGCCCTGGCTTGGCTCTCGGCGCGAACGCCGTCCGGCCGCCGGATACGCCACCATCGACGCCGTGAGCTCCGATCCGATCGACGCAACGACCCCGCACGGGCGGCGGATGCGCGAGCTCGAAGCCATCAAGCGTGTCATCGCCGACTGCGAGCCCCACGTCAACTCCGGGACCGTCTCCGCTCAAGAGCTCGCACGCATCTTCGAGCGGGCCGGTTCCCAGCTGCCCGAGAGCTCGAAGCTGAACGCTCAGTTCTCGGGGCTCGCGCGCAGGCTCAGGCAGGACCCTTCGGGTGTGGTCGTGGGCTCCAAGCTGCGAGGGCTCGTCGCTCGATTTCGACGGCAGGCCGACCAGACCGGTCGCTACCTCGAGGTCCGCGACGCAAAGCTTCGCGAGCGAAGCTAGCCGGCGCGAGCGGCCGCGTGGCCGCGCGCCGGGACCAACGCCGCCGCGGCGATCACCATCGCGAAGGCGACACCGCGGGCGAGGCCCTCGATCACGTCGCCGCCGATCGGGTCGCCGAAGACGAGGATGCCACCGAGGACGGTCGCGCATGTGGTCGCAACGGAGATGATGGTCACCACCTCGATCGCGCGCCCCACCTGAAGCGAGCGCGCCAGCGCGTAGAACGCGCCGATGCCGCCGGCGATCGCGACCGGGACCCAGGGGCTGATCAGCGCGGCGATCCCTCCCGTGCCGACCTCGTCGATCAGGGCCTTGAGCGCCACGTTTGCGACGCCCATCATCACGCCGCCAGCGGCGCCGATCAGCAGCCCGTGGTGGGGATGGCGCTCGCCCCGGTGGGCGTGCAGCAGCAGGCTCACCCCGACGGCGATCGCGAGGCCCTCGAACCCGATCATTCCCGCCGCCGAGTACTCGGAGCGGTCGACCTCACCGCTGGCGGTGACCGCCAAAAACGCCAGCCCTATCGCGGCCATCGCGAGCCCCATCCACTCGCGGCGGCCCAGGTGGCACCCGAACCAGCGCTCGGCGGGCCATGAGATCAGCACCAGCCCGCCGGCGAGCACGGCCTGCACCAAGGAGAGCGGCGCCAGGGCGAGCGCACCCAGGTGAAGCCCCCAGGCCACGGCGCCGATCGCGAACCCGATCGACCACCAGCGGGAGCGGAAGAGGGCCGCACCGCTGCGAAGCGGATGGCGGAACGCGACGTCGGCGGCCGCCGAAGCCCCGCGCGACTTGCACAGGAAGGCGACATTTGCCGCGCAGGCAGAGGCCAGCGCCAGGATGATTCCCATTTCCACCATCTACCCGGGTTCCATCGGCCGCACGCGGCCGCCGCTTGACCGCGAAGGGCGAGGGCTCAGCCCAGGTGCTCGCGCATCCGCTCGACCGCCTCCGCGATGCGGTCGTCGGGCGTCGTCAGCGAGATCCGGAAGAACCCCGCGCCCGACGGCCCGTACATCGACCCGGGCGAGACGACGACCTCCGCGTCCTCCAGCGCCAGCTCGGCGAACGAGGTGGAGGTGTGGCCCTCGGGCACCGGCGCCCAGACGTAGATCGTGCCCTTCGGGGGCGTGACGTTCACACCTATCTCGCGCAGCGCCTCGACGACCAGGTCCCGACGGCGCGCGTAGATGGCGTTCATCTCCTCGATCGGCTCGCGCGAGCCCGCGAGAGCCGCCGCCCCTGCGAGCTGGACCGCCTCGAACAGGCCCGAGTCGATGTTCGTCTTCAGCCGCCAGTAGGAGGAGACGGCCTCGGCGTTGCCTGCGATCGCCGCGCAGCGCCAGCCGGTCATGTTGAAGCCCTTCGAGAGCGAGAAGACCTCCACGCCCACGTCCTTCGCGCCCGGGGTCGCGAGGAAGCTGGGCGCGACGTAGCCGTCGTAGGTGGTCTCCGAGTAGGCGTTGTCGTGGACGACCAGGAACTCGTGCTCGCGCGCCAGGTCGACCACGCGCTCGAAGAAGCCGTCGGGCACGACGGCGCCGGTGGGGTTGTTCGGGTAGTTGATGAACATGAGGCGCGCACGGTCGAGGGTGCCGCCCGCCTGGCCGTCGATGGCGTCGAGATCGGGGACGAAGCCCAGCTCCGGCACCAGCGGCAGCAGCGCGGCCTCGGCGCCGGCCAGCAGCGGCCCGCCCGTGTAGACGGGATATCCCGGGTCGGCGGCGAGGGCGACATCGCCGGGGTCTAGGAACGCGAAGCAGAGGTTGTAGATGCACTCCTTCGCGCCGATCGCAGGGATCACCTCGGTCTCGGGGTCGATCTCGACGCCGAAGCGGCCGTCGTAGAAGCCCGCGAACGCCGCACGGAACTCCTCGCGGCCGCGGTTCGAGGGGTACTGATGGTTCGCCGGGTCCGCGACGGCCGCCTGCATCGCCTCCACGACGTGCGGATACGTGGGCCGGTCGGGGTCGCCGATGCCGAGGCTGATGACGTCGATGCCGGCGGCTTTCTTGTCGGCCACCTGCTTCTCGAGCTCGGCGAACTTGTACGGCGGGATCGCCTCCAGCCGCTTCGACGGGTCGGTCAGGGCCATCGCCGAGGCAGGCTAGCGGAGGGGCTCAGGCGCGCTCGAGCGCCGCGAGCAGCTCCGGCGAGAGCTCGCCCGAGTACACCGGGGACGCCGATCCGGTGAGCGTGAGGTCGAGGGCGTCGGTCACGGCGACCTCCAGCTCGCCGCCGTCCAGGCGCACCGTCAGCGGGCTCGTGGCGCCGCGCAGATGCGCGGCCACGGCTGCGCCGCTGGCCCCGGTCCCCGACGAGAGGGTCTCCCCCACCCCGCGCTCGAAGATCCGTGCGCGCACCGTCGATCCCTCCGCGGCCCAGAACGACACGTTGGTGCGGTTGGGAAACAGCTCCGTGTTGCCCTCGATGGCCGGCCCGATCTCCCCGAGGTCGAGGTCCTCGAGCCCCTCAGTCACCTCGATCGCACATTGGGGGTTGCCGACGTTGACGTGCTGGAACGCCCACTCGCGACCGTCCGAGGACACCGTGCCGGTGCCGCCGTCGGAGCCGCCGGGATAGTCGCCGGAGGTCACCGACGCCCGGCCGATCCCCATCGCCACGGTGCCCGGGCCGGTGATCGTGGGCGTCACCTCGCCGGCGGCGGTGAGGATTGTGAACTCCTCGTCGCTGGTCCACCCGTGGCTTCGCAGGTAGAGCACGGCCTCGCGCGCCCCGTTGCCCGAGAGCTCGGCCTCGGACCCGTCGGGGTTGAAGATCCGCAGGTGCGCGACGTGGTGCGCCTCCTCGGCCGGCCCCAGCAGCAGGATCCCGTCCGAGCCGACGCCGAAGTGCGGCTCGCAGATCCGCTGGATCCGCGTGGGTGTGAGCTCCCACGGGAGCTCGGAGCGCTCGACGATCACGTAGTCGTTGCCGAGCGCGGTCCATTTCTCGAAGCGCATCGCGCGAGCCTAGATCGTCGAGAGGATCTCTTCGGCGACCTCGCTGTCATCGCGGCCGGCGCGGTCGATCACCTCTACTCCGGGCATCTTGCGCATCCAGGTCAGCTGACGGCGGGCGAAGCGCCGCTGCGCGCGCTTCATCGCCTCCGGCTCGCCGTCCAGGACCTCCTCGAAGCCGATCGCCGCCCGGGCAGTGCGCGACGCGCCGGCGGCCTCGGCCCGCCGTACCTCGTCCTCGACGCCCGCGGCGAGCATCGCGTCGACCCTGGCGTCGATGCGGGAGTCGAGCTCGTCGGGATCGCAGATGATCCCTACCAGCCTCGTCGGGCGGCGCAGGTCGTCGGCCCACAGCCCGTCGCTGCTTCGGTGCGGGTCCAGCCCCGCGCGGGCGAGCTCGGTGAAGCGCGCCACCCGCTTGCGGTCGTTGGGGTGCACGGTCGCGGCGACGTCCGGATCGAGCTCGGCGTGCAGCGCCGGCGAGCCGCGCTCGGCCATCTCGGCCTCGACCGCCACGCGCACCTCCTCCGGCACCGGGGGGCGCATCTCCAGCTCGGTCAGCGCTGCCCGCAGGTAAAGGCCCGTGCCTCCGACCACGATGGGACGGCGCCCGGCCACCAGCAGCTCGTCGATCTCGTCGTGGGCGAGCTGAGCGAACCGCCCGGCGCTGAACTCGCCGTCGATGGCGACGAAGCCGAGCAGGCGATGATCGAGGCGCTCCCGCTCGGCGGCCGTCGCGGCCCCGCTCAGGATCTCGAGGCCCTCGTAGACCTGGATCGAGTCGCAGTTGACCGCCAGGGGCTCCTCGCCCCGCTCGCGCAGCCCCTCGGCGAGTTCGATCGCGACGCCCGTCTTGCCGACGGCGGTTGGCCCGAAGAGCGCGAGGACCTCCACGCCCCGGGGCCGCCTACGAGACCCGGCTGAGGAGCTTCTCCTGCCCGGTGAGCGTTGTCGACGTGGCCGACGTGATCTCGACGTCCACCAGGTCCCCCGGCACGGCGGTGCCATCGAAGTTCGCGGTCTTGTTGTGGCGCGTGCGCCCGCGCAGGCGGGAGGCGTCGGTGCGGCTGGACCCCTCCACGAGCACCTCCATCGTGCGCCCGACGAACCGCTGGGAGCGCTCGCGGGCGTGGCGCTGGACCAGCTCGACCAGCCGCTCCATGCGCTCGCGCTTGACGGCGTGCGAGATCTGGTCCGGGAGGTCGGCCGCATCGGTGCCGCGGCGCGGGGAGAAGATGAAGGTGAAGGCGCCGTCGTAGCCGACCTCGTCGACGACCTCGAGCGTCTCCGCGAAGTCGGCCTCGGTCTCGCCCGGGAAGCCCACGATGATGTCGGTGGTCAGCGCGCAGTCGGGGACGCGCTCGCGGATCATCGCGACCCGGTCGAGGTAGCGCCGGCGGTTGTAGGTGCGCCTCATGCGCTTCAGCACCGCGCTCGAGCCGGACTGAAGGGGCAGATGGATGTGCTCGCACAGCGCGGGAAGCTCGGCGTGGGCGCGGATCACGTCCTCGCGCATGTCCTTGGGATGAGGGCTCGTGTAGCGGATGCGCTCGACGCCCTCGATCGCGTCGATGGCGGTGAGCAGGTCCGAGAAGCGGATGCGCGACTCGCGGGGCAGGTCGCGCCCGTAGGAGTTGACGTTCTGGCCGAGCAGGGTGACCTCGCGCACGCCGTCGGCCGCGAGGCCCTCGACCTCGCGGACCAGCTCATCGGGGTCGCGGCTCTCCTCGCGTCCCCGCGTGGAGGGGACGATGCAGTACGAGCACGCGCAGTTGCACCCCTGCGAGATCTGGACCCAGGCCTGAAACTCGCGCTCGCGCCGGGCGGGCAGATGGCCCGAGAAGTCCTCGAACTCGAAGTAGCCCTGAGCGGTGAGCGAGTCGGAGTTCAGGAACTCCGCGAGGCGGTGGATCTGCCCAGGGCCGAACGCGACGTCTACGAAAGGGAAGCGCTCGAAGACCTCGTCCTTCACCGATTGCGCCCAGCAGCCGCCGACGCCGACGACGCGCGCGGGGTCCTCCGACTTCAGCCGTTTGGCCTCGCCCAGGTGGGCGATGAAGCGGCTGTCCGCGGACTCCCGGATCGAGCACGTGTTGAAGAGGATCAGGTCGGCGCCCGAGCGCTCGCCGCACTCCTCGTAGCCCAGCGACGCGAGCATCCCCTTCATCCGCTCCGAGTCGTGCTCGTTCATCTGGCAGCCGAACGTGGTGACGTGGAAGCGCTTGCCGGGAGTCACGGGCCGGATGTTAGGGGCGATAGCGTCACCGCATGGACTACGAGACACTCGCCTACGAGACCGACGGGCACGTCACCGTGCTCACCTACGACCGGCCCGAGCAGCGCAATGCCGTCAGCCGGAAGATGAACGCCGAGCTCCACGACGCGTGGCGGCGCTTCCGCGACGACGAGGACGCGTTCGTCCTCGTGATCACGGGCTCCGGCAGCGCCTTCTGCGCCGGCTGGGATCTGGCCGACGCGGCGGCGACCGAGATGAGCGACTGGGACGAGATGCGAACCCGCGCGCTCAACTCACCGGGCGACTGCGGCTACACGCGGCGGGTGGATGTCTTCAAGCCGGTGATCGCCGCTGTCAACGGCTGGGCGGTCGCCGCCGGGCTCGAGAACGCCTTGCTGGCCGACATCCGCGTCGCCTCGGAGAACGCCGTGTTCGGCGCGCTGGAGCGGCGCTGGAACATCGTCGCCGGCGACGGGATGACCGTGCGCCTGCCGATGGCCGTCGGCTATGCGCGGGCGATGGAGATGATCATCACCGGGCGTCCGGTGAACGCCGAGGAGGCGCTTCGGATAGGCCTGGTGAACGAGGTGGTGCCGGAGGGCAGGGCCCTGGAGCGCTCGATCGAGCTCGCCGGCGAGATCGCGGCGCTGCCGCAGGGAGCGATTCGCTCCGATAAGGAGACGATGGTCCGCAACGTGGGCCGCTCGTACGAGGAGCAGCTGCGCAACGAGTTCGAGATGGCGATCTCCATGTTCCACCGCCGCGACTCGCACGCCATCGGCGCGGGCGCCTTCAAGGAGGGCCGTACGCCGGAGTGGCCCCATCACGGCCTCTGAGCGGCGCTAGCGCGACTCGCCGTCGCGGCCGATAGCCGACCACATCCCGCCCGCGACCGCGCCGGCGGCGAAGCACGCGCGGCGAGGGGTCCCACCACGCGAAGATCACCACGGCGACCGCGGCGGTGAGCGCGACCGAGACCGTGTCGGGCTCGCCCCGCAGCGCCGCGGTCAGCGCGTAGAGGCCCAGGATCGCCGCCGCGCCCGTCAGCGCGTCGACCCGCCGGCGCATGCGAATGGCGGGGAGCCCGGCGCGCTCTCCCGCCCACGCTGCGGCCAGCACAGCGCTACTCAGCATCACCGGGAACCAGATCGCGCTGCGCCAGATGGCCGGCACCCCGTCCCACTCGTAGTGGGTCGTGCCGGAGGCGACGTGGCAGGCATCCCCGACGAGCCCCACGGCGAAGCCGATTGCGGCGATCGAGGCGACGGTCGCGCCGGCGCCGAGGGGGCGGCCGGCCGCGGACAGGCGGGCTATTGCTTTGCGCCGACGGAGTCGGCGATGAACTGGACGAGTGCCTTGAGCTCTTCGGGAGACATCGTCTCCTCGAAGTTCGCGGGCATCGTGCCGTCGGGGAAGCCCTTCGCGATCTCGGCGCTGGGATCGACGATCGACTCCTCGATGAAGGCGGTGTCCTCGTTCACGAGCTCGGCGTCGAGGTCGGGGCCGATCGTGCCGGTCGCCCCGGCCGCCTTCAGCGTGTGGCATCCCGCGCAGCCCTGGGACGCGAACAGCGCCTCGCCATCGGCCGCGGCCGCGGTCTCCTCCTCGGCCTGAGTCGGGGCCCCCGCGCCCTCGTCGGCCGCCTCGGACTCGGCG
>Ga0126308_10000489_pt1 | contig 13280 bp, 9 predicted proteins | sample Plot55_FD_92533 | JGI IMG/M metagenome (GOLD analysis project Ga0126308, IMG submission 92533) | Serpentine soil microbial communities from UC McLaughlin Reserve, CA, USA - Plot55 | ecosystem: Environmental > Terrestrial > Soil > Grasslands | place: USA: UC McLaughlin Reserve, Lake County... | reverse complement strand
CGCGAAAGGTAGTCATTGACAGTGCCTGCGAGATCGGTCGCCCACGTAGATCTGCGCGAGGGCCCCGCGTCGCCCAGAGGCTCCAGCGGCAAACGATGATATGCCGTCTCGATGCGCTCGATCTTCATACAATCTGCGTTGCGTTGGATTTCGTCACCAACTACACCTCTCCTCGGCGCAGACGCTTCACGAGCTGCTCGGCGGCCCGGTAGCAGAGGGCCCACATCGTCAGCGTCGGGTTAACACCGGGACAGGTGGGAAACACCGCCCCGCTGAAGACGTAGAGCCCTGGTGTGTCGTGAACGCGCAGATCGGGGTCCACCACAGAAGAGGCGGGGTCTTCGCCCATGCGGCACCCGCCGAGGTCGTGGCTGCTGCAGACCCCGCGAAAGCGCGGACCGCGCCAGGTCTTCGTCGCGCCCATCGCGCGCAGGATCTCCTCGGCTTTGCCCTCCATCCACTCTGCCAGGCGCCTCTCGTTCTCCCGCAGATCGCAGGTTATGCGGACCAGGGGAAGCCCGAGCCCGCTTCGGTCGCGGTGACGAGGGTCCAGATCGAGGAAGTCTGTCCGGTAGGACAGCGACTCGGGCTGGAGGCGGATCGCGCAGACGTGCTGCCAGCCTCTGAGGTGATCCTTGTACTCCTTGCCCCAGCGCGGAACGTCGGGCGGCAGACCCTCGCGGCTTATCTGTATCGGCAGCTGCTGGTTCTCTATGTTGGGGCTGGCTCCGCCAACGAACCCGTGGGCCGCCGAGTCGAAATCCGCGGCTATGAAGTCGTCCAGGCTCCACATCTGCGCCGCCGGGCCGGTATGCTTGTTGAAGACAACATCCGGGAAGAAGCCGTAGACGTCGGCCCACATCTTGGTCATGAAGTGCTTGCCGAGCTGGTCGCCGTTATTGCCGAGTCCTTTTTGGTGTTTGTCGTCGGCCGAGAGGAACATCAGGCGGACGTTCTCGAATGTGTAGCCGCACAGGATAACCGTGCGCGCCTCCTGCACGCGGAAATTTCCGTTAGCGTCCACGTACTCGACACCGCTAGCGTGTCCGTCGCCGTCGGTGAGGACGCGGACGCCCCTGCAGTGGGTTCGCAGGTCGAGGTTGCCGGTTGCGAGCGCCTCGGGGACCGAGGTCAGGCCGGGATGCCACCGCTCGTCGTTGAAGGGCCCGAACCCCCCGCTCCAGGCACAGTAGGTGGTCGCCGGGTACCCGTTGTAGGGTTCGCTGTTGACCGCGACCGGTGTCGGGTAGGGATGCAGCCCCATCCCCTTCGTGGCTTCGCGGAAGATCTCGCTCGTCCGGAAGGGCCTCAGAGGGGGCAGGGGGTATGGCTTTTTGCGCGGGACGAACGGGTTGTCCTCGTTACCCGCGACCCCGATCAGGTACTCTACCCTCGTGTAGTAGGGTTCCAGATCGTCATAAGAGACAGGCCAGTCGGCCAGAGTGTGCCCTTCCGGTAACGTACTCTCGCCGAAGCTCTCGCGCACGTGGGTGAGGTACTCGAAGTGGTGAGGGTGGCAGCGCCTGAGCGCGCCGCCCCAGTGGATAACGGAACCTCCCACACCGTTCATCATGCGCCCCAGCGAGAAGGTGGCTTCACGGGTGGGCTCGCCCTCGGTGCGCCGCCAGCGCGGCGTCTCGCTGAGGAACTTGGGCCCCATATCGCCCCTGCAGTAGTAGGTGGATCCCAACTCGTCCGGCAAGAAGTCGTGCTTGGTGCGCCAAGGCCCGGCCTCGAGCCCAACTACGCGCAAGCCGGCGCGGGCCAGGATAGGGGCAACCACGCTGCCCATGGCCCCCACCCCTACCAGCACTACGTCCGCGGGCCCGGTTGGGGGCTCGGCGCCTCTCTGCGGGTCGTAGCCGGGTATGTCTACGGGTTCGCTCGGGGCGCCGTCGAGGGAGTAGCCCAGGTCTTCGAGCGACTGGATCGCGCCGCCCTTGGTGACAGGTTTCTCTGAGAGGTTCTCCTCGGCCGAGTTTTCGAGCCAGATCCCCGGATGGCCCAGAAACCTCCAGGCCAGCTTGTCGCGGTTGCCGCCGTGGGCAGGGTCGGCGAAGAGACCCTCCTGAAGGTGGGCGAGCAGCGTCTCGAAGAAGTCGCGTTGCGGAGGGATTCTGAAGTTCGGGAGCTCTTCCCGCTGGAGTTCGGCTATCAGAGCGTCCTGTTGGGCGGGAACGCAGTCGGCGAAGGGCATGCCGTAGCGCTCGCGGGCAGCGAGATCCAGCGCCGCCAGGCCGATCCTGTAGGTCTCGGCCCTCTCCCGATACGCGCCCGCCAGAGCACGGTCCACGTAGGTGAGAGCGCCGATCTCGGTCGCCCCGGGACCGTGCTCGTCGGTGGGGAAGAGGCGCTCGAAGAGCGCAGCCGCCGTCCGTGCCTCGTATGGGGTCAGAACCAACAGCGCCGATGTTTGTCCCGCCATGCGCCTCCCCGGGTTGCCAGAACTGCTAGGGATGGAGCTCCGCTGGCGTGCCGAACCCGTCGTAGTGCAGGTATACGGTCTTCCGGCGCAGGTACCGCTCGTACCCGTACGGTCCGTCGTCGCCGCCCATGCCCGAGAGCCGATAGCCGGTGTGGAAGCCCTGGAGCTGCTCGGGACCTATCTTGTTGACGTAGATCTCGCCGAAGTCGATGTCGTCGATAGCCCGCATAGCCCTGTGCAGGTTGGATGTGAAGATGTAGGCGCTCAAGCCGTAGCGGGAGTCGTTCGCGAGATCTACGACCTCTTCGAAGTCGTCGAAGGGTTGGATCGGGAGCACGGGACCGAACACCTCGCGCCGCACGATGTCCATGTCCTTGGTCGTCCCGGTAAGCACCGTCGGCTCGTACCAGTAACCTCTCTCGAACTCCTCTCCCTCCGGACGCCCACCGCCGAGGACGACGCGGGCCCCCTGCTCCACGGCTTCTCTCACGAGGGCCTCGACCTTGGTCAGCTCGGGCTTGTTGACCTTCGGTCCCATCTGCACGTCCTCGCGCGTCGGATCTCCCATTCGCAACGAAGAGGCCGCTTCGACGAAGCGCTCGACGAACTGGTCATAGACGCTGCGCTGGACGTAGGTGCGCTCGTTGCAGGTGCAGACCTGCCCGCAGTTCCAGAAGCGTGCGTCCACCGCGTTCTCGACCGCGGCGACGATATCGGCGTCTTCGAGGACTATGAACGGTGCTTTCCCACCCAGCTCCAGCGAAACCGGGGTGATATTCTCCGCCGCGGCGGCGAGGATCTCACGCCCGCCCCGCACCGAGCCCGTCATGCTGACCATCTGGGTGATGGGGTTGCGCACCAGCGCGTCACCTATAACCCTCCCGGCGCCGGTCACGACGTTCACTACCCCTGGGGGCACCCCGGCCTCCTCGACAATCCTGGCTAGCGCCAGAGCAGTCAGCGGCGTGTCCTCGTGCGGCTTGAGGACGATGGAGTTGCCCGCCATGATGGCCGGCGCCACCTTCCTGGCAAAGAGCGCCGCCGGGTAGTTCCAGGGTATGATGCCCACCACCACGCCGTAGGGCACGGACTTGACAAGGAGCTGCTCGTTCGTCTCGTCGGGGGCAAACATGCTGCCGACCTGGGCGCGTTCGAAGGTTGCGTAGTAGTCGAAGAAGCCCGTGGCCGCGTCGCCCACCTCGCCGCGGGCTTCGGTTATCGTCTTGCCCTGCTCCGCCACGACGAGGCGGGCGAGTTCCTCCCGCCGACCCCGGATCCGATCGGCTATAGCCCTCAACACCGCCCCGCGCTCGACACCGCTCCTGCGCCCCCACTCGCGCTGGGCACGTCGGGCGGCTTCGAGGGCCCGTTGGGCGTGTTCGACATCGCCTTCAGGCGCGTCGGCGACGGTCGACTCGTTCGCCGGGTTGATTACGGGCCGCGTCTCATTGGCGGTCACCCAGGAGCCGTCGATGTACATCGCAGGGTCTCGGCCCAGAACGATCGAGAGGTCCACCATGCCTCCTTTCAGTACGTTCCTCTGCGGGTCAGATAAGCCTGAGCTACGACCACGATAATCAGGAAGACGCCGCTCACCAGCTGCTGCGCGTAGGAGCCCAGGGTCCCGACCTGGTTGATCAAGTTCTGGAGTATGCTGAGTAGCAAGACCCCAGCCAGCGACCCGCTCATCGAGCCGGCTCCCCCGGTTAGCAGCGTACCGCCCACGACCACCGCCGAGATAGCGTCTAGCTCCCACGCCAGGCCGGCGTTCGGATCGCCCGCCGAGAGCCTGGCGGCGAGCAGTGCACCGGAGAGCCCCGCCAGGGCGCCGCTCACGGTGTAGGCGATAACTTTGGTCCGGTCCACGGGCAACCCCATCAGCCGCGCCGACTCTTCGCTCCCGCCGACTGCGAAGACGATCCGTCCGTAACCGGTGCGCGCGAGTACCAGGCCGCCCACGACGAAGGCGACTACCACGAAGATGATGGGCACGGCCACGCCGAGGATCTGGCCCTGGCCGAACCAGGTGAAGGGTGATCCACCGTCGATGCCGATAGGCTTCTCGTTGGCGAGCGCCAGCGCGAGCCCTCGGATTCCCAGCAGGCCAGCCAGTGTGACGATAAACGGCGCCATCCTGGCCCTGGCGATCAAGAACCCGTTCCCGAGGCCGATCAGGCTACACACCAGGGGCGGCAGGATCAGGGCGAGCGGCCAGAAGATCTCTACGGTTTGTGCGGCGAGCACGCCGCCCAGAGCCAGCATCGACCCGACCGAGAGGTCGATGCCGCCGCTTATGATGACGAAGGTCATACCCACCACGATCAAGCCGAGGAAAGCTCCCTGGAGCACAATGTTCTCGAGGTTCTGGGCGGTGAGGAAGTTGTCGAACGCCACAGCGGAGACGGCGACGACCAGGATCAGAACGACGACGGCCCCGCGCCGCTGGAGCGTCGTGAACAGGCGCTCGCGCCAGAGGACATCCCCGCCGGCCGTCTCGGTGTCTGTAGATCGAGTGACCATCTAGGCCGCCCCCCTTCCCTTCTGCAGGTAGACAGCGACGAGGATGATCGCGGCGGTGAACACCTGCGCCCAGGTGAAGGGCAGATCGTTCGCTATGAAGGTAGTGCTTATGAGTTGTATGAGGAGCGCCCCCATTACTGTGCCCAGGATCCTCACCCTGCCGCCGCTCAGGGGCGTCCCCCCCACCACCACAGCGGTGATGGCGGAGAGCTCGATCAGTATCCCGATGTTCGACGGGTCGCTCGCCCCGAGGCGCGCCGTGGCCACGATCCCCGCCAGGGCCGCCAGGAGGCCGCTGATAATGTACACCAAGAGAAGCGTCCTGCGCACCGGGTGCCCCGACAGGTAGCTCGCCGAGCGGTTACCCCCGATGGCCACCACGTACCTGCCGAACGTCGTGCGGTTGACCAGAAACCCCACCACGAGCACCGCGACGACAGCCACGATTACCGGCGCAGGTATGCCGAATAGCCGTCCCTGACCAAGCGCCAGTACTGCCGGATCACTGACAATCAGCAGCTGGCCACTCGCGAAGATCTGGGCCAACCCCCTGCCCCCCACCAGCATGGCGAGCGTGGCGATGATCGGCTGCACCCCAACGAACGCGACAAGGCTTCCGTTCACCAGGCCGGCAACAGCGCCGACGAGGAGCGCGACGAACAGAGCGACCGGCCAGCCGTATCCGAGGTACAGTGGGAGGAACGCCGAAGCGAGGGCCATCACCGAACCCACCGAGAGATCTATACCCTCCGTGCCGATTGCCAGCGCCACTCCCAATGAGACCAGCACTATGGGCGAAACCTGGATCAGCAAGTTGGAGAACGTCGCTACCGAGGCGAAGTTGGGGGTGATGATGAGGTTGAAGATCAAGAGCGCCACGAAGGCGACGTACACCCCACGGCCACGCACCCAGGAGGCTACGGCGGATCTGTCAAGGGACTCGCTCACCGACGCCGCCCTATTCATCGGCGTCATTTCCGTCCTCGGGCGTCCCGTACCCCGAACCCCCGCCGTGCGCGAGCACCTCCATCAGGTTGCCCTCGGTGATCTCCTCGCCTGAAAGCAGCCCGACCACGGCACCGTCCCTCAGCGCAACCACGCGGTCGCTGCCCTCGGTGAGCTCTTCCAGCTCCGAGGAGATCAGGATGACCCCGAGGCCGTTCACAGCGAGATCGTCCACGAGCTTCTGTATCTCCGCCTTGGCGCCCACGTCGATGCCGCGGGTCGGCTCGTCCAGGATGAGAACCCTTGGGTTCATGCACAGCCAGCGGGCCAGGAGGACCTTCTGCTGGTTGCCGCCGGAGAGCTCCCTGACGGGTTGGTCCGGGCTCGAAGCCCTGATGCCGAGGTTTTGCATAAACTCCTCTACCAGCTCGTTCTGGGCCTTCTCGGACACCATGCCCGCGCGCGCAAGCCTCGGTAAGGCCGCCGCGACGATGTTCGCCTTCACAGAGAGATCCGGAATGATCCCATCGGACTTGCGGTCCTCGGGCAAAAAAGCAACTCCTGCTCTTATCGCCGCGGCGGGGGAACCCGACTTCACCTCCTCTCCGCTCACTTTGACTGAGCCGGAGTCGAGCGGCTCGGCGCCGAAGATCGCCCTGGCCGTCTCGGTTCTGCCGGCGCCGAGGAGACCGGCGAGACCCACCACTTCGCCGGGCCGGACGTCGAAGGAGATGTCGTGCAGGCGAGGGCGCTGGGTGAGGTCCCGTGCCTGGAGGACCGGCTCTTCTCTCGCCTCGTGCTCCTCCCCGAACCCGGTTGCACCCTCCGCTTCGACCTCGGCTAGCTCCCGGCCGAGCATATGGGCGATCAGCTGCAGGCGGGAGAGCTCGGTGAGCTCGCCGGTGTGCACCACCTTGCCGTCGCGCAGTACCGTTACGCGGTCGCAGATCTCGTAGAGCTCGTCGAGGCGGTGGCTGACATAGATCAGGCCTACCCCCTCTTCGCGCAGCTGCCGGATCACGCCGAAGAGCGTCTCCACCTCCCGCGCCTCGAGCGACGAGGTCGGCTCGTCCATGATGACCACCCGAGCCTCCACCGAGATGGCCCGTGCGATAGCGACCATCTGCTGGACGCCCAGGCCAAGGGAGTGCAAGGGGGCTGCGACGTCAGCGCGGATGCCGTAGCGCTCGAGGATTTCGGCCGCCTCTCTATTAATGCGATCTCGATCGATGAGGCCGAGACTGCCTCTAGGCTCTCGCCCGAGGAAGATGTTCTGGGCCACGCTCAGGAGCGGGATCAGGTTGATCTCCTGGTAAATCGTGCTGATCCCCGCCGCCTGTGACTCCCGCGGCTCGGCGAAGGAGACCTCTTCGCCACCGAGGAAGATCTGGCCCTCGTCGGGCCGGTACACACCGGTGATCACCTTGATCAGGGTGGACTTGCCCGCCCCGTTCTCGCCGACCAGGGCGTGCACCTCCCCAGGACGTAACTCTAAGGAGACGCCGTCGAGGGCCAGGACGCCGGGGAACCGTTTGGTCACCCGGCGCACCTCGAGGATCGGGTCTCGCTGCTCCAATGTTCCGATCCTCTCTAGTAGGTCTCGTCCAGCTTCTCCTGAGCGTTCTGCTCCGTATAGACGTCGTCCTGGACTATGATCTTCTGTGGGATCGGCTTGCCGGCCAGGAACTTCTCAATGGTATCGAACGCCAGCGGGCCGAAGCGAGGGTTGGTCTCGATCACGGCGTTGATGTCGCCGCTGATTATGGCCTGAACGGCCTGCCTGGTGCCGTCGATGGAGACCACCTTAACGTCGTTCCCGGGGTCCTTGCCTGCGTCTTTGAGGGCCTGCACGGCCCCGAGCGCCATCTCGTCGTTTTCCGCGTAGACCGCGTTTATGTCGGGATTGGCCTGTATGAGCTGCTCCATGACCTTCTGGCCGTCGGTCCTCACGAAGTTACCGGTCTGGGAGGCGACGATCTCCATATTCGGGTACTCTTCCTTGATCTCCTTCTCGAAGCCCTCGGTACGGTCGATGGTCACCGAGGCGCCGGGGGTTCCCTCCAGCACGGCTATCTTGGCCTCTTCATTGGTGAGGTCGGCCATGATCTCGGCGGCCTTCTTACCCTGCTCCAGGAAATTCGAGCCCATGAAGGTTATGTAGTCCTCGCAGGGTGTCCCTGCGGTCTCGCGGTCGATCAAGAAGACCGGCACGTTGGCCTCCTTCGCGGCGTTGAGCGCAGGGGCCAGGCCCTCCTCCAGGAGTGGCGCGACGATCAGGAAGTCCACGTCCTGGGCGATCATGTCGCGTATGTCGGAGATCTGCTTGGACGCTTGCGACTGGGCGTTAGTGTACAGTAGCTTCTTGACGCCCCGCTTCTTCGCCTCGCTCTGTATGGACTCCGTCTCCGCGATGCGGAATGGGTTGACCTCCTTCTCGGACTGCGAGAACCCGACGACGGCTTCCTGGAGCTTGAGATCCGGCGGGTTGACCTTGCAGACGTCCCCGCTGGCCTGCGCTATGTCCTGCTGGGCCTTCTCGCCCCCGCCCCCGGAACCCTGGCCCTCGGTCTTCGCGCCCGGAGGGGAGCAAGCTACCGTAAGCAGCATCAGGCCCACCACGACCACCTGCACGACCATAAGTCTCGACACCTTCATCGCCCCTCCCCTTTCATCGTCTCCACGCGTACCTTAATCCGAGGAGGACTCCGCTAGAAGCTCCTCCAGTCCGAAACAGGTTACCCGACTCTGTGCGCCTCACGCTCTCTTTACGGCTCACGGGGCGGGAACTCGTATCCTTGCTCGATCGGCTGTCCGTCCATCACGTAGAAGTCACCGTGCGTGCCGTAGCCCAGCATGGGCTCGTAGTACATCGTCCCGTCGAAGGTGACCATGATCCACTTCGTGTTTCCGTTGACGGGTAGAGGGGTGACCATAGGATGCGGGATGTTCGACACGTAAGGAGCGTCCAGCTCCCCGAAGAACATCAGACCACCAGACTCATCCCTGTTGGGTTCGTAGATGCGGTAGGTTGCGGGACCCGCGTCCTCATCCACGATCTCGCCCCCCCCGCTGCTGCAGAGCACGTACCACTTCCCGCCGAACTTCTGCATCACCATGCCCTCGCTCTGCTGCAGGTCCGACTCCGCCCCCACGAGTGTCAAGCGTCCGAGGTCGGGTCCTTTCGCCAGGGCCGGGAAATGCTTCCACGGATTGCCCTGGGTCGGGCTGTCGACGAAGGCCACATACCACAATCCGTCGATGCGAACGAAATGTGGGTCCCACGTGCCAGTATCTGTGGGCGAGACGGTGGGCAGGTTCAACTTCTGCGGCTCGAGAACGTGCACGCCATGTATAACGTCTCCTGATGCCCTCGTGTAGTTGACGTGCACACCATTGTAGGCAAAGTCGCCCCACGTGCTCACGCCGATAAGAAAGTTGCCGGCGGCATCGTCGTAGACTATGTGCCCGGCGTGATCCCCGAGCACCTTGCCGTCTCGCTTGAAGAACAGCTTCCCTACCTCTTCAAGAGCATTCGGAGAAGTGTAGTCGGAGAGGTCAAGCGTATAGACTCCCCAGTGGGCCGTCGCGAAGAAGTCGAGGCCCGCGTTGGTGAGCGTAAGATATAGCTTGTTGTCCTTGATGTAAGGGGTGCCGTCCGCCCAGGTGACGACGTGCGGATCTCGGACGCCAGCCCTGCCCCAGTACCCGGCCTCCACTTTGTCCAAGACGATTGTCCCGCGGTCCGCGCGTACGCCGAACCCATACTTGTACTGGGCCAGCACCGCAGGGTCTCGTAGATCGACGTACTGACTAAGGCCCGGTGTTATGGCAGGATCGCCAGAAACCTCTGGAGGGTTAGGATAGTTAGCCAGGGGCTTCCATGGGCTTCCAGTACCCCCTGGCCCACCAGTGTCAGCGAGCGCGGTTACCTCCTTGGAGTTGAGCACGAATGCTAACCTCACCGGGGCGGTGAGGTTAGCGTCTCTCTCGACCAACCTGTTGACCGTTCCCCCCACGACGGCGTCGATGCCGACCTTCTTTGTGGCGTTGTTGTACCAGGCCGCGACGTAGTTTCGGGCGTCCTTGACCAGCCCGGCGTAAACGGTGTTTTTCTTGGGGGCAGAACGGCTAAACGACTTGACGTCGACGACGACGGCTGCATATGGAGCGAGCGTCGTCTTGTTGGTCCGGAACAGGGTAAAGAACCTGGAGTTGCTGCTTACGCTGAGGACGCCGCTGCCAATGATCACGCTGCCAGAGTTGCCCCTGGGAGCTAGGCTTGTGTAAAGACCCTGGTTCGTATCGAAGCCGTCGCTATGCTCGACGAAGTTCTTCGAGATCACGTCGAACGGACGGTACTGAGACTTGATAGAAAACGAAAGATCCGTGGGATCGAGCGTGCTTCCGCTAACCGGGGCGGCCTGACCGAAGGCCTGGCGCAGCAGGATGTTAGACCCAAGAGCGGTGCCGATGCCCGCGGCGCCCGCTATCCGAAGGAAGTCTTTCCGGCTGGGAAGCGGTATGGACATCTCCACACTCGGCGGATCGATCTTTCTCTTCATGATCCCTCCTTCGGATGCTGGCTGAGCACGCAGTGATCGTTCACGCCAGCGACACACCACGGCTGGTCCTGTCACCTGGTTCCTCTTCTCGCGCTCCCTCCCTTCTCAACGGTCTACTCTGTATGCTTGCTTATCCATCTCGGTCGTACGGGGCTTGGCGGCAGCGTATCGACGCAGGGTTTCTGGATCCAGGCGCACGCCCAGCCCGGGTCCGTCCGGGACGGCGACGACCCCCCGCTTGTCGGGCGTGATGGGGCGGTCGAGCAGCTCGGTCCGCAGGGCGTTCGGGTTCTGGTCAAACTCGAGCAGGTACGAGTTGGGTATGGAGGCGATGAAGTGGAGGTTCGCCGCCAGGCTGACCGCGGTAGAGAATACGTGGGGCACGCAGGGCAGACCGGCAGCCACCGCCAGCGCGGCGATCCTTCTGCAAGCGGTTATGCCGCCAGACCAGATGACATCCGGTTGCACGATGTCGACGGCCCCATCCGCTATAAGATCCCTGAAGCCTGCCAGCCCGGTCCGGGTCTCGTAGCCGGCGATGGGAATGGTCAGAGCGGCTGCCAGCGCAGCGCTGCCCTCGCGGTCGTCGGTGGCCACCGGCTCCTCGAACCAGTGGACGCCGAGGCGCTCGAACTCTCGCCCGGCCTCCAGCGCGGTCGGCTTTGTCCATGCGTTGTTGGCGTCGACCATTACGTGCACGTCGTCGCCGACCGCCTTTCGCACCGCGCCAACGCGTCTGAGATCCTTGGCGAAAGTGACGGTGGCGAAGTCGGGGGCATCCATGTGCACCAGCGGGTTCATCGGGGTGTCGGTGGTGCGGCCGACCTTGATCTTTACGTGCCGGAACCCCGCCTCGACGTACCTGCGCGCCTCGTCGGCCAGTCCCGCGGCGTCCTTGCCTTCCGCATAGAACCCGGCACTGGCGTAGGCTGGTACTTCGTTGCGGTAACCGCCGAGCAGACGATAGAGAGGCAGGTTGGCCTTCTGACTCAAGATGTCCCACAACGCGATGTCGAGGCCGGAGACGGCAGCCGGGAGCACACCTCCGTCGCCGTGCTGGTGGGAACGCCCCATCATCACGTGCCACAGCCATTCGGGCCTGGTGGAATCCTGCCCGAGAAGGCGGGGCGTCAGTTCGTCGTGGATCATCGTCTCCACGACCGACGCTGGTCCCCCGTAGATCGCGGACTCACCGATCCCGACCTCCCCATCGTCGGTGCCGATCTCCACCAAGAGGGCCGCGCGGACCGGCATGTAATGTATGGAGTCGGACAGGGGCTCGTCGAGAGGATACGTGACCGGGTACGTCTTGACGTAGGCGATCCTGCTCACATATACCTCACTCTTTTTCCGTCGGCGTCATGATGTACCCCAAGCGCCGGGAGATCGCCGATGCGGTCTCCGCCACGAGCGGGCCTATTCTGTCCTCCTTTGCAAGGACTCGCTCCGCAGGCCCAGCGATGCTAATCGCCGCGACCGGCAAGCCCCGGTGGTCTCGCACCGGGGCTCCCAAGCAGGCCACGCCCTCCTCGACCTCCACCCTATCGACAGCGTAGCCGCGTTCCTTAGTCGCCGCGACCTCGGCCTCGAGTGCGGCGGCATCCGTAATGGTGTTAGCGGTGTAACGTTTCAGGTCCAGTTCGCCGATGAGCGATCGTTTTTTTTCGTCGTGAAGCGCTGAAAGGTAGGCCTTACCGAGCGAGGTGCAGTGTAGCGGCCGGCGGCTACCCAGTTCGGAGCTCATCTTGACCGCTTGGGGACCTTCCTCCTTGTAGACGTAGACCATCGCGTTGCCGTTCATAACGGCCAAGAAAACCGTCTCCAAGGTAACCTTGACCAAGCGGTGCAGATACGGAGGTGCCAGCCGGACCACCTCTATCCCCGCCAGTGCTGCCATACCGAGTTCGGCTGCTCCCACCCCCAGCCGCAGTTTCCCCGATGCCGGGTTTATCTCCAGGTAGCCGCGCTCTCGCAGGGTATCGAGTATCCGATAGATCGCGCTCCGACTGACACCCAGATCATCGACGACACGAGACGCCGGTGCTTCCCGCACCTGCACGAAAAACTCGAGGATCGATAGACCTCGATCCAGCGTTCCCGCTCGCGCGCTCCCATCGTCCGCCGCAGACACCACCCGGCTTCCCATGACGCCTCTCTTCCTCATTGTCCCACTCAGTGGGACACTTGTCCCTTTAGAAAAGCGTAGCAGTTACCTGATCCCTGCGCAACGCCCGCTGCGTAGCCACGGAGAGTGGTGAACCTGCTACCCTCCATGGGCCGCAAGAGCATCGTGCAACCGAAGGGGCATAGAGATTCCTTTCCCGCGGGTAGGCATCCAGTCGAGACGCGGTTGCTCTTGGCGGGCCCTCTTTGCTCTACCGATTCACCTCAAACGAGTGATCTGCGAAGCTGCCGGACCCTACTTTGAACCAAGGCTAATCGATACGTTTGGATAGAGTACGGTTCGCGAAACACCGTCCACGTCCGCTTAACAAGTCAAGAACCACACTTTGCGCCCTGCGAAGCTCCAGCGTTCGTCTGGGTTTGCCGGATGCCGGCTCGGAGATTATCATCGTCACCGTTTATGCTGGCTCTAAGCCGCGATCGTGTATGGAGAGCGACGGAACATCTTTCCGAAGGTGTTCAGCTGGGTGGTGCTCGACCGGGCTATACGATTGGCCTACCAGCGGGGACTACCCGCCGAAGAAGAACTCTGGATCGGCCAGCGAGATGCCATCTACCGGGAGGTCATGGAGAAGGGCTGGAACGCGCAGAAGGAGAGCTTCACTCAGCACTACGGCTCCGACGCCCTTGACGCCTCGCTGCTG
>Ga0126308_10000488_pt1 | contig 13308 bp, 11 predicted proteins | sample Plot55_FD_92533 | JGI IMG/M metagenome (GOLD analysis project Ga0126308, IMG submission 92533) | Serpentine soil microbial communities from UC McLaughlin Reserve, CA, USA - Plot55 | ecosystem: Environmental > Terrestrial > Soil > Grasslands | place: USA: UC McLaughlin Reserve, Lake County... | reverse complement strand
GTGGCAGCATCTGTCTGGGCATATGTAGTTCCAATCGGTACAACCAATGCAAGTGATGCCAGTAATATTCCTATTAATGTATATGCTTTATAGTCCATTTTCCTTCATGCACTCCATCACGCTATAATTGCGTTACTATTTATCCTTTTTGTGCGGAAACTCTAACGCTTAGCTCATTTCAAACAAGCTCAGTAACGCAATTACCTGAATTTTTCAAAAGAAAATCAAGTGCCTACGTGTGCGAATACTTATATATGCTCACTCTTCATTAGGTTTAACTTTGATGTTTTTTTTTACAGAAAATCTGTTTTTCTATTCGGAGGTATGTTCTATTGTCTGAAAAAAAGGTAGTCAAGATAACGAACCACATTTACCAGCCAAAGCACGAAATTCTGCCCAAAGATCAGGCAGAAGAAATTCTAAAAAAGTATAACGCCAAGCCAAGCCAGCTTCCGTATGTCATGAGAAGTGATAAGGCGCTCGAAGACTTAGATGTTAGGCCAGGTGACATTATTAAAATAACGAGAAAGAGCCCAACCGCAGGTGAAAGTGTATATTACCGTTACGTCGTAGAGGGTTGAGTATACAATGATAGAGAATTCTATCGAGATGTGGCCGATCATCAACGATATTTTACGAAGGGAAGGCGTTGCAAGGCAGCACCTGAACTCTTATAACGAATTCATGGAGCGGGGACTCCAAAGTATAATCGATGAAGTAGGCGAAATTGAAATAGAAACCGCAGAATATCCTTACAAGATCAAACTGGGGAAGATCAAGCTCCAGCAGCCGAGAATAATGGAGCTTGACGGCTCGATAACACATGTTGCCCCAATGGAAGCAAGGCTTCGTAACTTGACCTATGCATCACCTGTGATGCTGGAGTGTAGCGTAGTCGAAGATGGCAAGATTCTAGAATCGCGCTTTATCCACATTGGCGACATGCCGGTGATGGTTAAGTCCAATACATGCATTCTGCATAACCTGCCTGAGTCCAAGCTTGTGGAATTTGGCGAAGACGCCCGGGACCCTGGTGGGTACTTCATCATTAACGGCTCAGAACGGGTCATAGTAGGACTTGAAGATCTTTCATATAACAAAATAATTGTAGATGCCGAAGAAACTACAGGCACTATGCTGTACAAAGCCAAAGTCTATTCCTCAATTGTGGGCTATAGAGCAAAACTAGAACTGGTAATGCGCCCAGATGGTTCAATAGTAACCAAGATCCCCGGCTCGCCTGTAGACATTCCACTTATCACACTAATAAGGGCTCTTGGTCTTGAATCTGACAAGGATATCGCTGACTCAGTTTCACTCAATGAGATCATACAAGATGAGCTCGAGCCTTCATTTGAAAAGGCAGGTGATGTCAACAGAAGCAGAGATGCCATAGTATATATCAGCAAGAGGATTGCACCTGGCATGCTTGAAGAGTTCCAAATCAAGCGAGCCGAAACATTGCTTGATTGGGGTCTTTTGCCACACATCGGCAAAAACCCTGACAACAGGCACGAAAAGGCCCTGTTCTTGGGTGAGGCAGCCTGCAAGCTTATTGAGCTCAAGCTTGGCTGGATAGGTACTGATGATAAAGACCATTATGGCAACAAGGTGATCAAGTTTGCTGGTCAGATGCTTGCCGACCTGTTCCGGACTGCATTTCGCAATTTGATACGTGATATGAAGTATCAGCTGGAGCGCTCAGGCCAAAAGCGCGGCATCAACGCTGTCGCTGCAGCTGTCAGGCCTGGCATTGTATCAGACAAGCTGAACAATGCAATTGCAACAGGCAACTGGGGCAGGGGTAGGGTAGGCGTCACACAGCTGCTTGATAGGACAAACTATATGTCGACTATTTCGCATTTGCGAAGGATCCAGTCGCCTCTTAGTAGGAGCCAACCTAATTTTGAGGCAAGAGACCTGCATGCAACGCATTTTGGCAGAATATGCCCGGCAGAAACTCCTGAGGGCTCCAACTGCGGCCTTGTCAAGAATCTTGCGCTATCAGCTATAATTTCGGTCAACATCCAGAGCGCCGAAATTACAGAAAAGCTGTATGAGTTGGGAATACAGAGCGTAGATGATGTCGACCAGGCTCTAAGGAAGTCAGGCACAAGGGTGTTCGTCGACGGCCGGCTTATCGGCTACATCGAGAAAGGAGAACACCTTGCTGACACGCTTAGGTCTATGAGGAGATCAGGCAAGATCCATCCTCATGTCGGCATCTATCTTTACAGTTCTCAAAATACTAATGCTACAAAGCGCCTTTACATTAGCTGCAACGCTGGCAGGGTACTGAGGTCCCTTGTAGTCATTAGAGACGGCAGGCCACTTGTAACATATGAGGTAATTGAAAAGATATCGAAAAAGTTCCTTTCTTGGAATGATCTCATCTACATGGGTATGATCGAGCTGGTAGACGCAAATGAGGAGGAGAACTGCTATGTCGCAATTGATCCAAAGAAAATAGAGCCCCTTCACACTCATCTAGAGATATTCCCATCTGCCATCTTGGGTGTGGGAGCTTCGATTATTCCATATCCAGAGCACAATCAGTCACCAAGGAACACCTATGAGAGTGCAATGGCAAAGCAAAGTCTTGGCTTTTCTACGCCGTTGATGAATGCGAGCACGTACGTCAGACAGCACTTTATGCTCTACCCGCAAACGCCCGTAGTGAGCACAAAGGCGATTAATTTACTTGGTCTTGAAGACCGCCCTACAGGACAGAATTGTGTCGTCGCTGTGCTGCCGTTTGAAGGCTACAACATAGAAGACGCCGTGGTATTCAACAAAGCATCAATAGATAGAGGGCTTGGCAGGACATTCTTTTATAGGATTTATGAAGCAGAAGCAAAGCAATATCCTGGCGGGATGAAAGATAATTTTGAAGTACCTCCGCCGGATGCTAACATTCGGGGCTACAGAGGCGAGAAGGCCTACCGTCTGCTTGAGCAAGACGGCGCGATAATGCATGAGGCAGTCGTGAATGGAGGGGACATCTTAATTGGTAGAACATCGCCGCCAAGGTTTATGGAAGAATACAAGGAGTTTGAGGTGAAGGGTCCATACAGGCGAGACACTTCAGTCGGCGTGAGGCCGTCAGAGAACGGTGTGGTCGATACAGTCATTGTGACTCAGTCAGTTGAAGGCGGCAAGATGTACAAAATCAGAGTTCGAGACATGCGCATCCCCGAGATTGGGGATAAGTTCGCCTCACGGCATGGCCAGAAAGGGGTTGTCGGCATGCTAGTCAACCAAGAAGACCTACCGTATACCGAGGATGGCATTGTGCCAGACATCATGATCAACCCGCATGCGTTTCCCTCAAGAATGACGGTCGGCCAGTTCATGGAATCGCTTGGCGGCAAAGCCGCTTCGCTCCGCGGCAAAATAGCTGACGGCTCGGCTTTTCTTGGAGAAAAGCTAGACGACATTAAGAGTGCAATGGAGCATTACGGCTTCAAGTATACAGGTAAGGAAGTGATGTACGACGGCAGGACTGGACGAAGGTTTCCCGTAGATGTCTACATCGGCGTCGTTTATTACCAAAAATTGCATCACATGGTTGCCGACAAGATCCATAGTCGCGCCAGAGGTCAGGTTCAGATGTTGACAAAGCAGCCAACTGAGGGCAGGGCGCGGGGCGGCGGATTGAGATTTGGAGAAATGGAGCGGGACTGTCTTATAGCATATGGCGCATCCATGATGCTCAAGGACAGGCTGCTAGAAGAATCGGACAAAGCTGAAGTAAATGTCTGTGAGCGTTGTGGCTTACTGGCGTATTATGACGTCAAACAGCGCCGATACATCTGTCGTGTGTGCGGGGAAAAATCCAAGATATCATCTGTAGTGATTGCGTATGCGTTCAAGCTGCTGTTGCAGGAAATGATGAGCCTCAATGTCGCGCCGAGGCTACTTGTAAAGGAGAAGGTGTAGAGATAGAATGATGGAAGAATCTGCAAAAACTCTAGGTGGAATAAAGTTTAGTGTGTGGTCACCAACTGAAGTGCGTAAGTTCTCAGTAGCTGAGATCACTGCGCCTGAAACATATGACGAAGACGGAATGCCTGTGCAAGGCGGCTTAATGGACAACAGATTGGGCACGCTAGAGCCTGGCCAAAAATGTGCCACTTGTGGAAACACTTCTGCGAAATGCCCCGGGCATTTTGGACACATCGAGCTAGCAGAGCCGGTGCTACACATCGCTTTTGTAGATGATATTCATAAGCTGCTCTTGATAACATGCCGATCATGCAACAGGATCAAGCTTGATGTAGAAGAACTCGCCCACTACAAGTCTATCCGCGACACAAAGGCGGCATATGCAGTAATTACACTTGAAAACATCAAAGACGATATTATTGAGCGGGCCAAGAAGGTCAAGGTCTGCCCGCACTGCGGCACAGAGCAGTATGACTTGATATTTACAAAACCGACGATATTCGTTGAGCGTACTGATGCTGGCGAAAACAGGCTGCTTCCAATCACCATCCGCGAAAGGCTGAGCCATATAACTAACGACGACCTGACGCTGCTTGGCTATGATCCCAAGACTGCAAGACCAGAGTGGTTTGTGCTGCAAGTGCTGCCGGTACCACCGGTGACTGTCAGACCCTCTATTATTCTGGAGACAGGCATTAGGTCAGAAGATGACCTAACTCACAAGCTTGTTGATATCATCAGGGTCAACCAGCGCCTCAAGGAAAGCAAAGAAGCAGGAACTCCTCCACTTATCGTGCAGGACTTAGTCGACCTACTGCAGTACCATGTTACGACATACTTTGACAACGAAGTTTCTGGCATTCCACAGGCCCACCACAGGTCTGGCCGGCCACTTAAGACTCTTACTCAGAGGTTAAAGGGCAAGGAAGGAAGATTCAGAGGCTCACTTTCAGGCAAGCGTGTCGACTTTTCCAGCAGAACTGTGATTTCGCCTGACCCTAACCTTGCAATATCTGATGTCGGCGTACCGGTAGATGTTGCAAAGAAGCTCACTATACCAGAAACAGTTTCGCAATGGAACTCGGAGCGGCTCAAAGAGTTAGTGATGAACGGCCCTAATACATATCCCGGAGCAAACTATATCATTAGGCCGGATGGCGTCAAGATTAGACTAGATTATGTTACCGATAGGAAAGCAATAGCTGATTCACTTGCCCTTGGCTACATTGTAGAGCGTCATCTGGCGGACAGCGACATTGTCATTTTCAATAGGCAGCCTTCGCTCCACAGAATGTCGATTATGGCCCATAGTGTCAAGGTACTGCCCTACCGCACATTCAGGCTGCATCCTGCAGTCTGTCCACCATACAACGCTGACTTTGACGGAGATGAAATGAACCTTCATGTGCCTCAGAGCGAAGAAGCAAGGGCTGAAGCAACGCTTCTTATGAAGGTGCAAGATCAATTGATCTCACCGAGGTATGGCGGCCCTATCATCGGCGGTATCAGAGACTTTATTACCGGTGCATTCCTCCTTACAAGTGACCGCTCGACTCTGACAAGAGATGAATTCGCAAATTTGGCTATGCTAGGCGGCTACCATGGATCACTACCCGAGCCGCTGATAACCACAGAGGACAGCCAAAAGAGGTACTCAGGCAGGCAGCTGTTCTCACTCTTCCTGCCAAAGGACTTTAACTTTATCATTACCTCAAAGTGGAACAAGGCCGCAAAGGGAGAAGGCAAGGATGTAGTCATAAAGAATGGTGAGCTTATAAGCGGCGTCATAGACAAGGCATCGATTGGTGCCGAAGAGCCGGATAGCGTACTTCACAGGATCGCCAAGGACTATGGCACAGATGCCGCAAGAAAGTTCCTTGACTCAATACTTACCATGCTTAAGACATACATCACCCATAGAGGATTTAGCTATGGGTACTCTGACCTGTGGCTGCCGCCAGAGAGCCGAGAGGGCATCAGCGACATCATACAAAGGACCTACGAAAAGGTCTATGAGCTGATACAACAGTACAATGAAGGCGCGCTCCCGCTAACAAGGGGTCTGTCTGGAGAAGAAGCGCTAGAGTTGTATGTTGTCAATGAACTGTCCCGCGCCCGCGATCGCGCCGGCAGGACAGCCGATAGGGCATTCCCTAACGAGAACTCCGGCGTAATCATGGCATCTACGGGTGCAAGAGGATCGACACTGAACATCGGCCAAATGACTGCAGCATTAGGACAGCAATCGATCAGAGGCAAGAGAATCCAGAAGGGCTATCACAACAGAGCGCTTTCACATTTTAAGCCAAATGAAACCAACCCTGATGCAAAGGGCTTTGTCAAGTCAAACTATCGCGATGGTCTGTCTCCACTTGAGTTCTTCTTCCACGCAATGGGCGGAAGGGAAGGCCTTGTAGACACTGCAGTGAGAACCCAGCAGTCTGGATACATGCAGAGGAGATTGATCAATGCACTTGAGCACCTAAAGATTGAATATGATCATACCGTACGCGACCCTCATGGCAACATTGTTCAGTATCTGTATGGCGAGGATGGCATTGACCCTGCTAAGAGCGACCATGGTGAGGCTGTCAACATCTCAAGGCTCATTGAATCTGAATCAATTGTTGATGAAGGACGCAAGGCTATTGAGGATGTAACCAAGGATATAATTTCAAAATATGCTGGAAGTCTCAACCCGAGAATGAAGGCTAATCTGGAAAAAGCGCTCCTTGAGAATAGACTCAGCAAAGATGGTGTTGAAAAAGTAATGAAGAAGGTGCTTGATCTTATTGATAGGGCGCTTGCAGAGCCAGGAGAGGCAGTCGGTGTAGTGACAGCACAGTCTATAGGTGAGCCAGGAACCCAGATGACGCTCAGGACATTCCACTTTGCTGGCGTCAAAGAGAGAAACGTGACGCTTGGCCTTCCAAGGCTAATCGAGCTTGTAGATGCAAGAAAGAAGCCGGTAACGCCTACGATGGATATTTACCTTGACGAGAACCATAGAGTGTCGAGAGAAAAGGCCCTTGAAGTAGCAAGGGAGATACTGTTCACTCAGATAGGCGATCTTGTTAACAGGACAGAGACTGACTATAGTGGCATATTGACATTCCATCTATCTGAAGCAAAGCTGGCAGAACGAGGATGTACTTTTGCCGATGTGCAAGAAGTACTTGAGACCTCCAAGAAGAAGTACACCATCAAGCCAAATGAAAACAAGCTATTCATCAAACTAACGGTTCCAGATGAGCCTGACGCACAGACGCTGCTCACACTCAAGAGCAAGTTACTCAACACGCGTGTAAAGGGTGTATCAGACATTGAGCGTGTAACAATAGTCAAGCAGGATGAAGAGTGGGTCATACAGACCGCTGGCTCTAACCTTGCAAAGGTGATGGCAGTAGATGGTGTAGATACTACCAGAACTACGACGAACAATGTTTACGAGATCTGGCAGATGCTTGGCATTGAAGCCGCAAGAACCGCTCTTGTCAAAGAGATCACAAATACGCTTGAAGAGCAGGGGCTGGAGGTAGATACACGGCACATCATGCTTGTGGCTGACCTTATGACATCAAAGGGGTACCTCCAACAGATAGGCAGGCACGGCATTGCAGGAACTAAGACATCAGTTCTTGCAAGGGCTGCATTTGAAATCACAGTGCCAACAATAGCCAAAGCATCGCTTGAAGGGCAGGTTGAAACATTGAGAGGAGTGACAGAAAACGTTATAGTAGGTGCTACTGTACCTGTCGGCACTGGAATGGTAGACCTGTACATGAAGGTGAAGGACAATGAGAACACTGGAAAAAGTGATTAAGAATGCGATAGCCGCCGACAAGTACAAGAGTGGCGTCAAGGAAGTATTGCAGTCAGTCAAAGGCTCCAAGCTGATAATTGTCAGCAAGTCCATCGACCCTGAATACAGAAAAAAGCTAGAAGATCAGGCCAGGTCTAGCAATGTCACAATCTATGAGTATTCCGGTACTTCCGTGCAGCTGGGCAAGCTCTGTAATAAGCCTTACAGGATCACTACCATAGCAATCAAGAGCGGGACAGCAGACGAAATAAGCGCCATAGTATCAGAAAAAAAGGACAAGTAATACAAAAGGTACCTGTGAGATATAAATTGAGTTGTGAGAATGATTTGTTGTTGCTGCCGTCTCCATTATCTTTTGCATTATACCTCCGTATAGGGACGCTGTGAAAATGACTGAGATTAAGCTTACTTCAGATGAGTTGCGCCTAATGTCCCTCTTCCAGAGCATCACAAGCGCAACAGCAAGAGACTGTATTGTAGACGACAAAATGGACCGCGTTATTTTCGTTGTAAATAAAGGCCAGATGGGGCTTGCCATTGGCAAAGGCGGTTCTACAATCAAACAGCTACAAAACATGGTCGCAAAAAAGATAGAACTTGTTGAATTTTCTGATGATCCTGCAGAGTTCGTCCGCAATATGCTTAATGCTGATATGATAAATGATGTTCGAATATCCGAAAGAGGTGACGGGACAAAGCAGGCAGTTGTGACAGTTGATCCTAGGAAAAAAGGAGCTGTGGTAGGAAGGGAAGGTAGAAATGCAGAGAAGGCAAGGCTTCTTGCGAAGCGATACTTCCAAATATCCAATGTGTTAATAGTTGGCCCTGAGCAGAGAAATAGTAGTAATAGGGTGAATATGAATGGGTAAATCTCCACTAGGTCTGTTCGCAGGCAGGGTTCTTAAGGCAAAAAAGAGCCGTGCTCGGTGGTCAGAAAAACATTATAAGAGAAGAATGCTCATGCTTGACAAGAAGGCAAATCCTCTAGAAGGTGCGCCACAGGCAAGAGGAATAGTATTGGAAAAGGTTGGGATTGAGTCAAAGCAGCCTAACTCTGCTGTACGCAAGTGCGTCAGGGTTCAGCTGATAAAGAATGGCAAGTCCGTTACTGCCTTCTTACCAAGGGACGGCGCTCTTAACTTTGTCGACGAACACGACGAGGTAATTATTGGGGGTATCGGAGGCGCAATGGGAGGAGCAATGGGCGACATCCCGGGCGTCAGGTGGCAGGTATTCAAAGTCAACGGTGTCTCATTGAATGAACTTGTCCATGGAAGAAAGGAGAAGCCGAGAAGATGAGTGGGAAGGAGCAGGTAAACATTCAACTGTTCCACAGGTGGGACATGAGCAATATCGAAATAAACGATCCCGGCCTCAAATCTGTCATTAATCTAAAGCCGGCCGTCATCCCAGTCACGTTTGGTAGGCACGAGCACCAGCGCTTGAAGAAAGCAGAAGTCAATATTGTCGAGCGTCTGGCAAACAAGATGATGCACTTTGGCAAAAGGTATGCAAAGAACACCGGCAGAATGGGTGGCAAGAAGGCAAAGATGCTCAACATAATCAAAACAGCATTTGAAATCATATACCTTGAAACTGGCAAAAACCCTGTAGATCTACTGGTAAGAGCAATCGAGAACTCTTCACCAAACGAGGACACAACTCGCATCGTATATGGTGGTGTCGTTTACCATGTATCTGTTGATGTAGCTCCGCTGCGCAGAGTCGACCTTGCACTTCGCTTTATTGCAGAAGGTGTAAGGGAATCAACATATTCAAGCCTGCAGACCATAGAAGAGGCACTTGTCAAGGAAATCCTCCTGGCTGCCAATAACGACATGGCAAGCCACGCGATCAAGAAAAAGAACGAGCAAGAAAGAATCGCAATGGCTTCAAGGTAAGCAAGAGCTTTTTTCTTCTTCTTTTTACAGAATTTTTTGTGAATTAAGTCTTTTTGCTAGTATTGCGAAAAGTAATATTTTTTTACTGTTTGTAGACCAAGCTTATGATGGATTTATGCTAAGCAGAATAGACTGTATTTATTTTGTAACTGCACATTTTGTCTATATAGCATAATATTGCTGCTAACTCCAGGATAATTAAAATTGGGCAAACATGGACTGTCATCCTTGGGGCAATATCGTTATCATCCTATGACTCAACTAATTATGGACTATGCCTCCCCTCGATACTAATATGATACCATTATTGAATACAGCCATATGCAGTAGCTTGACAGCAGGTCCAACTCTCTTATCTTATCATTCTGGAGTGATTGCTGCAACTTGATTGAAACAGGTTAGGCTGAGCTGAAGACACCCAAGTACTCGAGAAAGTTTCCTAAGCTCGGACATTAGATTATGAATGATTAAATAACAATAGGTGGCAGAAGCCAGAGAAATGAGCGGCAAGGATGAATTGATTTTTTCAAAGGAGGCTTTACTGAGGACCCATGCCGGCAAGGACATAATCAAGGCGAGAATGCTGCAAAGTAAGGGCTACAAGCAGTTCAACCACTACAAGGAAAAGACAGAGCAGGAATTTCCTAGCTTCGTGCAGCGATTCACCTTGTCCTTGCACAAAGCAGTAACTGCCGACAGTAATCCCTCCAGTACAATACACAAATTCGCCGAAGAGGTCAATTCACAGGAACTTGTCCTCTCCCACAGTAGTGTGCCAGATATCAAAAAGAGATTATCAAACCCTGACATTCTTGCAGAAAGAGTCAGGCGCATACTAGATTCCAATTTTGTCAAGATGACGTTTCCGGTTTTCAACGCGCTTTACGACGGCGCATCTAAATATTTTGGCGACAGTGTTTCTGAAGAAAAGAGAAAAGCCATTATCGATGGACACATAATCGCGATTGATCTTTCAGAGCCCATGGACAGGATAGTTGATAGGGACGAAGATCTGGAGTATCTTGACGATTACAAGTTCATGAACCCATACATACTTGCAATAGCGCGGACCAATATTGCTCAAGGAGGCGATGCAGTTCTGAAGGCTTTTGAAGAGGGCTTTCGCAATGCCAGAATCGGCCAGCACATAGATGTCAAGCTAAAGATGGAACCGGGATCAATCAATGATGAAAACATGACTGAATGCTACAAGAAATACCGGGCAGTGATGGGGACTGCTGGTAGGAACATGGCGCTCAATCGCCGCCCACTTTCTGATATTTTCCATCTTGGCATGGCCAAGGCTGGCGAGTGTGTCGGCTGTGGCAATGAGATCGAAGACGCCATGAGGAACAACGAAGTCAAGATTCCTTCATGGCCGCTCTACTTTACCGTCAATATGGGTAATGTCCAGCGCGGCTTCGAACTCACAATGGCAAAGAGCAATCTCTACCTGGATGAAGCAAAAATTGCGCTTGACATGCTGCCTGAGAACTTTCAGATAAAGCCTTTTTTAGAATTTCTTTTCTTGACTGTCAGTCACTATAATCAGTACTGGTATAACGAGTTTGTACACCGTGCGCCCTTTGGAGAATTCTACAAACAGATAGAAGAAGCTGTTGCAAGAAAATGATAATGCTAATGTGGTCTGAAAAGCACAGGCCAAGGACAGTGCAAGAAATGGTGGGTAACGAGGATGCCCGCCTTGTTGCAATAAAGTGGTTAGCAGGCTGGGTGAGTGGCAGCAGACCGCTTCTATTGGTGGGCCCACCAGGCACGGGCAAGACCACCCTTGTACACACACTCGCAAGGCAACTTGATTATGATGTGGTAGAAATGAATGCAAGCGACATACGCAACAAGGAAGCCCTGCAGGCAAGAATAACACCAGTTTTTCAAAATACTGCAAACCTGATTGGGAAAAAGATAATGTTGTTCTTGGATGAGGTAGATGGCATTTCGGGCAGAGAGGACACGGGAGGTCTTGACACCCTTATCAATTTAATGAAAGAGCCAACCGTGCCAGTGATAATGGCTGCAAACAAAAAGTCACTTAAGATAATGAAGCTTGCCAAGGCTTGCAAAATAGTAGAGTTTAATCCAGTGCCCCCACGGCTATTGCTGCTGCTTCTAGATCATGTTCTACAGAGCGAAGGAGTAAAACTTGGATCAGGCGACAAAACATCGCTCATAGACAATAGTAGAGGTGACATCCGATCGTTGCTCAACAGCGCACAATCACGTGCCGCCGGCTATTCTACTGTTTCAAACAAAGACATCGTAGATGTGGATATTGCAGATGCAATCAATGGTTACTTTAATGCCGACAGCCTAAACCAGGCGATGCAGTTCATAATAAGGGCAGATGTATCATATCCTGACCCAAGATACAGATTGATCTCACCGGAGGAAAGGCGGAAAGATATGCTAGCAGCCTTATTCTCAAGCATAGTTTCCTCACACATGGAACAGCACGATGTTGCTTTGTTGCTGAATGTACTTTCAAGAGCAGATATGATCGTTGGAAGGGCGAACGCATCAAGGCAGTGGCACCTTTTGAAATACGTAAACAGCCTGATCGCAACAGGGTTGTACGAAAAATCCCGCCAGAAGGATATCAAGTACCACCAGTATTCAATGCTGTGGCCTGTAATGGGACCGATATTTGCCCGCTCGCAGTCGACAAGGAAGATCTTAGATGAACTTGCTCTGGCTCTTCATATGTCAAGAAGCTCTGCCGGATTATTTGTTCTGCCATATTTTATTAGGGCTATGATCGATGAAAAAATAGATCCAGTCGAGTTTGCACTAGATAACTTTCAGGATGAGTCAGTTGGCGAGTCGATAGCAAAAGAGATCGAGAAGATGAAAAGAAGAAAATGAACGATTGGATAAGGCTGTTGGTAAAATACAAGGGCACGTGCTCTGCATGCGGCAAGGAAATATCTGCAGGCCAATATGCCCTTTGGTCAAAGAGTAGCAAGGCGATCAAGCATAGCGAATGCAAGGCATCTCAGCCGCCAGCAACAACTGAAAAAAAAAGAGACCAAGATACAAACAGGCAGCAGACGACGACGGCTGTAGCAGAGGTTGATTGCTTTATCTGCCGCAGGCCTGTCACAGACAACAACTACGGGTTTGAGGCCGGCGACTATGGTAGACGGGCAATATTGCAGGCGTCTATCTGCAATAGATGTCTGGAAGACAAGAATGCCTACCAGAACTACCAAGGTGCATTCCTTGAAAAGGTTCACAGATTAGCAAAAGTTAAAATTTGAATTGCAGGCAGCAGGTTATGTGTCAAGCGAATATGAGCAGAATGTAGGCAAGCTCTTGGCGAAAAAGAAAGAGAGGCTTGAAGAGCTTATGAAGAACCCTGAGCAAAACAGAGGCGAAATTGCAATGCTTTCTACAGAAGTTGAAACACTGCAGTCGCTCTTTGAAAACTATAATCTTGGCATGAACGTCTTTCGCCGGGCTCAGGGAGGACGATCTAGCCTCAGAGAATAGCTCCTGTCTGTAATGAATTTATATGACGACTTATTCGCTTACATTACATCTCTATGCATGAAGAGAAAATCAAGCGGCTGGCTTCAATGAAAAAGTCTGCTGAGAGCGGCGGCGGTCAAGAGAGGATTG
>Ga0126308_10000487_pt1 | contig 13320 bp, 14 predicted proteins | sample Plot55_FD_92533 | JGI IMG/M metagenome (GOLD analysis project Ga0126308, IMG submission 92533) | Serpentine soil microbial communities from UC McLaughlin Reserve, CA, USA - Plot55 | ecosystem: Environmental > Terrestrial > Soil > Grasslands | place: USA: UC McLaughlin Reserve, Lake County... | reverse complement strand
CAGGCGAGGAGTGCGTGCAGCGGAGGGCTCGGGGCGAACTCCCGATACGTGCCCATACCGGAAAGCTAGAGAACGTCCGAAATGTTCAAGGCGGACGACGCCTCCATGGATAGCTTCGTCCTCAATTCGAACGGAAGGAGGATCCAGATGGAACAGCGACTCAGCCTCGTCACACTCGGGATCTCGGACCTGGATCGAGCCAGGAAGTTCTACGAGGACCTGGGCTGGAAGACGGGCGCGGCGCCGGCGGACGATGTCGCCTTCTTCCAGGCAGGCGGCATGGTCGTCGCGCTCTGGGGCCGCGAACAGCTCGCGGAGGACAGCACCGTCAAGGTCGGCGAGGGGTGGGGCGGAATCACGCTCGCCTACAACACGCGCTCGCCCGAGGAGGTCGATTCCGTGATCGAAGAGGCCCGCGCCGCCGGTGCGACCATCGGCCGCGAGCCCGCCGAGACCTTTTGGGGCGGCTACTCAGCGGTCTTCATCGACCCGGACGGCTACCCGTGGGAGGTCGCCCACAACCCGAGCTGGACCATCGAGGAGGACGGCTCGGTGACGCTCGCCAAGGACTGACTGCGAGAATCCGGCCCCCGTGGCCGGATTCCGACCAGTCGACCCAAAGCAGTCCTTCCCGGCGCTCGAGGAGCGGATCCTCGAGCGCTGGCGCGAGCGCGATGTCTTCGGGCGCTCGCTGGCCGATCGCCAGGGGGCACCGCTGTGGAGCTTCTACGAGGGGCCGCCCACGGCCAACGGCAAGCCGGGCTCCCATCACGTCCTCGCCCGGGTCTTCAAGGACATCTATCCGCGCTTCAAGACGATGACCGGCCATCAGGTGCCCCGCAAGGCCGGCTGGGACTGCCACGGGCTGCCGGTAGAGCTCGAGGTGGAACGGGAGCTGGGGATCGCCTCCAAGGAGGAGATCGAGGAGTTCGGGATCGCCGAGTTCAACGCCCGCTGCCGCGAATCGGTCTTCCGCTATGTCGAGGACTGGAACCGGCTGACCGAGCGCATCGGCTTCTGGCTCGACCTCGACGACCCCTACGTGACGATGACCAACGACTACATCGAGTCGGTCTGGTGGGCGCTGCGGCGGATGTGGGACGACGGCCGCCTCTACGAGGACTACAAGGTCGTTCCGTACTGCCCGCGGGACGGCACGGCCCTCTCCAGCCACGAGGTCGCTCTCGGCTACCACGACGTCGAGGACCCGGCCGTCTACGTCAAGCTGCCGATTCGCGAGCCGGCGCCGAGCGACCAAATCCCCGAATCACCGCTGGAGGCCGGCGATCAGCTCCTCGTCTGGACGACCACACCCTGGACCCTGATCACGAACGCCGCGGTCGCCGCCGGCGCCGAGATCGAGTACGTCCGGGCGCGGGTCGGAGATGAGGTGTTCGTCCTGGCCCGCGACCGACTCGAGCACGTCCTGGGCGAGGAGGCTGAGGTCCTCGCCCATTTCCCCGGAGAGACGATCGCGGGAACGTCCTACGAGCCCCCCTTCGACTACATCACCGACTACGGCCCCCGCGGACACACCGTCCTGCTCGCCGACTTCGTCACCACCGACGAGGGCACGGGCCTGGTCCATACAGCGATCGCCTTCGGCGAGGACGACTTCCGGCTCGGCGAGCAGTACGGCATCACGCTGCAGAACCCGGTCGACCTGCGCGGTCGCTTCGACGAGCGGATCACCGACTTCCAGGGTCAGTGGGTCAAGGACGCCGACCCCGCGATCGTCGAGGCCCTCGAGGCGAAGGGCAAGCTGTTGCGCGCCGAGGCGTACCTGCACGCCTATCCGCACTGCTGGCGTTGCGACACGCCGCTCCTCTACTACGCGAAGGCGAGCTGGTACGTGAAGACGACCGAGGTGCGCGACCGGATGCTCGCGGCCAACGAGGAGATCGGCTGGCATCCCGAGCACATCAAGCACGGTCGCTTCGGTAAATGGCTGGAGGGCAACGTCGACTGGGCCCTCTCGCGCGATCGCTACTGGGGAACCCCGCTGCCGATCTGGGAGTGCGACGAGAAGGACTGCGAGGAGCGCTTCTGCGCCGGGTCGATCGCCGAGCTGCGGGAGAAGGGCGCCGAGGTCCCGGATGACCTGCACCGCCCGTACATCGACGACGCGAGCTACGCCTGCGAGCGGGAGGACTGCGGCGGCACGATGCGCCGCGTGGCCTCCGTGATCGACACCTGGTTCGACTCAGGCTCGATGCCGTGGGCGCAGTACCACTACCCCTTCGAGAACAAGGAGCTGTTCGAGGAGCGCTTTCCCGCTGATTTCATCTGCGAGGCGATCGACCAGACCCGCGGCTGGTTCTACACGCTGCTCGCCGAGTCGGTGCTTCTCCATGACACCTCGAGCTACCGGAACGTCGTCTGCCTGGGCCTGATCCTCGATCCGGAGGGCCAGAAGATGTCGAAGAGCCGCGGCAACGTGGTCGAGCCGTGGGACGTGATCAACCAGCACGGCGCCGACGCGTTCCGCTGGTACTACTTCGCCTCGAAGGAGCCCTGGGAGGGCTACCGCTTCTCCCTCGACACAGTCGGCGACGCGGTCCGCCACTTCCTCCTGACGCTCTGGAACACCTACTCCTTCTGGGTGCTGTACGCGAACGCCGCGGGCCTCGGGCCGGAGGCGCTGGCCGGCGCCTGGAACTCCGGGAAGCGCGGCGAGGGCTCAGCCGGCGAACTCGACCGCTGGGCGCTCTCCCGCCTGCAGCGCACGATCGCCGAGGTTCGCGAGCAGATGGAGGGATTCGACTGCACGCACGCCGCACGCGCGATCGCCGACTACAGCGAAGAGCTCTCCAACTGGTACGTGCGTCTCAGCCGTGGGCGCTTCTGGGACGGGGACCAGACCGCGTTCGCCACCCTGCGCCACTGCCTGAGCACGCTGGTCACCCTGCTGGCGCCATTCGCCCCCTTCCTCGCCGATGAGATCTACACGAATCTCGCCGTGGGAACCGACGAGGAGGGCTTCGGGGAGCGTCCCGACTCGGTTCACCTCTGCGACTACCCGGAGGTCGACGAGGGCCTGATCGATCTCCAGCTGGAGGTGGGCATGGACGCCGTTCGCCGCACCGTCGAGCTCGGCCGGGCGGCGCGCGCGCAGGCCAAGGTCAAGCTGCGGCAGCCGCTGCGCAAGGCCGTGGTGGTCGCCTCCGACGCCGAGCGAGAGGCGATTGAGCGCCTCGCCGACGTGGTCGCCTCCGAGCTCAACGTCAAGGAGCTCGACTTCGTCCAGTCCGAGGCGGAGCTCGTCTCCTACCGGGTGAAGCCCAACTACCGCTCTCTCGGGCCGCGCTTCGGCAAGGACATGCCGCAGGTCGCCGCAGCGGTCGAGGCGCTCGACGCGGCGGGCGTCGCCGGCCAGCTCGAGGCGGGCGCCGAGGTCGGGATCGCGATCGACGGTAAGGAGCACACCCTGACCGCCGACGACATCAACCTCGTCATGGAGCCCCTCGAGGGCTACCAGGTGGAGGCCGAGTCGGGCCACGCCGTCGCCCTGGAGCTCGACCTGGACGACGAGCTTCTCCGCGAGGGCCTCGCCCGCGAGGTCGTCCGGGCGGTGCAGGAGGCTCGCAAGCAGGCCGGCCTCGAGGTCTCCGACCGCATCGCTCTCGCCCTCGGGGGGGATGAGGAGCTGCTCGCCGCTGCGCGAGAGCACGAGGACTACATCGCCGGGGAGACCCTGGCCACGTCGGTCGACTACGGGCCCGACGGCGCCGGAGAGAAGGCGACGATCGAGGGCCGCGAACTGCGCATCGCCGTGTCGAAGGCCTGAGTGGCCGTCGACGCGGTCATCTTCGACCTCGACGGTCTCCTGGTCGACTCCGAGGCGGTCTGGGACGAGGTCCGCAAGAGCTTCGTCGAGGAGAACGGCGGCCGCTGGCACGACGGCGCCCAGCGGGACATGATGGGAATGAGCTCGGTGGAGTGGTCGCAGTACGTGCGGGACCGGCTTGCTGTTCAGATGGAGCCGGAGGAGATCTCGCAGGCCGTCGCCGACCGCGTCGCAGACGCCTACCAGGAGTACCTGCCGCTGCTGCCGGGAGCCGTCGAGGCGGTCAGGTCGCTGACTGCGGAGTGGCCGCTTGGGCTCGCGTCGTCGTCCAATCGGCCCGTGATCGACCTCGTACTGCACCTTGCCGGGGTCGCTGACGCCTTCCAGGCGACGGTCTCCTCGGAGGAGGTCGGCGCGGGCAAGCCGGCGCCGGACGTTTACCTGGAGACCGCACGGCGGCTGGGGAAGGAGGCGGCAGCCTGTGTCGCGATCGAGGACTCCACCAACGGGATCAAGTCAGCCTACGCCGCCGGGATGGGAGTGATCGCCGTGCCGAACCAGGACTTCCCGCCCGAGCCGGACGCGCTCGATTTGGCGGACGAAACGCTCGGATCACTCACCGAAGTCACGCCGGAGTTGGTGCGACAACTCCGATAACCAACGCCGCTGACCTAGAGTCCGCGCCGTGGAACTCGGGGGCGACACTAAGGCGGTCCTCCTCGCCGCTGGGCTGATCTTCATCGGCGCGCTGCTGCTCGGCGTCTGGAAATACCGCGGCATGGCAACCAGCCCCGACGGCCTCGCCCATCCCTACGTGGACGTCGCCCACCGAGCCGCGCTCCTCTACTCGTTCGCCACCCTTCTGGTTGCCGTGTTCGTCGAGCTCTCCGGCTGGAGCACCGCCGTCAACCTGATCGCGGCCTTCGCCGTGATCGCCTTCTTCGTCGGTGCAGTTGCAGGCTATATCTGGCACGGCGCGACCCGCGACACCGACAACCAATTCCGCGAGGGAGATGCGTTGCCGGGCACTCACGCCTTCATGTGGTCGCTGATCGTTGTCGAGATCGCGGGCTTCAGCGTCCTGCTGGCCGGCTTCGTCAGCGAGCAGATCCTCTAGCCGACGATCGCCTCGGCCTCGATTTCGACCCTCCAGCGTTCGTCGAGTAGCCCTGCGACCACGACCATCGTCGCGGCTGGCCGGACCTCGCCGAAGACGGCGGCGTGGGCTCTGCCGACTGCCTCCGCATCGCCCACGTCGGTGATGAACATCCTGGTCCGGATCACATGCTCGGGGCCGGCCCCGGCCTCACGCAGCGCCTCGACGATGGTCTCCAGGCAGCGGGCGGCCTGCTTCTCGGGATCCGGGTCGCAGAAGCCGCCGGGCCAGATCGGTGCCGTGCCGGAGACGCTGATGCGGTCGCCGAGGCGCACCGCCCGCGAGAAGCCCACGCTCGACTCGAAAGGCGAGCCCGAGGCAACGCGCTGTCGCTCAGCGGCCAGCTACGCGAGGACTGGCTCGAGCTCGGACTCGAGCCGGGCCTTCGGCCGGGCGCCGACCAGGCGGGTCGCCACGTCGCCGTCCTTGAAGACGATCATCGTCGGGATCGAGAGGACCTCATACTTCGCCGCGGTCTGCGGGTTCTCGTCGGTGTTGAGGCTGACGATCGTGAGGTCCTCGCGCTCGGAGTCGATCTCCTCCAAGACGGGATGGACGACACGGCAGGGACCGCACCAGGGAGCCCAGAAGTCGACGAGGACGGGACCGTCGGCGTCGAGAACGTCGGACTGGAATGTCGCGTCGGTTACGTCGGTGAGCTTGCCCGGCACTTTGGTCTCCTAGGTCGGTGTTTGGAAGGTCCCTGTTCAGTCTAGCCAGGGCGTCCAGGGTTACTATACAAAGTGAAGTGACCTACCGGGGCCGGAAGCGCATGGCGGGCACCCGCCACATCGCCTCGGCGATGATCGCCTTGCTCATCTTTGATGTCCCGTCGGCGCGGTCCTTGAACACGATCGGGACCTCCACCACCCGGAATCCCGACTTGATCGCGCGGTAGGTGGTCTCCACCTGGAACGCGTACCCGCGGGCCTCGATCGTGTCGAGATTGATTGTCTCGAGCACGATTCGCCGGAAGCATTTGAAACCGCCGGTCAGGTCCTTGACGGGCACGCCCAGCGCCGTCCGCGCGTAGGCGCTGCCGCCGCGGCTGATGAATCGCCGGACCGGACCCCACTCGGTGATTCCGCCGCCGGGCACGTAGCGACTGCCGATCGCCAGATCCGCGCCCTCCGTTGCGTCGATCAGGCGCGGCAGATAGCTGGGATCGTGGGAGAAGTCGGCGTCCATCTCGATGATGCGCTCGGCGCCGCCGTCGAGCGCGACGCGGAAGCCGGCCAGATATGCCGGCCCGAGGCCCTCCTTGCGATCGCGGTGGAGCACCGCTACGGAGTCGTCGCCATCCGCCAGGCGGTCGGCGATCTCGCCGGTGCGGTCGGGCGAGTTGTCGTCGACGATCAGGACGCGCCTCGACTCCGGGAGATGCTCGAGCACGGCGCCGACGATCCGCTCCAGGTTCTCGGCCTCGTTGTAAGTCGGCAGGATGACCCAGACGTCCGGCGTCCGGGGAGGGGCTGCGGGCACGGCGGCAAGATAGCCGTCCCCACTAGCTTTGAGCCATGCGCAACGCCGAGATAGCCGCTGCCCTGCGAGAGCTGGGCATCCTCTACGAGCTGGACGGTGCCGACCGCTTCCGCGTGCTCGCCTACCGCGAGGCGGCCCGGACGATCGCGCAAAGCCCGGTCTCGATCGAGCAGCTCGCCGAGCAGGGCCGCCTCACCGAGCTGCCGAACGTGGGCAAGACCCTGGCCGAGAAGATCGAGACGCTGATCGAGACGGGCAGCATCCCCTCGGCCGACAAGCTGAAGGCGAAGTTCCCCGCCACGCTCGTTGAGGTGACCCGGGTTCCCGGCCTCGGCGCGAAGACCGCCAAGCGGATCCACGACGAGATCGGGGTCGAGAACCTCACGCAGCTCAAGGAGGCGGCCGAGCTGGGCAAGATCGCGACCATCCGCGGGCTCGGGCCCAAGACCGAGGAGAACATCCTCTCCTCGCTCGAGGGGGTCACCGAGGACGGGATCGGCGAGCGGCTCCTCCTCTCCCACGTCCTGCCGATCGCGGAGGAGATCCGCGGCGATCTCCTGGACCTTGGGGTCGCGAAGAGGATCGAGATTGCCGGCTCCGCCCGCCGCTGGGCTGAGACCTGCAAGGACCTCGATCTGATCGCGACCACCGACAAGCCGCGTGAGCTGGCCGATGCCCTGGCGACGCACGGCCTCTCGGCCGAGACCCGGCGCGGCGGCGACGCGGCGGCCAGCGTCCTCACGCACTCGGGCCTGAAGGTGGATTTGCGGATCGGGGCGGAGAAGGAGCTCGGCAACCTGCTTCAGCACTTCACCGGCTCGGCCGCGCATAACGTCCAGCTGCGGGAGCGGGCGCAGACCCGCGGCCTCTCGGTGAGCGAATACGGCGTCGCGGTGGTGGACGGGAAGAAGGCCCACAAGTTCGCGGACGAGGCGGGCGTCTACGAGCTGCTCGGGCTCCCGTACATCGAGCCGGAGCTCCGCGAGGGCCGAGGCGAGATCGAGGCCGGCGACACCGGCGAGCTGCCGGAGCTGGTCACCGTCGACGACATCCGCGGCGACCTCCACTGCCACACGACGCTCTCGGACGGCCGCAATTCACTCGAGGAGATGGCGGAGGCGGCGCGTAACCGCGGCTATGCCTACCTCGCGATCACCGACCACTCGGCCACCCACGGATTCGGCAATGACGTCACCGCCCGGCAGCTGAAGAAGCGGATCGAGGAGATCCGGGCGTGGAACGAGTCGGCGCCCCGCGGCTTCCGGCTGCTGGCCGGCTCGGAGGTGAACATCGGGAACGACGGCTCGCCCGATTATCCGGACGCGCTGCTCGCCGAGCTCGACTGGGTGATCTGCAGCGTCCACACCTCCTTCAACATCTCCGAGAAGGCGATGACGGAGCGCATCATCGCCGCGATGGAGCATCCGCTGGTCGACTGCATCGGGCACCTGACCGGTCGGCTGCTGCTGCGCCGCGAGCCCTACGGCGTCGACATCGAGCGGATCGCCGAGGCCGCCGTCCGCACCGGGACGATGATGGAGATCAACGGCAATCCCAACCGGCGCGACCTGAACGAAGGCCATGCCAAGCTGGCCGCCGAGGCGGGCGTGCGGATCGTCTGCAACACCGACGCTCACGGCACCGAAACGCTCGCCAACGTCAAATATTCGGTTGCGACGGCCCGGCGAGCCTGGTTGAGCGCGAAACAGGTCGCCAACACGCGCAACTGGCGCTCGTTCGCGCCGCTGCGAAAGCGGGCGCGTAACTAGCTAGATGAGGGGCTTCGGCAGCTTCGAGCTGCCGGGAGCACGGAGGCCGTCGAGAATGATCTCAACGAGGCGTGGCCAGCGGCCGGTGGAAGGGCCCATCTCAGCCGGGGTGATTCGCCCCAGGCCGCAGGCGATCATCGGGATGTCCTCCCATTCGAGGTCCTTGCGGAGCTCGCCGGAGCGCTGGGCCCGCTTGACCATCTCGTTGCAGAGCCCGTCGAGCCCGACCGCCAAAGCTGAAGCGTTCATCACCTCGGGACGCGAGCTCATCACTTGGCAGAGGCCGCGATCGTCGGCCTGGATCTGAGCGGAGAACCGGATGAAGTCGCAAAGCCCGTCCCAGGCGTCGTCAGCCTCGATCGCCTCACGAGCCTTGTCCGCCAGCCGCTCGAAGCGCTCGGCGGCCAGGGCCGCGATCAGGTCGTCCTTGGTGGGGAAGTGGCGGTAGACCGTGCCGACGCCGACCTTCGCGGCCTTCGCGACGTCCGGCATCTGCGCGTCGAGCCCCTGATCCGCGAACAGTTTCTTGGCCGCAGCCATCACGGCTTCGCGATTGCGTCGAGCGTCCGCACGGAGGACTCGCTCGAGGATCGGTGACTCGGGGGTCGTCTTCTCTGTGACGGGCGTCATTTGATCTGGTGGCCTCCTGGGCGATTCTGCCTGAGTGTGCCGATTGTCACTCTGCAAGCGGAATCTGAATTCCGTATAGTTCTAAGCGAAACCGGAACTCAGCTTCCGAATAGAGCATAGCTCACCTGTCTATTTGAACCAAAGTCATTCGTCGTACCAGTGACAAGGCACCAACACCCCGCATTACGAAAGGAGTCAGGGGATGACCACAGCCCAGGAATATCTAGAGCGTCGCTGGACCGCATTGATCCTGCTCTGCGTCGCGCAGTTCATCGTGGTTCTCGATGCATCCATCGTCAACGTCGCCCTGCCGAGCATCGGCACGGGCCTCGACTTCTCGGAGGAGAACCTCCCGTGGGTCGTGAACGCCTACGTGATCGCCTTCGGCGGCTTCCTGCTGCTCGGCGGCCGGGCGGCTGACCTGCTCGGCAGGCGCCGCGTCTTCATGACCGGGCTTGCAGTCGTCGGGATCGCTTCACTCGCCGCCGGGTTTGCGACCACGCAGGGCCAGCTGATCGCGGCACGCGCCGCCCAGGGATTGGGCGCGGCGATCGTCTCGCCGGCTGCCCTCTCCATCGTCACCGGCCTGTTCAAGGACGGTGCGGAGCGCAACAAGGCTCTCGGCGCCTGGGGCGCCGTCGCGGGATCGGCCGGCGCCGCCGGCGTCCTGCTCGGCGGCATCCTCACCGACAGCCTTGGCTGGGAGTGGGTCCTGTGGGTGAACGTCCCGGTGGCGGCGATCGCCCTGGCCCTGACTCCTGGCCTGATCGGTGAGAGCCGCTCGGAGTCCGAGACGCGCCACTTCGATGCTGCCGGCGCGGTCAGCATCACCGCAGGCCTCTCCGTTCTCGCCTATGCGTTGCTCGACGCGAGCAACGCGGGCTGGGGCTCGACCAAGATCGTCGGCCTGCTCGCACTCTCGGTCGCCCTGATCGGAGCGTTCGTGTTCATCGAGCAGCGCTCCAAGGCGCCGCTGGTCCCGTTCCGGATCTTCCGGCTCAGGACCCTGACCGGAGCGAACGTGGTGGGCATCCTGCTGGGTGCCTCCCTGTTCTCGATGTTCTATTTCATCTCCCTGTACATGCAGCAGGTGCTGGGCTACAGCCCGATCCACGCCGGGCTCTCGTACCTGCCGCTGGCCGTGACGATCATCCTGGCGGCCGGCCTCGGCGGCCAGCTGGTCACGCGGTTCGGCTTCAAGCCGATCCTCGCGGCGGGGATGCTCTCGGTCTCGGCCGGGCTCCTCTGGTTCAGCCAGGTCTCAGTCGGTGGTGGATTCCTGACCGACATCCTGGGCGCCTCGCTGCTCGCGGCCATCGGGCTCGGGTTCGGCTTCGTCACCTCGACGATTGCGGCCGTCTCCGGCGTCGACCAGCACGAGCAGGGCCTCGCCAGCGGGCTGATCAACACCTCGCAGCAGATCGGCGGGGCGCTGGGCCTGGCGGTCCTGTCGACGATCGCCACCTCGCGCACGGACAGCGTGATGGCTGCCGGCCACTCGACGGTCGCGAACGGGCTCAACGAGGGATTCCAGAGTGCGTTCCTCGGCGGCGCGGTGATTGCGGCGCTGGGCTTCGTTGCCACCCTGGTCCTGATCCGGACCCGCGACAGCAAGGCTCACGTCGAGATGTCGAACGAGATGTCCGGCGAACAGGCGCCGGTTCCCGCGGGGGCGTAAGTCCCGCAGGGTGTTGGTGTGACGCGGCGCGCGGCCTTCGGGTCGCGCGCCGCTTCCTTTATGCGGGTGCGGTCGGCGGCGGCGGCGGGCTGCCGGGCGGCGGCCGGTCCCGCCGCAGTCCGGGGGTCCGGACCAGCTTGACCGGCTGGAGCGCGGAGCCCGGTTCGACGTAGAAGCGAACCCCATCACGCTCCTCGATCGCCGCGACCGCTCCCTCCCGGGAACGCAGCGCCAGCGCCGCACCCAGTGCGAAGCCCGTCCCGATCGCGGCTACCCCTGAGAAGACGAGTCCCAAGCCGCCGGCGATCGCGGCGAAGGCTGCAAGAGGCCAGAGCCGAGCAAGGGCCGCTCGGTTTGGGTTGCCGAGGGAGGGAAGCGCGGTCGCCATCCGGGCCTCGGTCAAGGCCGGACGCATCGCATCCGCGGCGCGAGCCGGCCGTCCGAGGATGATCCCGCCGATCAGCGCGGCAATCCACCAAGCGGCCGCGACGTAGATGGTCAATGTGTCGCCGGCGGCGCTCGCCGAGACAACGGTGATGGCCGCCAGCGCGGTCGCGGCCCCGCCGGCCAGCAGGACGGTCATTCGCAGCAGGTCGCAGAAGGCCATGCCGGCGACCCTAGAGCCCCTCGAGCACCCGGATGAATCCCTCCGGCCCCTCGACGGTCAGGTCGGCCTCGCCGGAAACCTCAGGCGGGGACTCAACCGAGGCGACGGCGATGCAGACGGCGTCATTCAGCTGGCCATCCTCGCGCAGGGTTCTCAGGGCGGTGAAGGCGTCAACGTCGGTGCGGTCATCGCCGCTGTAGAGCGCGGCATCTACCGGACGCGCCGGGATCAGAGCAGCTATCGCGATGCCCTTGTTGATCGCGACGTTCGGCCTGATCTCCAGCACCTTGCGCCCTCGGTGGGGAACGAGACCCTGCCACTCGGCCTGGCTGGCGATGTCGTGGGCGAGGGACTCCGCGGCTCCCTCGTTGTCGGCGCCGCGCCAATGCAGGGCGACGATCGCCCCTTTGTCCTCCGTCCTGATCCCCACTCGCTCCAGCTCGGAGCGGTCGAGGTCCGCCACGAAGTTCGGGGCGTCGGCCTCGTGACCATCGAGGGAAGGGTCCGGTTTCACCTCGTCCTCGCCCGGGAGTAGCAGCTCGAAGCCGTGGTTGCCCGAGTAGGCGAGCTCCTCCAGCCCGACCACGCGACGCGCGTCCAGCGCCCTCCTGCCGCTCAGGCAGCCAACCAGTGCGTAGCGGCCGGCCAGCGCGCGCAGCAGCTCGCGGGTGGGCTCAGGCACCGCCGCCTCGGCAGGATCCTGGACGATCGGGGCGATCGTCCCGTCGACGTCGGTGAGGATCGCCGAGCGGCTCGGGCTATCGCTGAGCGGTGCGAGCAGGCGCTCGAGTGCGTCGGGGTCTGCCTCCGGCTGTCGCATCGCCGTAGTATCGCCCGCCATGCCGATGAGCTCACGGACGCTCAAGCTGGCGGTGATCGCAACGGCTGCGGGGGCGTTCAGCGGCCTCCTCGGTGTGGGCGGCGGCAGCGTCATCGTGCCGCTGCTGATCGTCTGGCTCGGCTACGGGGCTCGCGAGGCGACCGGCACGAGCATGCTGGCGATCGTGTTGATCGCCACCGTGGCGGTCATCTTCCAAGCGGCCTACGGCAACGTCGACCCGCCGAATGCAGCGCTCGTAGGGATTCCTGCCCTGGGAGGAGTCGTCGTCGGTACCGCCCTGCAGCAGCGGCTGCCAGAGCGGTACATCTCCCTCATGTTCGCGGCGCTCCTCGTCGCCATCGCGGTGAAGCTGATCCTGTCATGAGCTCGATCGCCGCAGCCATCGTGGGTTTCGCCGGCGGAATGGTCGGCGGGCTGCTGGGGGTTGGGGGAGGAGTCCTCTTCGTGCCCGCCCTGGTGATCTTCATGGGCGAGACGCAGGTGCGAGCGGAGGCAACCTCCCTGCTGGCAATCGTTCCCGTTGCGATCGTCGCGGTCTGGCGGCAGCAAGGGTACGGAAACGTCCGGGTCCGAGATGGCCTCATGATCGGCGTCCTCTCTCCTCTCGGCGCCGGCATCGGGGTGGTGACCGCGAATGCGATCCCTCAACGTGCCCTGGAGCTCACGTTTGCCGCCCTCGCCCTGTTGATCGCAGCGCAACTGGTGATCAGAGCGATTCGGCACCCCGGGGAACCGTCTCCCGACTATTCGGACTAATCCCTGCATTCTTGGCAAGTAGCGCTACTGCAGCCCGTGCTCGAGCGCGCCCTTGACGCCCGCGTCGAGCGCGTTCAGCCGGTAGAGCGCCAGCGCCTCCGGGCTGCCAAAGCCCCGCCCCCCGGACCCCGAGCGGTTCCCGTCGGCTCCATGGTGTGAGAGGACGCAGTGGAGCAGCGCGGCTCGGCGGTCGGGCGGCAGGCCGCCCGCAGCGGAGCCCACGATCTCCGCTCCCAGCGCGAGGTGGCCGATCAGCCGACCCTCCTCGGTGATCCCGAATTCGGCCCCGTAGCTGAACTCCCGCGTCTTGCCGACGTCGTGGAGCAGCGTCGCCGCCATCAGCAGGTCCGAGTCGAGGCGGGGGTGGAGCTGGCAGACCTCGCCGACGAGCGTGCCGACCGCGACCGTGTGCTCGACCAACCCCCCGACGTAGGCGTGGTGGCCCGCCCTGGTGCACGGGGCGCGGCGGAACTCCGCTGCGACCGGCTCGGTGAACAGGACGCGCTCCACCACACCGCGGAGCGGTTCGTCGTAGACCTCGCGGGTGAGGTGCTCGAGGAAGCCCTCCAGCTCCGCAGCGTCCCGGTAGGCGGCGGGCAGGAACTCGGAAGGAT
>Ga0126308_10000486_pt1 | contig 13337 bp, 9 predicted proteins | sample Plot55_FD_92533 | JGI IMG/M metagenome (GOLD analysis project Ga0126308, IMG submission 92533) | Serpentine soil microbial communities from UC McLaughlin Reserve, CA, USA - Plot55 | ecosystem: Environmental > Terrestrial > Soil > Grasslands | place: USA: UC McLaughlin Reserve, Lake County... | reverse complement strand
TGCCTTCGAGTCGAGCTGGGGCGAGCGCTACCCGATGATCGGCACCACCTGGCGCCAGACCTGGGAGCACGTGATCCCCTTCCTCGCCTTCCCCACCGACGTGCGCCGCGTTGTCTACACCACCAACACGATCGAGGCGCTGCACCGCCAGATCCGCAAGACGATCAAGACCCGAGGACACTTCCCCACCGAAGAGGCCGCCCGCAAACTGATCTACCTCTCGATCACCAACGCCCAGAAAAGCTGGCGACAGACCTACAACTGGAGCGCCGCCCTACTTTCATTCAAAATCCACTTCGGAGACCGACTGCCCTGACCCGCTTACACAGGAAGTCGGACACCCTCGCTCGGGCCCGTCGCGGAGCCCCCTTTTTCGCCTGCACATGACCGGAATCGGCCACCGCGCGCGACCATTCCAGCTCACCGGCGGCGCGCAGCTCCGCCAACAGCAGCGCGTGCAGCCGCTCCCACACAGCGGCCTGCTGCCACTCATCGAGGCGCCGGTAGCAGGTCGAGCCGGAGCCGAAGCCGAGCTCGCGCGGCAGATGCCGCCACGCGATCCCCGTGTGCAGCACAAACAAGATCCCCCCTGCAACGCCCCGCGATCGGGCCGCCGACTACGGCCCGGGAAACGCCGCCGCCGCTCCACCCTCGGCAACAACGGCTCGATCCGCTCCCACAACGTGTCTGAGACGATCCACGGCGCGGCAGTCATCGGCACCCCTCCCCAGCTTGACGACAGGTGCCGACGGCTTCGCGACCGCCGCCGCGTCCCTTCCTAGTTACGAATCAGAAAGACACGCCCGTCAAACGCCACCGCGAACACCGTCCCTCAGCCGCCGCCGACAGCGGCGGACTCATTTCGATTCGAGTTCTAAATCAGCGGTGAACGCCAGCTCGACAAGCTGGGGGTCACTGGTTCGAGCCGAGTACCGCCCATAGAAAAGGCTTGCAATCGAGATATGTTGTTCCTCCTATGGGCGACGAGCGGCGTCGCGTGGCAAGGATTTGACTTGCCATGGCATTCGGTCATGCAGAGGCGCCGCTTCCAGACACGAGGCTTCAGCAAGCTGCAGCGCTGATTTTGGGCACGGCCGTTCGTGCGCTCCGCCGCCATCTCCGGCCGGCGCCGGAGCTCACGACGGCGACGCTACGACCGGCAACATCCGACACGTCCGACGCGGAGGTGCTCGTCGCGACGCTCGCTGCTGCGCTCCTGCTCGGGTCGCTCGCGATCTACGGCCAGTGGGTGCTGACCGCCGTCGTCGAGGAGAAGAGCAACCGCGTCGTCGAGCGTCGTCCCGGCGCGGATGCCGCGCGCTCCGTCGCGTCGGAGGGAGCGGGGTCCGTCACGGGCCGGCATCTCGTCGTCGACGGCGGCCCCGGCTGGGCTCCAAGCGCAGAGAGCTCAGCCTCTGGCCTTCGCGCGCGGATCGGCGACGGCGGCGTCGTGCGCGGGAGAGGGCCGTTCGTCAGAGCGGCTGCTGCAGAGGGCGACCGAAGTAAAACGACATGATTGCGCTCGACCTCGCCGTGAGCGACAGGGCGGCGCACAACGCCGACGCGAGAGCTCGTGGACGTCACCGTGGTCTGGACTTGACTCCGCCGCGCGGCTCTCGTCGGCGCGCACCCTACGCTCTCGGGTAGCGGACGCGGCGGATCGGCGGTGCGTAGCCACGTTGCGATGCACGCGGTGGCGGTCGTCGGAGAAGATCGCACGCATGGCCGAGCCAACCTCCGCGCTCGAACCGTCCGACGAGGTCGGCGCCGCCAGCGAGGACGCGCACGCGCTGCGAGCGTCTTCGGTGCGGAACGCACCGATCGCCGCCGTGATTCTCGCCGCGGGCGAGGGCACGCGGCTCGGTCGCCCGTCGAAGCCGCTGACTCGCGTCGCTGGCGTCACGCTGCTCGAACGAGCTGTCGCAGCTGCGCGCGGTGCGGGAATCAGGCGTGTCCTGGTCGTGCTCGGGCACGCGAAGGAAGAGGTGGCGCGGTTCGTCACCGAGCGGGGTCTCGACGTCGAGCTCGTGGAGAACGAGGGCTTCTCGGCCGGCAACGCTAGCTCCGCTGCCGTCGGGGGGCAGGCGGCGGGCGACCGCTTCTTGCTGATGATGTGCGACCACCTCGTCGATGTCGACGCGCTCGCCCGCATCGCCGCCTCCGAGGCGCCGTTCGCCGTCGCTGTCGACACCGACCCGGTGCATTGCGACGGCGAGGAGGCGACGAAGGTTCGCGTCGTCGCGGGCGCGGTGGTCGATGTCGGCCGCCGGCTCGCGGTGTGGGACGCCATCGATGCCGGGATCTTCCTCTGCGACCGCTCCGTTGCCGAGACCGCGGAGCACGCGCTCGCGGCGGGCGAGGGAACGTGGAACGCGGTCAAGCGCCGCTGGATCGCGCAGGGACGCCGGCTCGAGGCGGTCGACATCGCTGGATCGTTCTGGATCGACGTTGATACGCCCGAGGACGTGCGCCGGGCGGAGCGGATGCTCGTCGCGCGCGCCGCGCGGAAGCCGCATGACGGTGTGATTTCGCGACGGCTGAATCGGCCGCTGTCGCAGCGGATCTCGCGGGTGCTCGTGCGGCACGAGGTCGCGCCGACGGAGATCACGATCGCCGCGTTCGTACTGACGCTCGTCGCCGCCGCAGTCGTCGCGCTCGGCAAGGTTTCGCCTGCAGCCCTCATCGTCGGCGGGCTACTCGTTCAGGCTGCGTCCGTGGTCGACGGTTGCGACGGTGAGGTCGCGCGCGCCATGCTTAGGACGTCGCCGTTCGGAGCGCTGCTCGACACGCTGCTCGACCGGTTCGCCGAGGCCGCGTTGTTGACCGCGCTCGCAGCGGCGGCCGGCGCCGATGCGAAGGCGTTGGTCCTCCTGGGCGGCGCTCTGTTTCTCTCGCTGCTCGTGCCCTACGTCAAGGCGGCGTACGAGGCGGCGTCGCACGCGGCCCTGCCGGCCGCTCGCGTCACCTTCGGCCGCGACACGCGCATGCTCGCGATCGCCGCCTGCGCGATCGCGCTGCAACCCTTCGCCGCGCTCGTCGCGGTGGCGGCCTTCTCCACCGCCGAAGCGGCTCTGCGGGTCGAGCGCGCGCTTCGCGCCGCACGCACGTAGCGCCACGACTTGCACACTGCGCATAGTGGAGTGACTTCTCACCTGAACGCGGACACCAAGGACGTGGTCGACCTGCCCGCGCTCAACAGCAGCCCGATGTCAGCCCGGCGTTGACCCTGGCTGGCGATGCGACTCTGGGTTCGGCTTGTTCGCGTTGATTTCTCGCTCGCCCGCGGCGGCTCGGCGTCCGACCGGCAGGTAGCCGACCTCGTCGACCACGAGCAGGTGGTAGCTCGGGGCGGCTGGCGGCCGCGCTACGGCCTCCCGCGCGCGCGTAAGAGGAGGCCGCCGCGCAGCGAGGGTTCGGCGCCGGCAGCTGACCATCGAGGGGAGGTATCCCCGCGTCGCTACCGGCGTAGTTTGACCCTCCCGGCGGCCGCGGCGCCACCGGTGTTTCCCTCGGCGCGCGCACGCGCGCGCGTAGGAGGCGCCGGTCTCGTTGGGCCGTCCCCGACGATCTACTCGAACGGCTGGAGCAGGCGGGGGTGCCCGACCAGGACGAGCTCGTGTCGCTGGTTGCCGGGTTCCGCGGCGCGGTGATTCAGATGCTCGCCGAAGCCGGCGGCTTCGATCAGATCGTGGGCAACCCGTATGCGTGGCGTCGCGGGGGCGGCGTTCGGTGCTCACGGCTGCTCTTCTCCGGCCTGAATGAGCCCGGACTCGTATGCGAGGACGACGGCTTGGACTCGGTCGCGCAGCCTGAGCTTGGCGAGGATGTGCGTCACGTGCGTCTTCACGGTCGCCTCGCTCACGAACAGCGACGACGCGATCTCGGCGTTTGAGAGCCCGCGCGCGACGAGCTTCAGCACGTCGAGCTCGCGGTCAGTTAACGCGGAGAGCTCGGTCGGAGCGCGCGTGGTCGGGGCGGGGCGGCGCACGAATCCCTCGATGAGACGGCGGGTGATCGCGGGTGCGAGCAGCGCGTCGCCCGCCGCGACGACGCGAACGGCGTCCGCGAGCCGTTCGGGGGGGACGTCCTTGAGGAGGAAGCCGCTCGCACCGGACTTCATCGCCTCGTAGACGTACTCGTCGAGATCGAACGTGGTCAGGATGAGCACGCGCATCTCGTCGCCGTCGCTCAGGAGGCGGCGTGTCGCCTCCAGCCCGTTCAGCTCCGGCATGCGGATGTCCATCAGCACGACGTCGGGAAGGAGCTCGCGCGCCTGTGCCACGGCCTCCCGTCCGTCGCCGGCTTCGCCGACCACCTCGATGTCCTTCTGAGCCTCGAGGATCATCCGGAACCCGCCCCGCACGAGCGCCTGGTCGTCGGCGATGAGGACGCGGATCACGATGTCACCGCCTCGAGGGGCAGGCGTGCACGCACGACGAAGCCGTGTCCCTCCCGCGCACCGGCTTCGAGCTGGCCGCGGTAGAGCGCGACGCGCTCTTGCATCCCGACGAGGCCGTGCCCGGTGCCGCCGGCCGTGGGCTCGGGATCGCCGTCATTCGCGATCTCGAGCTCGAGCGCGCCGGGCGAGTAGTGCAGTGCGACGGTTGCGCCCGAAGGCGACCCATGCTTGCGGGCGTTCGTCAATGCCTCCTGGACGATCCGGTACGCGGCGAGCTCGATCCCCGGCGGGAGCGTGCGCGGCTCGCCGTCGACGGCGAGCTCGACCGGGAGCCCCGCCGTTCGCACCTGCGCGAGGAGATCGGTGAGGGCAGCCAGGCTCGCGCGCGGCGCCGGAGCGGTCTCCATCTCGACGGGGCGCAGGAGCCCGACCAGGCGGCGCATTTCGGCGAGCGATTGCCGCCCGGTCCGCTCGACTGCGAGAAGCGGCTCCCGTGCACGCTGCGGTTCCTCGGCGAGGACGAGGCGTGCGGCGCCGGCCTGCACCGTCATGACGCTGATCGAGTGCGCGATCACGTCGTGCAGGTCGCGCGCGATCCGGCGCCGCTCCGCGGAGACGGCGGCGCGCGCCTGCTCCTCACGCTCGCGCTCGAGCCGCGCCGCGCGTTCCTCGAGCGCGCTCGCGTGACGCGTGCGACGGCGGAGGACATGGGCGACGAGTGCGACCGCGCCCGACACCGCGATCGCGCTCACCGTGTCACCGGTCTCGAGGCGGACGTCCTGGTCCGCGATCACGACGAGGCTCGCGAAGCCGAGCGCCAGCCCGGCGAGCACCTGGTTGCGGTCGTTGTCGTAGCCGACCACCCAGAACGCGAGAAAGAGCGGGACCGCGCTCGTGACGTCGCCTCCGACGGCGTCGCCGAAGAACGTCGACGCGGTCAGCACGGCGAACACGCACGCGGGAGCCGCGAGCGGGAAGCGGCGCCGCCAGAGGAGCGGGAGCGTCCAGAGGAGAACGGCCGGGATCAACACGGCCGTCGGCCCCGGAACCGACATCACGAAGATCTCGATCTCCGACACGACGGCGATGAGGACGACGACCACGTCGAACGCGTGCCGGCGCAGCTGGATCCAGACGCCTTCGACTCCGCCGTGCTCGTCCGAGGCGACCGCGATCTCCCCGGGTTCCGGCACGACAAGGCTGCCGAGGGCGGCGAGCCCGGGACTCGGTTCAAGCGCCGCGTCGTCGCCGTCCATGCGGAGCATCCCGAGCAGCCGGCGCGTCTCCGCGAGCGTCTGCCGGCCCGCCTCTTCGATCGCGAGGAGCTCCTCGCGGACGCGCTCCGGCTCTTCGTCGAGGAGCACCCGCGCGGCACCCGCCTGCACGGTCATGACGCTCATGCCGTTGACGATCAGGTCGTGGAGATCGCGCGCGATCCGCCGCCGCTCCGCGGCGACGGCGGTGCGTGCCTCCTCCTCGCGGCGGCGCACGAGCCGCTCTGTACGAGCCTCGAGTGCCTGCGCCCGGCGCTCGCGCGCCCTCAGGGCGTACGCCCCGAGCGCCAGCGCGGCAACGAACGGGACGAAGAAGACGACCTCTACCTCGGCGCTTCCGAACTGCACCGCGCCTCCAGGGAACGGCGGATGGTCGCGCAGCTTCGGCGCCGCCGCCCGGTCGGCGAGGACGGCGACGGCCGCGAATCCGACTGTGGCCGCCGCGAGCGCCTGATTGCGTTCGTTGCGTGCGCCGACGGCCCAGAAGGCGAGGAGCAGCGCGAAGAGCGTGACGCTTGTGCCGTGGCGGACGGAGTCCGGATGCGCGAGCGACGAGGCGGCGACCGCGACGAAGACGAAGACCGGCGCCCCGAACGGGAAGCGTCGGCGCAGGAGCAGCGGAAGCGTTGCGAGCAGGGATGCCGCCGCAGCGGCGAGCCTGGGCTCGGCCGCCGAGTAGGCCCAGACGTCCAACTGCCCGAGGACGACCAGTGCGACGACGACGGCGTCGAGCGCGCGACCCTCGTGCAGGAGGGCGTGCCTCATGCGTCCACCGTAAACCGCGTACGCCGGGGCCGCATCAATCTCACGGCGGATCCGGCATAGGACCCCGGTCTGAGTCCGCCCGGTGCGGATTCAGACGCGCCGCCGATCCTGAATCGCTCCGCCGCCCGATGACGTGCGCGCAGGCGCTCCCTAGCGTCTCGTCCAATGCAGCCGCCAAAGGAGAACGTCATGCGAAGGTATGTACTGGTCGTCTTGCTCGCGCTCGCTGCCGCGGTCGGCGCGGAGCCCGCAACCGCAGCGCCCGGGCGGGCGCCGGAGCTCCAGCGTGGGCTCGACGCGGTCGTCGCAGCCGGCGTTCCGGGTGCGGTCGCGGTCGTGCGCGACGGCGACCGCACGATCAGCCTCGCAAGCGGGTACGGCAATCTGAAGGCGAAGACGCCGATGCGCCTGGGCGACCGTTTCCGCGTCGGGAGCGTCACGAAGACGTTCGTCGCCACCGTCATTCTGCAGCTCGCCGGCGAGCGGAAGCTCAGGCTCACCGATACGGTCGACCGCTGGCTCCCCGGCGTTGTCCCGAACGGGAAGCGCATCACGGTGCGCCGTCTCCTCGACCATACGAGCGGGCTCTTCGACTACGGCGGGGACGAGAAGTGGCTCGCCGCGGCGTACCGCGATCCGATGCGCCACTGGACACCGCGCGAGATCGTCGCGGTCGCGACCGCGCACAAGCCTCACTTCGCGCCGGGCGCCGGCTGGTCCTACTCGAACACGAACTACTTCGTGCTCGGCCTGATCGTCGAAACCGCGACGCACCACTCGCTCGCGACCGAGCTGCGTCAGCGGATCATCGGCCCGCTCCACCTCCGCGACACGAGCCTCGCGACGAAGCCGCGTATCGCAGGGCAGTACGCACACGGGTACTTCCTCCGGCCGTTCGAGGACGTGAGCGACGGGAGCCCCTCCGTCGTCTGGGCCGCGGGCGGACTCGTCTCGACGGCCGGCGACCTCGCGCGCTTCTACCGCGCGCTCCTCGGCGGGCGCCTGCTCGCGCCGCAGCTCCTGCGCGAGATGGAGACGACGGTCACGCCGGCACCGGGCTTCTCGTACGGGCTCGGGTTGCAGAAGCTCCGCGGTCCGTGCGGCACGTTCTGGGGCCACACGGGCGGCAGTCCCGGCTATTCGGCCGACGCCCGGAACAGCAAGAACGGCCGGCGCCAGATCGTCGTTCTGGTCAACGCGACCGATCAGCTGAGCCCGAGCCTGAAGAACTTCCGCTCCTTCGACATGCCCGAGCGGACCGCGCGCGCGGTCGATCGGTTCGTCGAGACTGCGTACTGCAACACGGCGGCCACGCCAGTCGAGCGATCGCTCGACCGGCTCGTCGCGGCCGGCGCACCCGGCGCGCTCGCGTTCGTCCGTGAGGGCACCCGGACGACGCGCGTCGCGCGCGGGTACCGGAACCTGGCAGCGAAGACGCCCCTCTTCGCGACCGACCGCTTCCGCATCGCGAGCGTCACGAAGACCTTCGTCGCCACCGTCGTCCTCGAGCTCGTCGCCGAGGGGAAGCTCTCGCTCAACGACACAGTCGAGAGCCGGCTGCCCGGGCTCGTCCCGAACGGCGGGCACATCACCGTTCGCCAGCTGCTGAACATGACCGCCGGCCTGTTCGACTACCTGGGCGACGGCGACCCGACCGTCGCGAGAAAGTACGACACCGGGAAGTTCACGTACGCCTGGAAGCCGGAGAAGCTCGTCGCGATCGGGACGGCGCACAAGCCGCACTTCCCGCCCGGCAAGGGGTGGTCGTACTGCAACACGTGCTACGTCGTGCTCGGGCTGATGGTCGAGGCGCGGACGGGCCGTTCGCTCCCGACTGAGCTGCGCGAGCGGATCTTCGCGCCGCTGCGCCTTCGCGGCACGACGTTCGACACGACGGCGCGGATCGCCGGCCGCCACGCGCACGGCTACGAGCTCGAGGGGAAGCGGCTCGAGGACGTGACCGCCGTGAACCCCTCCTACAGCTGGGCCGCCGGCGCGATCGTCTCGACCGCCGACGACCTCGCGACCTTCTACCGGGCCCTGCTCCGCGGTCGGCTCCTGCCGCCGGACCTGATGCGGGCGATGGAGACGACGGTGACCGCCCGTCCCCTGGGGCCGGACATCGGCTACGGCCTCGGCATCGTGAAGGTGCAGACGCCCTGCGGCACGGCGTGGGGAAACCGGGGCGGCATGCCCGGCTACGGCACGACCGCGCTTTCCAGCAAGGACGGCCGACGCCAGATCGTCGTGCTCGCCACCCGCGACGAAACGCTCCCGGAGCGGGCAGGCCGGGCCTACGAGCGCGTACTCGCAACCGCGTACTGCGGCTGAGAGAGGCGCACACGATGAGCGAAGCACTCGCAGTCCCCGTCGCCGCCGTGACGGAGCAGACACCGCAGGCCGTCGTCGCCGCACGCGAGCTGACGCGGCGCTACGGCGAGGGAGACACGTCGGTGGACGCCCTGCGCGGCGTCTCAATCGAGATCGCCCGCGGGAAGCTGACCGCGGTGATGGGCCCGTCCGGCTCCGGCAAGTCGACCCTCATGCACCTCCTCGCCGGGCTCGACCGGCCGACGGCGGGCGAGGTCTGGATCGACGGCACGAACATCACGAAGCTCGGAGACACCGACCTGACCAGGCTGCGCCGCCGCCACATCGGCTTCGTCTTCCAGTTCTTCAACCTGCTCCCGATGTTGAACGCGGAGGAGAACGTGCTCCTGCCGCTCTCGATCGCCGGCCGGAAGCGGGATCAGGACCGGTACGTCGAGCTGCTCGACCGAGTCGGCCTCCGCGAGCGACGCCAGCACCGCCCGAGCGAGCTCTCGGGCGGCCAGCAGCAGCGCGTCGCGATCGCCCGCGCGCTCGTCACGCAGCCGACGGTCGTCTTCGCAGACGAGCCGACCGGCAACCTCGACTCGCGGACGAGCGGCGAGATCCTCTCACTCCTCGGCGACGCCGTCGACGCCTACGGCCAGACGACGGTGATGGTGACCCACGACGCGAACGCGGCGGCGATCGCCGACCGGATCCTGTTCCTCGCAGACGGCCGGGTCGTCAAAGAGCTCGGCCGAACTCGTGCTCACGACGTGCTCGAGGCGATGGAGGAGGTGACCCGGCGATGATCCGCGTCGCGCTCAGGGGAATCGCCGGGCGCAGGCTCCGCACCGCGCTCACGATGCTCGCGGTCGTGCTCGGCGTGGCGATGGTGAGCGGGACGTACGTCTTCACCGACACGATCGAGAGGGCCATCGACACGCTCCTCACCGACGCCTACACCGGGTCAGACGCGGTCGTCTCCGCCCGGGACGTCCTCGATCTGCCCGCCGGTGAGCGACCGACGATCACGGCGCGGCTGGCCGCCGAGGTGAGGGCGCTGCCCGAGGTCGCGGCCGTCTCAGGTGCAATCACCGACACTGCGCGGCTCCTCGACAAGCACAGCGCCCCGATCTCGACGCGCGACCAGGCGATCGGCATCAACGTCGACACGAGCGAGCCGCGGTTCAACCCGCTCCGGCTCCACGACGGCCGCTGGCCTTCCGGCGGGCGCGAGATCGCAATCGACATCGGTACGGCCGCCGGCCACGACTTCGCAATCGGCGACACGATCGGCGTTGCCGCGAACGGCCGCGTGCGCCGCTTCACGATCACCGGGATCGCCGAGTTCACGACCCTCGACTCGCTGGGCGGCCTCACGCTCGCGGTCTTCGACACCGCGACGGCGCAGGCGTTCCTCGGGAAGTCGGGCCGCTTCGACGAGATCCTCGTCGCGGCGAAGGCGGGTGTCTCGCCCGATCGCCTCGTCCGCGCGATCCGGCCGATCCTCCCCGGCGGCGCCGAAGTCGCGACCGGCGAGGCCGAAGTGCGGAAACAGGCGAAAGGCTCGAACGAGGACATCGCGCTCGTCCGGAGATTCATGCTCGCGTTCGCGGGCCTCGCCCTCTTCGTCGGCGGCTTCGTCATCTTCAACACGGTCTCGGCCACGGTCGCGCAGCGGACGCGCGAGCTCGCCGTACTCCGGGCGCTCGGCGCGTCGCGGCGCCAGGTCCTCGGGTCCGTGCTGCTCGAGTCGCTCGTCATCGGCGCGGTCGCCTCCGCGCTCGGGCTCGTCCTCGGCCCGGCGCTCGCCAAGGGGCTGAGCGCGCTCTTCGTCGCCCTGGGGCAGGACCTGCCGCAGCTCGACGCCGTGGTCGCCGCCCGAACCGTGGTCGTCTCTTTGCTCCTTGGCGTCGTGATCACGCTCGTCTCCGGGCTCTTCCCGGCACTGCGGGCGACGAGCGTGCCGCCGATCTCGGCCATGCGCGAGGGCTCGCTCCCGAGGTCGCCGCTCGCTCCGTACGCACCCTACGCCGCGGGCGCCGCGATCGCGGCCGGGGTCGGCCTACTCGCGTGGGGCACGTTCGCGTCCGAGCTCTCCGTCACCCGGGTACTGCTCCTGCTCGCGCTCGGGTGCTTCGTCCTCTTCGTCGGCGTCGCCCTGATCTCGTCCCGCCTCGTCAAGCCGCTGGCGTCGGTGCTCGCGTGGCCGGTCGCGCGGCTCGGCGGCACGGCCGGCCGACTCGCGCGCGAGAATTCCGTGCGCAATCCGGGCCGGACGGCCGTAACTGCGTCGGCGCTGATGATCGGCCTCGCGCTGGTCACGTTCGTCGCCGTGCTCGGTCAGGGCCTACAACGCTCGCTCGGCGGCGCGGTCGAGCGCGTCGTGCACGCCGAGTACGTCGTTACTGCAGACGACGGCTCAGGCCCGCTCGGGCCACAAGTCGCGCGCATGCTTGCGTCGCAGCCGAGCGTCCAGACCGTGAGCGGCATCCGGCGCGGCCCGGCACGCGTCTTCGGCGCCGACGAGGCCGTTGACGGCGTCGATCCCGCCACGATCGCAAGAGTTGCGAGCTTCGACTGGGTGCAGGGGTCGGACAGAACCTTCGCCGCGCTCGGGGCGAGCGACGCCGTCCTCCAGCGCACCTTCGCAGACCAGCATCACCTCGGCGTCGGCAGGCGATTCGGGATCAGGACGGCAGACGGGAACCGCGTCGAGCTCACCGTCCGCGGCATCTACGCCCCGCCGAAGTTCGACGCCGTCCTCGCCCCGATCCTCGTCTCGCGAACGACGTTCGACGAAGCGTTCGAACGCCCGCAGGACGTGCTCGCGCTCGTCGACGTGAACGGCGACGCCTCCACCGCACGTACGAGGACGCTCGACCTCGCACTCGCGGGCTTCCCGGAAGCCGACCTGCAGACCAGGTCCGAGTTCATCGACCGACGCGGGAAGGAGATCAAGGATCTCCTCACCCTCCTCTACGTGCTGCTCGCGCTGTCGGTAGTAGTGAGCCTCTTCGGCATGATGAACACCGTCGCGCTCTCCGTGCTCGAACGCACGCGCGAAATCGGAATGCTGCGGGCGATCGGCATGACGCGACGGCAGGTCCGGCGGATGGTCCGGCAGGAGAGCGTCGTCACGGGACTGATCGGCGCCGCGCTGGGGATGCCGCTCGGGATCTTCCTCGCAGCCCTGGTCACGAGATCACTCAAGGACGAGGGCCTGGCGTTCTCGCTACCGGCCTCGACGCTGATCGCCTTCGCGCTCGTCGCCGCGGCTGCGGGCGTGGTCGCAGCGGTCCTGCCTGCGCGCCGCGCCTCCCGCCTCGACGTCCTCACCGCGCTCCAGTACGAATAGTCGATCGATCGATCCTGCACGCCCCGCGACAGCGGTCGTGCCGACTCGCGGCGATGCGACGCCGCCCGAGGAGGGACGCTCGATCACGCTCGATCACCCTTTCCCTGCAATTCGCACAGGCTAGAGCCGCCGATGATGCGCCGCAAGACGTCGCGCGCGTCACTACTCATTGTCCGCTTTGTGTCCGCGGTCCGCCGCCTGGTCAGACAACGTCTCGCCTGGTAGTGCCTCGTCAACGTCTCGGTGTCGGCCAACGATGCACGCGCCTTGACCGGTCGGAGACGCGACGAAGCCCACGAGCTGTGCACAAGTGGCCGGCACCAGAGTCGCATGACTACGCCCGAGTCGTTACGAACTACGCCCTGCGTCGATCGCGGCTACGCCGAACGCAACGTCGCCATGCGCCAGCTCGATGAGAGCATGGACGGCAAGCAGCCCGGCGACCCGGCCAAGCTCGCGAGGCGCTGCTGACCCATCGTCGATCAGGAGCAGCCGCCCTTACGTTTCATCGCCGGCGCCGACGCGATCGCGCAGGCCGAGGCGAAGCTCGCCGAACGCCAGCAGCAGATCGACGCCTACCGCGACCTTTCGTCGTCGCTCGCGGTCGACGAGGCGGCAACCGCGCCGTAACTAACGATCCGAAGACCGCAAGACCGACCGTCCATCGCGGAGGTGAGACATCGGCGCCCGTAACGCGGCAGCGCACGCGCCCATCCAGTCGAGACCGCGCTCGCTCGCGCGAGTGATGCTTCTTATCTGTGGTGGCGTTCGGGCGTCAAGTGTTCGGCGTCTGTGTGACCTTTCTGTGCGGACGTTTGTGTCGTTGTGCGCGGGCGCCCAGCCTTATCTAGTGGAGCGTCAGGCAACGTTTGCCGTGTTGGCGCGGCGGACGAGTTGGCGTAGGCGTGGGTTGTCGAGATGACTGTTGCGCCAGGCGATGTAGCGGCGGATTAGTCGGGCTTGGGTCGTGTGGTCGGGGTGGTCGGTGCCGGCGATGCAGAAGTAGCGGAGCGCCTGGAACTGTGCCTCGATCCGGTTCAGCCAGGAGGCGTAGAAGGGGTGTAGGCGAGCTTGACGTTGTTGGTGTGCGCCCAGGCGCGTACCGTCTCGCCCAGGTGCGGGCTGAAGTTGTCGAGCACGAAGTGGAGCCGCGTGGTGGGCGGGTGGAGCGAGCGGAGGTAGCGGCAGAAGGCGAGGAACTCGACCCGGCTCTTGCGCCTCTTGACGT
>Ga0126308_10000485_pt1 | contig 13338 bp, 14 predicted proteins | sample Plot55_FD_92533 | JGI IMG/M metagenome (GOLD analysis project Ga0126308, IMG submission 92533) | Serpentine soil microbial communities from UC McLaughlin Reserve, CA, USA - Plot55 | ecosystem: Environmental > Terrestrial > Soil > Grasslands | place: USA: UC McLaughlin Reserve, Lake County... | reverse complement strand
TTTTCACGTGGATAGCCCCCCGCTGACCGGCGATCTCACGCAGCCACAAAAGGCCCGAGCGCAGGACCGCAGCGCCGAGCAGGAGAAAAAGCAGCGTTACCACCTGCTCCAAGCCCTCGCCCGAGAAGAGCACGAGGCCGACCACCTTGCTCAGAAAGACCATCTGGGCGATCGTGGCGACAGCACCCAGAGCCCCCAAGACTACCGTGCAAAGAAGAAAAACCCTGGCACGCTTCGCTTGCCGAAACAGATCCTGGTTCACGAAGATATTCTAGCCTCCGTTCGGAGAACCATCGGTAATGCCTCCTACGCGGGCCTTTGTTCTACTCAAAGTTATACGCGCGGGTAGTGTGGTAGGAAGGTCCTCGACGGTTCCGCTCGATAAAGGATGCCCCTTCTCCCGGGTACTAGGTGCCTTGTGCGGATTGGACTCTAAGGCAGCGAGGGGGATTCCTTGGGATCTCCCTCTTCGAGTGAGGGTCGAGCTACTCCGCTTTCGCGGGCCGCCTCCGCGACCGCCTCGGCCATCGTGGGCACGATGCGCTCATCGAAGACGTCGGGGATTATGTAGTCCTCCGAGAGGTCCTCTTCGGGGATCACCTCGGCCAGGGCGCGGGCGGCGGCGACCTTCATATCCTCGTTTATCTCCCGCGCCCGACAGTCCAGAGCGCCCCTGAAAAGTCCCGGGAAAGCTAGGAGGTTGTTGATTTGGTTGGGATAATCGCTGCGCCCGGTGGCCATAATACGCACCCTCCCCTCAGCTTCCTCGGGTGCTATCTCCGGATCTGGGTTAGCCATGGCGAAGACGATCGGGTCTTCGGCCATCGACTCCAGGTGCTCTAAGGTCAGCACATCGGGCACGGAGAGTCCTAAAAAGAAGCCCGCGCCGACTACGGCATCTGAGAGCTCACCGGTTATCCCGTCCGGGTTGGTGTTCTCGGCAACCCATTGCTCCGCCGGAGCCAAGCCTTCTCGCTCCGGGTAGACGATACCCTCCTCGTCGCAACCGATTATGTTCTTTGCCCCGGCGGAGAGCAGAATCTTTACGCAAGCGCTACCCGCCGCTCCTACCCCGTTGACCACGATCTTCAGGTCTTCCAGATCCTTCCCCACGATCTTTAAGGCGTTGAAAAGAGCCGCTAGAACCACGACCGCCGTCCCGTGCTGGTCGTCGTGAAAGACCGGGATGTCTAGATCTTTCTGGAGACGCTCCTCGATCTCGAAGCACCGAGGAGACGAGATGTCCTCGAGGTTTATTCCACCGAAGGACGGGGCTATGTTCTTTATGGTGGCTATAATCTCTTCGGTGTCGGTGGTTCCCAGGCAGATCGGAAAAGCGTCCACATCAGCCATCTCCTTGAAGAGCATCGCCTTCCCTTCCATCACCGGCATCGCCCCCTCGGGTCCCGTCTCCCCGAGCCCCAGGACCGCCGTGCCGTCGGAGACCACCGCGATGGTGTTGCGCTTGATGGTGAGGTTGAATGCTCGGCTCGGATCCTCCGCTATCGCCGCGCTTACCCGCGCAACCCCCGGCGTGTAAACCATAGAGAGAGCGTCTCTCGTCTTTACCGACATCTTGGGCTTGACCTCTATCTTGCCTCCGATATGAGCATCGAAAGTTCTGTCAGAGAACCCGAGCACGCGTACCTTCGGGAGCTCGTCGACCGCGTCCGCTATCTGCTCGCCGTGCTCGGAGTCGCGAGCGTCCACGGTTATGTCCCTCACGCTCTGCTCCCCCTGCATTCGGACGATATCCACCGCCCCGACTATCCCCTCCTCCTCGCCAATAGACGTAAGAACCTTCCCCAACAACCCCGGCTTGTTCGATAACTCGACCCTGAGGGTCACCCTGTAGCTGGCGCTAGGAGCCGATTTCATGGCCGTGAAGCCTCCCCTCTCACCTCTTATCCCCACAGGTTGCTCGACGCAACCGATTATGCAGCTTAACATGTCTCAGAGTGCTGCACAGCCTGCAGAGCGCTTCTACGGCTCCCTTGACATAATCATATATGTTCGGAATATAGGAGCCGGAGCCACGTGCTTAATTCCCCCTTTCCCCAAAGGTGGTGCGGGGCTCCGGCATGCCCACTTACGTGTATTCTTAGTCCAGCGTCTACCGGGGGCTTACGAACCGGTTACCATGGCGTCATCGTCGGCGGGGTAGAGGAGGAAGGTTTGGACGTACTCGTTAGCGGATCGACAGGACTTGTAGGCTCGGCGCTCGTACCTAGGCTCAGGGATAATGGGCACCGCGTCATCCGCCTCACTCGTTCGGGGGATGCTGAGGACGATAGCGTCCGGTGGGACCCGTTAGCGGGCACCATCGAGGCCGACCGTCTTGAAGGGATAGATGCCGTCGTGCATCTGGCAGGCGAGAACATCGTAGGACGCTGGACGCCTGCTAAGAAGGCCCGCATTCGGGACAGCCGCATACAAGGGACACGCCTCTTGGCTGAGACGCTTGCCGGGCTCACCTCGCCGCCCGGGGTTATGGTCAGCGCGTCGGCGACGGGGTACTACGGGGACCGGGGCAACGAGCTCTTGCGGGAAGAGAGCGCTCCGGGTAAGAACTTCCTCGCCGCGGTATGCCAGGAGTGGGAGGCTGCGGCGGAACCCGCGCGGGAGGCTGGGGTAAGGGTCGTGCATCCGCGGTTCGGGATCGTGCTCAGCCCGCAAGGCGGTGCTTTGGGGGCAACGCTCCCTATCTTCAAGCTCGGCGGGGGCGGAAGGATAGGAAGCGGTAGGCAGTACTGGCCCTGGGTAGTCATAGACGACGTCGTCGGGACGATTCTCCACGCCTTGAAAACAGGCTCTCTCAGGGGTCCGGTCAACGGTGCCGTCCCCGACCCGCCCACCAACGCGCAGTACACGAGGACTTTAGGCCGTGTGTTGAACCGGCCAACGGTCTTCCCTCTGCCGGCCTCCGTGGCACGCCTAATCTTCAACCAGCTCGCCGACGAGCTCTTGCTGGCGAGCCAGCGCGTCGAGCCCGCGAGGCTCAGGGAGTCGGGCTACGAGTTCCGCTACCCCGAGCTCGAAGGGGCTCTCCAGCACCTGCTCGGGAAGTGAGCGTAGGCGAGATCAGCCACGAGCGCCACATGCGCCGGGTGATCGAGGTCGCCTGCGGCAACCCCTACGCCCCGTTTGGGTGTGTCATCGCCGACCGGGAGACGGGCGAGGTCCTGGCCAAGGGCCTGAATCAGGCCGAGAAGGATCACATCTTGCACGGTGAGATCGACGCGATCCTGCGTCTCCTCGAAGCTCAGCCAGACGTGGACTGGAGCGGCTCGTCCTCTACGCCGCCGCCGAGCCCTGCCCGATGTGCTCGGGGGCGATCCTTTGGCCCGGCATTCCCTACGTTATCTTCGGCACCTTGATAGAGACTCTCAAGCGTCTCGATCTCCCGCAGGTAGGCTTGCTCTCCGCGCAAGTCACCGTTCGCGCGTCTTCGTCCTTTCGGCGTCCCAAGATTACCGGCGGGGTGCTGGAGAAGGAGTGCGACGCGCTTTTCGAAGAGATGGCTCGCCGGGTGAGTTGAGCCCTGCTCAGAGATCTAGCCTAGAATTTCGGCCCCGAATCCCGCCTCCCAGAGCAATCTCTGGGCCAATGGAACTGCCTCAGCGTCGAGGGTCAGGACGAGGGCAGCTCGCTCGGTGTTGGAGTGCCTGACATAGAGGTCGTGGATGTTTATGTTGCTCTTACCCATGAGGGTCGTAACTTCGGCGAAGACGCCAGGACGGTTCTCGACGGGGATGGCTATCTCGACGTTCTTGCCACTTCTCTCGACGAGAATGCCGCCCAGAGCATCGTAGGCTTCGCGGGCTGCGTGGAAGCGGTACTCGATACTTTTTCGGTTCGAGATCTCGCTTCCGATCTGCGCCATTGCTCCCGCGAACGCCCCTAGAGCCTCGCCAAGGGCAGGCGTGTTCTCAGCCAAGATATCGGACCAGAGCGCAGGGTTCGACGCACCAACGCGCGTCAGGTCCCGAAACGAGGGACCCGCAAAGGAGAGTGCTTCGGGCGAGATGTCGGAGGCGACTTTGAGGAGCGCCACGGCCATAAGGTGCGGCAGGTGTGAAAGAGCGGCCATAAGGAGGTCGTGCTTCTCAGGGGCGACCGCCGTGGGTACGGCGCCCAGGTCCTGCCGCACGAACCGGGCGATCTCGCGGTAGGCCTCGGGGGCCGTTTTCCCCGTGGGCGTTAGAAAGTACCGGGCGCCGTGAAAGAGGTCTTTTCTCGCGTTCGCCACCCCCGAGAGCTGGCTACCGGCCATCGGGTGCCCGCCGACGAAGCGCAGGCCTTTAGCCTCGGCCTCACACACGATTTTGGTCTTCGTGCTCGCCACGTCGGTAATGAGGGTATCCGTCGGCGCCAGGTCCTCGATCAGGGCCGCGATGCGTGAGATGGGGGCTGCGAGCACCACGAGGTCTGTGCCGCGCGTCTCCTTGATGGTCGAGGCGCGATCTATGGCCCCGAGTTCGGTCGCTTTCTCGAGTATCGTCGGCTCGTCCACGCCGATGACCTCCCAGCCCGCCATCCTCGCGGCGAGCCCGACCGAGCCCCCTATGAGCCCGACCCCGACGATACCTAAAGCGCGGCTTATGAGAGCGCCCCTAAAACCCGATCGTTCTCCTCGGAGTTGCCGACGGTGACCCGGCTCCAGCCCGGAAAGCCCAGAGCTCCACCCTCCCGTATCAACACGCCTGCCTTCTCGAACACCTCAGGCCAGATCTTCACCATCACGAAGTTTCCTTGGGAGGGTATGTAATCTAGGCCCGCATCGGCCAAGGCTTCCTGTATACGGTCCCGCTCGCTAACGATGAACTCGGCGCGGCCCCTTATATTGTCACGTGCCCGCATCGAGGCGGTGGCGGCGGCTTGGGCTGCGAGGTTCACGGAGAAGGGAAAGCGGACCCTCTCGGTGTAGTCCGCTACCCTCTCAGGTGCAAGACCATATCCCACCCTTAAGCCCGCAAGGCCGTGGGCTTTAGAGAACGTACGCACCGCGACCACGTTCTCTCTCTCCAGCGCCAGGGCGTGGGAGCCGTTGTAGGCGGGGTCGGAGACGAACTCGTGGTAGGCCTCATCCAAGATCAGGAGCACGTTCTTGGGCAGCGCTTCGGCGAAGGAGCGCACCTCGTCAAGCGACAGGTACGTGCCGGTGGGATTGTTGGGGTTGCAGAGGATTACGGCTCGCGTCTCTTTACCAACGCAGGAGAGCAGGGCCTCCGGCTTGATCTCGTGCCGCTCCGTCAGCGGTACCTTTTTAACCTCGAGACCGAGTATAGCCGAGATCGACGCGTAGAGCCCGAAGGTGGGCCACGGGAAAAGCACCTCTCCGGGGCACTCGACAAGCTGCAAAAGGTTTAAAAGAACCTCGCTCGAGCCGTTGCCGACGAGGACGTTCTCGGGAGCCGTGCCAAGGTTGGCTTCAGCGACCGCCTTGCGTATGGCGCCGACGTTGTGGTCGGGGTAGCGGTTTAGGCGGGAGAGTGCCTCGCGCATAGCCGCCTCTGCCTCCGGGAGCGGGCCAAAAGAGAGCTCATTCTGGGACAACTTGACGTACTCACTGCTCGCGCCACCGCCTTGTTCCCCCGAGGCGTGCGCCACCGCCGCCTCGGATATGCGGGGCGGCTTATAGGGTCTAAGCGGGTCCAGCTCTCCTCTAAATTTCATGCGCTCCTTTTGGGAAGCTTGTCGGCTTTCAGACGGCTGGGTAATCAGCTGGTTGCTGACTGCTTCCATAGACTAGACCTCGGCAGGGCGGCTTTCAACATGGCACGCGTACACTATTACTACTAAGTCTTCGATCCTACCCGATAGCTGACACGCTGGCTAGCTTTAAGATAGAATTCACCCTCTATGGAGAATGCGGAGACTAATGCTAGGATAGAGGAGCTCAGGGAGCGCGTAGACGAGGTCGATCGACAGCTCATACGTGTCCTAAACGAGCGGGCGCGTATCGTGCAGGAACTCGTGGCGACAAAAGGCGAAGCGGGAAAGCCTCTCTTCGACCCTAGGCGCGAGGAAGAGATCTTGCAAAAGGTCGCCGAGGAGAATGAGGGACCCATCTACGACTCGTCGATGCGCGAAATCTTCGGGCTCATCCTACACCGTATCCGGGACCTGGAAGTGCAACGCGGAGAGTTTTACAGGTAGGCTAATGGATATCACGCAAAGCGGCGCCAAGACGAATGTTTCGACCACGAACGGCATGATTCAACCCGGTTCCTTCCGGGTGGTAGCAGGCCCTTGCACCGTCGAGAGCTATGAGCAGTTTCAATCCTCGGCCAAGGCAGTCAAGCAGGCCGGCTACGAGTATATCCGCGGCGGCGCCTTCAAGCCACGTACCTCTCCGTACTCCTTCCAGGGCTTGGGCGAGGAGGGCCTGAAGATACTCTCCGAAGTCTCCGGGGACCTCGGCCTCAAGTCCGTAACCGAAGTCCTAGATCCGAGCGACATAGAGCTCGTCATGGAGCATGCCCAGATAATTCAGATCGGGGCTCGTAACATGGCGAACTTCTCCCTCTTGAAGAGCGTGGGCGCTGCGATCGCGGGGACAGAGCATGGGGTGGTCCTCAAACGCGGTTTCTCGGCGACGGTCGACGAGTGGCTCCTGGCGGCGGAGTACATAACGAGCGCCGGTGGGGATAACGTGGTCCTTTGCGAGCGTGGAATACGCACCTTCGAGACCGCTACCCGCTTTACGCTGGACCTCTCGGCGGTGATCGTGGCCAAGAGGCTCACGGACCTACCGGTGATCGTCGACCCGTCGCATGCCGCAGGGAGGCGCGACTTGGTCATCCCGCTCTCCAAGGCAAGCGTGGCGGCGGAGGCGGATGGCCTGATCGTTGAGTCGCACCACGACCCGCAAGAGGCCTTGTGCGACGCGGAGCAGGCGCTCTCCGTGGAGGCGCTCCTGGGCTTGCGCGAGACTTTGAAACCCTTCGCGAGCGCCATGGGCCGAGAGGTTATCTAGGTAAGGCGGGCGGGTACACGGCCTACCGTGAACCGAATTCTAGGCGAGAGGTTCGTCCTCGAGCGCAAGATCGGCACGGGTGGCATGTCGTTGGTGTACCTCGGCAGGGACGAGGTCTTGGACCGTCCCGTGGCCGTCAAAATCCTGAGAGGAGGCTTCGAGGCCTCCGAGGTCGACACCCGCTTTAGGCGCGAGGGGCGCACCGCCGCGCGTCTCTCTCACCCAAACATCGTTCAGGTCTACGATGCCGGAGAGGACGAGCTCGGAGGCCACAAAGTCTCGTACATCGTCATGGAGTATGTCCCCGGAGGTGACCTGCAGGCCCTGCTCGACACGAACGGGCCGCTCGACGAGAAGGAGCTCGCACGGATAGGCGCCGACGTTGCTTTCGGACTTGCTCACGCTCACGAGAAGGGCATTATTCATCGCGATATAAAGCCCCAGAACATCCTCCTCGACTCCTATGGTCGCCCGAAGCTGACCGATTTTGGGATAGCCCGCGCCTTGGATGCGACGGCGGCCACCAGGACGGGATCCTATCTTGGCACCGCGTCTTATTCGTCCCCCGAGCAGTTGCGGGGGGAGCAGATCACACCGAAAAGCGACGTCTACTCTTTGGGGTGTACGCTCTACCAGGCGGCGGTCGGCGAGCCACCCTTCTCCGGTGGCCCGCTAGAGGTGGCGAGTCAGCAGCTCACGAGCTCCCCGGCCCCGCCCCGGACGCGAGGGGCAGCTTTGAGCGCGTCCTTCGAGGCGCTCATCTTCGCCTGCATTGCGAAGAACCCCGCAGATCGTCCGGACACCACTGGCTTGCAAGAGCGATTGCTCCGTGTGAGCGCCGTGGCTTCCGGCGCCGTAACGGCCGCCGACGAAACCACGAGGAGCTTCGCGGAGGCTACGCAAGAGATCAGGGCCGCCGGTGTTGCCGCAGCGAGCGCTGCGGCGAGCGCCGCCGGCGTGGCGAGGGTGGCGGGAACTAAGGGTCTCGGGGCGGTTGTCCGGAGGCTAAGGGGCCACATGAGCCCTGCCAGAGCCTCAGAGCGCACGCTGGCCGCGCCAACGCAGGCCGTTCATCAAGCCTTTCAACGGAGGGGACGGACCCGGCGAACAGGCTTCGCTGCGGGGGTTGTGGCGCTACTTCTGCTGGCGCTCGCCGCCGCCCTCGCCGTGCCCGCGCTGCTGGACACGAACATCGAGAAAGAAGCTGAACAGGTTGCCGGAGGCCCGCAAGACGCCGCGGAGCCCTCTTTCGGGGCCATAGCCGCCGGGACCGCGACCAACGAGCCTGTTGTTTCCGAGACCGACCCGCCTCTAACGACGGCCGAAAAGGCGGTCTTCGATGTGTACATAAAGGCCTCGTACAGGAACTTTGATGCGGCGTGGGCATACCTCTCCCAACGCAAGCAAAACGAAGAGGGGTCCAAGGAGCGGTGGGTGGAGCGGCAGAAGTTCAACGATCTCTGGTACGTGGACTTCCCCCAGATGCCCAAGGCCAGTGTCTCGGATGATGAGGCGAGGGTTACGTTCAAGCTTGAGGAGACCCACAGCGCGGATAAAAGGGTGACCACGGGTACCTGGGTGTGCGTTAACGAGGGCGGGGAGTGGAAGCTGGATCGCCTGGAGACCGAAAGCACCAAGGCTCTGTACTAAGGGCGCCTGAGAGCCTACTCTTGTGGACGGCCGTAACAGCGTCGCAAAGTCGCTCGCAAAGCCACTATAATCAAACCCGTGACGAGGTTCGCACAAAGGTTTGTACTTGAGCGCGAGATCGGGGCAGGTGGCATGGCCCGGGTCTTTTTGGGTTGCGACGAGGTTCTGGACCGGCCCGTAGCTATTAAGGTCCTGAGGAGTGGCTTCCAAGACTCCGAGGTTAGCGCCCGCTTCAGGCGCGAGGGCCGCACTGCGGCGCGGCTTTCGCATCCCAACATCGTTCCAGTTTACGACGCGGGCGAAGATGAGTTCGAGGGTCGCGAAGTCTCGTACATCGTCATGGAGTACGTCTCTGGCGGCGACCTGAAGGCCCTGATCGATACGGAGGGGGTCCTCTCGAATGCAGAGCTGACGCGGCTTGGGTCCCAAGCCTCTCTGGGTTTGGCCCACGCCCACGAAAGGGGCGTGATTCATCGTGATATAAAGCCGCACAACATTCTTATCGACTCCTACGGCAGCCCCAAGCTCGCCGACTTCGGCATAGCCAGGGCTTTAGGCGCGACGGTGGCTACCCACACGGGCTCCTACCTTGGCACTGCCCTCTACTCCTCGCCTGAGCAGCTCCAGGGCGAGAAGGTGTCCCCAAAAAGCGACATTTACTCTTTAGGGTGCACGCTCTACCAGGCGGCGGTCGGCCAGGCGCCGTTCGTTGGCACCCCTATAGTGGTCGCAAACCAACACATAAACCAGGCGCCGAATAAACCAACCACCCTCGGCGCGCGCCTAAGTAGCGAAGCCGAGACCCTCATCCTTGACTGTATGCAGAAAGATCCCGACCTCCGCCCGAGCGCTGAGGAGGTCCACGAGCGGCTTCAGGAGGAATCCCGGCGGCCCCACCGCAACATACGTAGTACGTACGCCGTACCCCCAAGCTTCGAACCCACACCTGCCGAACGCACCCACACGGCGCCGACGGAGGATGTACCCGCGGCGCCTCCTCCGGCTACCGAACCTGCGAATACCGAACGCACCCGCGCGGCTGCTCCGGAAGCCCCTACCGCGGGACCACCGGGCGAGCCACAGCGCGAAGGTGACCGGAGTCAGCAGGGGCGCAGGCCTATTCTCGTCGCGGCGGCGGTAGTGCTCCTCGTCTTGTTAGGCATCGCTGCGGCGTTAACGCTTGGGGATCAAGGTACTGAATTTACGCAGACCTCAGAGGAAGACCAACAGAAGGAGCCTATAGAACAGGCCGCTCCGCCTGCCAAAGGCGAGGAAAAGGCTTCCGTGCAGGGGCAGACCACGCAGGCAAATCTCACCGGTAGTCAAAAGGGTAGCAATGCGGAAGCTGCCGCGGCGCAGACCCTCGAAGATTTTTACACGTCTGCTGCCGAGGGGAACTATGATAGAGCCGCGGACCTCCTGAGCAGCAACTACCGTCAGAGTACGTGGTCCTCCGAGAGCGTTTTCGTGGGGACTTTCAACACATTGGATAGAATAGAATTTACCAGCGGACCAACGGCGCAGGTCAACGGAGACACTGCCACGGTCTCCTTCAGCACTATCGCCTACCATTCGTGGGGATCGGATCCGAGGACCGGGATGGCGACGCTCATCCAGGAGAACGGCGAATGGAAGATAGACAGAATCAATGTTTGACCGACACAATCACAAGAGAGCCAAGCTACGGAAGGAACTCGATCTGAAGACTGTATTTACGGCGCTTGTTGCGGGTATCGTCGGCGGTTTGATCGCTGCAAGCGTCGTGTACCTGGGGTTCTCGGGGCCAGGGGGAGGCTCTGAAGACGCGACGGTCAACGAGCAGGTCCCGACCGCGTCGGTGAACCCCGGCGGTGAGGAGGGCCCTTCGGTGGGCGAGGTGTACACTCGTGATGGTCCGGGTGTGGTGAGCGTGGATGTGAACTTGAGGGAGATCGGTCCCGGCGGAGGGTCGGGGTTCGTGATCGACGAGGAGGGCCACGTCGTTACCAACCAGCACGTCGTATCGGGTGCCGAAAACTTGTCGGTCCGCTTCTCTAATGGGGCGCGGGAGGAGGCCGAGGTGGTAGGTGAAGACCCCTCTACGGACACCGCAGTGCTAAAGGTGGACGCTCCTGAAGAGGCCTTGAAACCACTTCCACTCGGTGATTCGGATTCCGTTGGGGTGGGGGACCCGGTGATAGCTATCGGCAACCCCTTGGACGTTGGGGTAAGCGTGACGACCGGGATCGTGAGCGGTTTAGGTAGGCCGATACCGGCGCCGAACAGGTACACCATAAACGGTGCTATTCAGACGGACGCAGCCATAAGCTCTGGTAACTCCGGTGGTCCCCTGCTCGACGCACGCGGGACGGTCATCGGGGTTACTTCTCAGGTCCGCGGCGGTGCCGAACCTCTTGTCGTCGCCCAGGGTGTGGGCTTCGCGGTCCCGATCAATACGGTCAAGGGTGTGACCGAGCAGCTCATCGAGACGGGCGAGGTCGAGCACGGTTACATAGGCGTGAGGATGTTCCGGGAGGGTATTGAAAATCTGGCGGCTTACTCGGGCCAATCGGCCCAGGAACTCTCGGAGGAGTACGGCCTGCCGGAGAGCGGGGCCATAGTTAGCCAAGTCACCGAAGGTGGGCCGGCGGAAGGGGCGGGCTTGAAGAGTGGTGAGCGCGAGGAGGAGATCGCTGGGCTGCGGGTACCGATCGGGGACGTGATCACGGAGGTCGAGGGTGACTCCGTGTCTACCCCGGACGACGTGATCGAGACCGTCAACTCCTTGAGGCCCGGCGATAGCCTGGACCTCACGGTCGTCACCCCTGGAGAAAAGTCCCGCGAGGTTACGGTTCGCCTGGGTATCCGACCTGACGAGCAATAGAGGAGGAGATGGCCTTAAGGTACGGGGAGTCTTTGGAGAACCTGAAGCGCGCCGCTGCCGAGAGGGCGGTCGCGGAGCATGTCGAGAGCGGGATGGTGCTGGGGCTCGGGACGGGCTCGACAGCCTCTTTCGTGCTACGTAAGATCGGGGCTCTTCTCGCGAGCGGGGATCTCAAGGACGTTCGAGGCATCCCCACCTCAGCACAGACGGCGGCCCTGGCAGGGGAGGTTGGCGTCCCGCTCGTTAAGCTGGTGGAGGCCAGACCCCGCCTCACGATAGACGGCGCCGATGAGGTCGAGCCTGGTCTCGCCCTTATCAAAGGACGCGGCGGAGCGCTTCTGAGGGAGAAGATCGTGGCCTACACTGGCGGTGGCCTCGTTGTCGTCGCCGACGAATCGAAGCTGGTCGAATCTTTGGGTGCGGGGCCGTTGCCTGTCGAGATCGAACCCTTCGGTTGGGAGGTCACCCTAGAAGCCTTGGCTTCTTTGGGTTGCGAGCCCGAGCTCAGGATGGACGGTGCGGGCGCTCCGTACGTTACCGACGGGGGCCACTACACGGTCGACTGCCTCTTTTTCTCTATTCCGGACCCGGCGGCACTCGAAGGGGAGATAAAGAGTATTCCCGGGGCATTAGAGTGCGGCCTCTTCGTCGGCCTCGCCCATGTGGCCGTTATAGGTCACCCAGGCAGGACGGAAGTTATCGAGACGAAGCCCTGAGACCCGCAGGGTATTACCTGGTCGCTACTCAGTGACAGCGCCGAAGCCTGCGCGGGCGCCGCGGACGGCACGCTCCTTCTCGACGACGAGCTTGTAGATCGAGCCATACTCGACGTAGACGGTCACCCTGCCATCCTCCATCTTTACGAGGAGGTAATCGTCCTCAGCGGAGATCTCAGCCTTGGGTTCCACGGTGAACGTGTCTCTCTTGTCCCAGATCACGAGGTTCGCCTCCTCGTCTCGGGCCTCCTCCGCTATCCTTTTGACGATCTCTTTATCCAAGACTCTTCTACTCCTTATCTTGTAAATTTCTCCGGATCCATTCTACTTTAGAGTAGATAGTTTACTTGTCACCGTTCCCTGTTGTTCGAGAACCTGCTTGTTTAGGCCACAGGCCACGCCATAGTTAAAACAAGAATTTGTTTGGTAGAGTAGAAGCAGAGCGCCGGTGGTTGTAAGGAAGCCGGGTAAAGGAGGAACCTCATAGTCCTGAGTTTAGCGCAGCGCCAGGTTCTGAAGGACTGGATGCGCTCAAAAGCAATCAACCAGTGCCCGGCTTGTGCAAGCAATAGATGGCGGTTCGCCGAGGCTGCTTATATCAGGGCGCTCCTGGAAGAGGGCGAGCAGGATCTTACAGAGGACAGGGGGGTGGTGAAGATCTCCTGCGACAACTGCGGGTACGTATTGCTCTTCGACGCCGAGCATCTCGGTATCCGGGGGCTGTGGTCGGAGGGGAGAGGGTGGTAACACTCAGGGAAGCCGCCCCCTTAGCGTAAAGTCCGATGACGGCGATGTGTGCTAAAGTCAGCAAACATTAGCGACGCTACGCTGTCTTTTCACGGCCTTCACTGGACGCGTCGAGCGGCAGGAAGGAACGGGTCAAGATAAAGAGCATTGTGCGAGTCGAGGGGCACTACGAGGTCTATGAAGCCCCATTTAGCAGGACCTACGAGTGGCATCCAACCTACGTTACAGTCGAATGCGACTGTGGCGGAAAATTGAGCTTGACAGGCGCCCGCGGCGCAGCCATATGCCGGTGCGGAGCTGACCACAGCGCTATTATCCAGGATATCCAAAATCGAGAAGGCCAGCTGCAGCTTGAAGTCACCCACCCCTGGCACTACGATGTC
>Ga0126308_10000484_pt1 | contig 13343 bp, 12 predicted proteins | sample Plot55_FD_92533 | JGI IMG/M metagenome (GOLD analysis project Ga0126308, IMG submission 92533) | Serpentine soil microbial communities from UC McLaughlin Reserve, CA, USA - Plot55 | ecosystem: Environmental > Terrestrial > Soil > Grasslands | place: USA: UC McLaughlin Reserve, Lake County... | reverse complement strand
GGGTTTGCTTTACACCCCGACTATGGCAGTCGTGGGGAGGCAGGGCATCGGGCGAAAGGACGAAACTTGGCATAGTACTTTAGTGCAAAGAAGCGAAGCTTTAGGGCTGCGCCTACAGAGCTTGGGGGGCTGCCCCTCTATTCACCTAGTTGCCTAGAAGGCGTGCTCTCGGAAACTGAGGGCATGTACATGTACCCGACACTTACCAGGAGCGGAAGCGGTGCTTATCACAGTAGAGGCAAGCAGCCTGGTGCCCTTCTCATAAAACCTATTGGGGAGATAGGTGGGGAAAGGGAAAGGAGGAGTTGGGCACCAGGGGGTCATCTTCCTAGCCTCTCACCAGAGCGCTACTCAGGTGTAGTAGTAACGGTTGCTTAGAATGCTCTAGCGATGGTAGGCTGAGAGTGTCGTTCATCGACAGGCGGTGGGGGGTTCCTCCTATGACAGCTTCTTAGCACTAGCCCCTTAAAAAAGCTTTCCCCCACTGCCTTTTTTCCGGTCGCTACTGTATTGTCCTGCATCACCTCGACGAGCAGCCGAGGTGATGCAGCCTTTCTCGCAACAATGTGGACTTTTCCCGCCCCCCCTGTGTAAGATGTGGCTGATGTGCGGTGGGTATTGGCTCCTTTCCCTACTCTTAGCTTTTCCCACCGCTTTTTTTCGAGGTCCTGCTTAAGCCTTCCACCGCTTGGAGTAGCGACCTACATCAACAACTTTGCCTAGAGCGGCGGCGTGGGATTCAACGCTGGTGTACCGTAGAGTCGTCTCTTTGTAGGTGGCCCACTAGTGGCCTCCTTTCTATAGTCCCCAAACACCTTTTTTTCTGAGTCCCGGCGGGCGTTGAGGCCCTTGATGAGAAACTATCTCTCCGTCACCTAACAAGCCTCCTCTTGGGCGTCTAACGACCGAATCCGAATATACGCCGAGTAAAGCCCAGTTTGAAGTCTTCGTGGGCTCTAGTAGGTTCCCGATTGTAAGTAGGTTGCGAGCAAGACGCAGTATTTACAACGCCTACCCGGTCTGTCGTGCGCGGGTGGTCCACACGATAAGGGGGGCTGTAGGTGGGTGGTGAACGGGACTTCCGTCCCTCGAGTTAGTAAGAAGCTGAACGGCTCATACGAGAACGATAGCCTGACACCTCACCCTATTACGGACAAAAAGGGCGTCCTTTATGTGCTGCAGGAGTTAAAGAGTAAGTGGTTTATGGGGTGCAACGAGCGAAACGCGCTGTGGGGCGTGGCTGATCTTAATACACTCGAGGCCAGATAGATGGCCAACCAGCCGTCTATCCGGCGCGGAGCTTACAAAGCTGCCAGGACCTCACAAGGTCCCGGCTCTTACATTACTATCAAGTGCGAGGTTCTACCCGTCCTCACTGGTCCCTCTTTTTGCAGAGCTAAACTGGGGACGTTGCTACTGCGCTGCCTTTTTCTCTGGCAGATCTTGCTTTATCTCTTGCTTTGCTTCTTCTGGCAGCTTTTGTTTCACCTCTTCTGGCAAATCTTCAAACTTCTGCACTGGACCCTCTACCTTCGGCCCCTCTACCTCTTCCTTTTTCTTTTCTTCCTGCGGCGCTTTTGTCTGTTCTTTTATCTGCTCTTCTTTCTTCTCTGTCTCTTCTTTTTTCTCTGGCTGGCTTTTTTCCTCCTCGCCGCCGCACGCTGCCATGACGAACAGCAAGGCGAAAGCGGCAGCGAATAAGATGGCGAATCTTATCCTCATACTTCTCCTTTCTTTCTGTAGACGGCCAAACAGCAGAGCATTATAGACGCTTCCTCTAGATAGTACGTAACTTTCACCAACCGGTGCGTGGTTCTAAAGAAGTGGCTTTATTCACTTGCTTATACGGGCTATTAGGCTTTCGTGAATTCGCCTAATTTCTGAAGAATGCCGGTTGATATCTACCCTTAGGAGCGCGACCTTAGGTAAAGGGGAACTATTACGCAGGACCGCGCGACCCAGGGCATCCGCGAGTGCCTCGGCGATCCGGAGAACAACCCGGACGAAACCCTCATGCCTTGCAAAGAGCTCGCCGCGAGCGGCGAGACCTACTACTTCACGCCTGCCAGGCTCCTCTCCCGCAAGGAGCCCCAGAACGAAGAAGTAGGAGGATTCTTCTGTGGTTACTTAGCCGATTAGGTTTGGCGACTTAGGACCGACGGTTGTTAGATCTCGCCTGGCAGTTCAGAAGCCTGGGTCCTTCGGGTTCCAATCCTCTTTGCGCGCATACTACTAACTCAAGGTTATCGCAAAGACCTAATCTAAGCGAGCAAGAAAGGCGCGCGCTGAAGGGAATAGTCAACGAAGTAGTGGGCGAGACCCCAAAGGAGCCGTCTAGTTAATTAGTCTTTCGATGACCTCGGGCATGACGACGAAAACTCCAACTATGGCCTCGGCTCCGTTTATCTACCCAAGATGTTGTAGGCTGGCCAATTGGCTATTTTACCTCCGCTCGTAATGCTCTACGCTGCGTCCGAACATGTTCCAGCCACGACCGAAGTGTTCTCACTGAGCACCTTCGCTCGCCCTAGACTCGGTGTAATATTTCGGACAGAGAGAGAAAAGAAGGGAGTTAGTACCATACTGATGCGTGTTCTCATCTTCGTCCTTTCATATATTGGCATCTTTCTTGTGGTCGCGGTTACGCACATAGTCGGGCTGTGGACGTACCCCAAACCCTTAACCCAATCCGCCGAAAACTTCTCCGTAGACATCTTGGATAATGCTAGCAGCCCTACTACGAGCAGCAGCCCTGGTGCCGCAGAGATGAGTTCCTCAAAGGAGACTCCTCGGGCCTCTGGAACGACCCCTAGGGAGAGTTCCCCGATCGTTACTTCAGACGGTTATGTAGTCGCCACTCGGTGCGCTCTGTGGTCCGTTGAGGGATTTGATCTCTATTATTCCCCTGCCGATCCCTCGACCGTATGCGTGCAGCCGCCAGACAGTACTGTTCGAGCCGAAGCCCCGCACACCTCGAGAAGTGCGCAGATGCCGCTCAACTGCGCCGTCGCGCCAGATTCGGCCGTCTATTGCCTTATCGGAGGGCAACTTACCAGAGATACTCTCAAAGCATTCTACGACCGGGGAGAGCTGCAGACTCCTAAGGTGCCTAGCGTAGGAGAGGGGGAAAAGAGGGACGCCGTCGAAGAAGCGTGGGCTCCGGATTCCGTATCCGGGCCTACTCAAAGTACTTAGCCTGCGGCGCGTGGGCCGCCGAGCTTCGTATCTGCTGTACTTTTTACCTTCGGTATGTTAGCGAGGGTACAGGCCGCCATCGACCGAGAGGGTTTGGTACGTAATAAAAGGGTTCCATACGAGGGAGCGCACTGCCTCCGCAACCTCCTCCAGGTGGCAGAGCCGTCCGACCGGTACTCGTTCAGCAAGTTGCTGCTGCGCTTCCTCATCTTTGGGTAACGTTGCACCACCCTCGATAAGCGCTGGCGCAACAGCGTTCCCGCAACGCCGCGCGCCGCGAGCGGGGCAGCCACGGCGCGTGTGAGGCCGATGAGAACAGCCTTCGAAGCCGTATAGTGGGGTACTCTACCAGCCCACCAGTGAAAGCCGCGACCGAGGAGACCAAGATCACCCTTTCCCCCTCTTCTCTCTCGCGTCCCGGGCGTAAGTCATTTAGCAAGGAGAAAAGCAGGTCAAAGGGTGCACGTTCATGAGCCTGTTTTAGTCCTCGACCCCGATACCTTCAAGGGCCTGTTGGGGAGCGATGCCAGCGTTGCTAACCAGGATGTCTATGAGGCTCAGCTCTGACTCGGCGGCACCGACCATCTTTTCTACCTCTGCCGGGTCTTTCGTCGCTCCCAACCGTCGTAACTGTCCGGCCCGACGCCACTACCCTGCTGCCCACCTCTTCGGCGGCAGCATCGTGCCCATAATCTACAGCAACGTTTGCCCTGACCTCGGCGAGCCGCTCGGCTACGGTAGTCCCGGTTTCGCGGCTCGCCCCAGTTACCAGCGCTACCCTTCCTTCGAGGTTTTGGCTCACGTACTCCTCCGTGGATAGGGAAAGGTCCTGGAGTACATCGTCTGCGGCTATTCTCTACCAGTAACGAGCCTAGCGGTTGACGGTCTGCATACCCGTCTCGTCGTAGCGTTCGCCGGCGGCGACGCCGATCGGTGCGGTCTCCTCGATGCGCCTTAGGTCCTCTGCAGAGAGCGATATACTCGCTGCGGCTGCGTTCTCTTCGAGGTACGCGCGTTGCTTGGTTCCGGGTATGGGCACGATATCTTCGCCTTGGTGCAAAAGCCACGTCAGTGCCAGCTGACCGGGAGCAACGCCCTTCTCCGACGCTATCTCCCTGACGCGGTCGACCAATTCTAGGTTCTTCTCGAAGTTCTCACCCTGGAAGCGCGGCGAGGTGCGGCGGAAGTCCCCCTCAGGCAGGTCCTCGAACCTCCCTATTCGACCTGTTAGGAAGCCCCTGCCTAGGGGACTATAGGCTACAAAGCCTATACCGAGCTCCCGGACGGTTGGCAGTATCTCGTCCTCGACGTCCCGGCTCCACAAGCTGTACTCAGTCTGGAGTGCGCTGATCGGATGTACCTCGTGTGCCCGCCTTATGGTTTCCGGCGCGGCCTCAGAGAGGCCCAGGTAGCGGACCTTGCCCGCCTCGACCAGCTTTTTCATCGCGCCCCACGTCTCTTCGACGGGAGTGTAGGGGTCCACCCGGTGCTGGTAGTAGAGGTCTATATAATCCACCCCCAGCCTCTGCAAAGAGGCGTCGCACGCTCTATGAACGTACTCGGGCCTGCCGTTTACGCCCAACCTCGTGCCGTCCTCATCCCGCTCGTTGCCAAACTTAGTAGCGAGCACCACCTCCTCTCGCCTATCCGCTATGGCTTTGCCGACGAGCTTCTCGTTGGTGAACGGGCCGTACATATCAGCCGTATCTAGAAAGGTTATGCCGAGCTCTATAGCGCGGTGGATAGTGGCGACAGACTCGTTCTCGTCGGCGGTTCCGTAAAACTCACTCATCCCCATGCATCCCAAGCCCAGCTCGGAGACCTCCAGGCCCTGATTACCAAGTCTTCGCGCGTTCATAAATTCCTTTCTCGAATATTTGACAGGCACGAAATCCGAAACCATATATAAGATCAGCATACCCTACACAGGGCATCTCTGAACATACGCAGCGCAGGGCATGAACACTGGGATCCAGGACGACGCCTACAACCTGAGGTGGGAGCTGCGTTCGTGGTCGCACGCAAGGCAACCAAGCATCTCCTCTACACCTACGAGGAAGGACGCTCACCGGTAGCTAAACGTGCACTCCCTCAGACGGCACGAACACCAAGGCCCTGCTCTCCGATAACCCTGTGGTGCGGTTCCTGTGCCATCACGTTCTGACCCTGGGCTCGGTACATAACTACTTCCCACCACGCGTTGCAACTCTTAGCCAACCATCGCGAGTCTTCGTCTTAAAAGCTAGGCTGTCACCTTCTCGGTTAAGGACCGATGGTTGAGTCAGAAGGCAACACGCCAGCCAAGATGTGACCTCCCTCCAACAAACTTGGCGACTTTACACAGCTGCTACCAGAGGGAATACCTTTATCACTTGCGCCTTCGTTTGCTACTTACTAATATACGCACTAGGGAAGCGCGGAGGACTAGTTTTAGTTCTCGCTACGAACAACCAGTAGTGAACAACTGGATAAAGAGGAGGTGATGGTGTGAAGATTATCGAGCGCATCCCAGCGCGCTATGAAGTCCAGGAAGTGGAAGACTTCGGCCGGGTCTACAGGTGGTGCCCAGAGCAGGTCGTGCTCGAGTGCGGCGCCTGCGGCACGAGGATAACCTCCAGGCGGTCGAACCTTATTACTTCCATCGTTACCTGCAAATGCGGGGCGAGGGGCACCGCAAGTGTCTGGGAAAAATTGCTCATCGAGCAGCTAGCTGAGGACGAGCGCACCCACCCCTGGCGCTACTGGCATTCAGAGGAGAACGCCGGAATACCCGTTTGAGCTAGTTACACTACTGCCCTTGCGGGTAATACTGTTGTGAAACAGACGCAGCAAGCGTCGCTCGAAAGGAGGCGCCGGCCGATGTGCCACAACCTCAGAGACCGCGAGCTAGCGGGAGGGCCTGTAGAAGAGCGCGGGCGGTGAGGAACTACCGGCGCGGTACGGGAACGCAGAAGCAGCGAGAGCGCGATAAGGCTTGGCGGACTGAGGCAAAGAGGAAAGCGCTAATCGAGGAGATTCGGGAGGTGGTTGCAAGCGTCAGGTGAGGTAGTCAAAACTGCACACCTTAGGAGATCTCGGCAAGGCGCTGGGGGCTTTGACGTGCTCTCCGGTGCTTAGCGAGCTTTCGAAAACTAGAAGAAGTAACCTGCCTACACTAAGCGCAGTATTTCGTTACCAAGCTTATGAAGCCTTAGAAACAAAGCAGTCAATACTCTTGCTACCTACTAAGCTTAACTCAAACTCTCTGCGAGAGTCAAACGATAAAGGCCGAAGCGCCCTGTCGTTTAAACTCACCTTACGCCCCCTCTTTTGAAGCTTTCTATATTGCGGTCACTTGGGTAACCAGGTCCTTGAGCTCGCGCGGCTGGTACGTTATTTCAGAGTCTTCGAGACCGCCTGTACTAGGTGGCCCACGGCGTTGACGCACCGAGCGTAGAATCTACCAGCACTCTATGAACTCACCGATGGCACGGCTTGTACCCTGCCGTAGCTGGAACTAACGCTTCGCAGCGGGCTTCCCGGCAGCTCGCTGGAAGGATTTTTGTACAAGCATTACTACAAGATAAGGACGAGGATTCTACCTCCGGTGCCTAGGAAGGCCAAGCAAGCTCCACGTTGATAAAATTACGAGCAGCTAGGAAGTTTGAGGGAAGGAGTAAGTTGTGGAGAATCAAGGAGGAGATGTCTGCTTCGAGGAGGAGGTCGAGCAGATGAGGCGTTCGGGGATGTCTACGGACGAGATCGCGCAGCAGATGGGTATGGACCAGACCTGGGTCCAGAGCATCGTCTCGATGGTGGATCAGAGCTCCTCGGAAGCAGAGTCCGAGGAAAACCAGTAGCGACGCGCGCTAAGACCTCGTGTCAGGTGAATAGGTCTAGCCGCTGCTAGCCTCCTCAACGAGTAGTTAGGAAGGTGAGCGGTAGTTCGAACAATGGTCGCAACCGGGTTGGTGCGTTAGATGTTGCGGCGCCACTCCTGTCCCAAAGTGCTGTGCTTCACTTGGCGTATATTCGGACCGGTAGTTAAACGCCCAAGAGGAGGCTTTTAGGTGACGGAGAGAAAGTTTCTCATCAAAGCAGACGAGGTGGCCGACAAAGCGGCTGGCTTCTCTCACCCGTGGAACCCAAACTCGGAGATTGTGGGCACTCGGCTGAGCACGCTGGTCGGGCTATCGCGGACCGGCGTAAGCTTGGTCCACATCCCTGCCGGAAAGGAGTCCTTCGTCTATCACGCTCATTACCGGGAAGAGGAGTGGATCTACATTATCTCCGGTCGTGGCATCGCGGAGATAGACGACGAGGAATTCGAGGTCTCTGCAGGCGATTTCATGGGCTTCCCAACCCCGTCGGTAGCTCACCACCTGCGCAATCCGTATGACGAGGAGCTGGCCTACCTCGTAGGCGGAGAAAACCTCGACGTAGAGGTAGCGGAGTTCCCGCGGCTAGGAAAGCGGATGCTTCGGCGTGGGCAGGATGTCGAGATTTATGAGACGTGCGATGTCCTGAGCTTTGGACCGCTTGAGACCTGATCGACGAAGTCGTTGCCGGCGTTCGGAGCTTCGTAAACCTCATGGTAACCCCAGGAGCCAGCACCGATGTGCCAGGCTATGCTGCTGGCCTTTCGATCTCGGCAGGTTCTGGTTCCTTACGGGCCCTGGTCTGTGTCTGGCCCTTCCTCGGCGCGGCCTCCGAGGTGCTTGGCGAGAAAGCGTTCAGCCGCTGCATAAAACTGCAGGCGGTTCTCGGGCCTCGCGAAGCCGTGTCCCTCGTCGTCGAAGAGCAAGTACTCGTGGTCTATACCCTTCTCACGCAGAGCGGCGACTATCTGCTCGGATTCGGACTGCTTGACGCGCGGGTCGTTTGCCCCTTGCGCGATGAGGAGGGGTATCTTTATCCGGTTCACGTAGAAGAGAGGGGATCGGAACTTGAGAAACTCTTCTTCTGTGTCAGGGTTACCAACGCGCTCGTGAAAGGTGGCCAGCAGCGTAGACCAGTAGGGTGGGATGGTCCGGATCAAGGTGATCAGGCTAGAAGGTCCCACCACGTCCACGGCGCACCGGAAAAGGTCTGGCGTGAACGTCGCCCCGACGAGCGCCGCGTACCCACCGTAGGAGCCGCCGTAGATCGCTACTCGTTCGGGATCGGCGACCCCTTGCTCGACCGACCAGTTGACCGCATCAACTAAATCGTCGTGCATCCTGGCGCCCCACTCCTTGTTCCCGGCGTTGAGGAACTCTTTGCCGTAGCCGGTCGAGCCGCGAAAGTTGACCTGCAAACATGCGTACCCGCGGTTGGCGAGCCACTGAGCCTCGGGGTCATAGCCCCACTCGTCTCGTGCCCAAGGACCTCCGTGCACGTTCAGGACCATCGGGAGGGCTCTCTCAGATTCGCCGGGCGGGAACGTCAGGTAGCCGTGAACGATCAAGCCGTCGCGAGCTTCGAACGAGATCGGCTGCATCGAAGCCAGCGTGTACCCCTTTAGCTCTGGCCGGTCATCGAAGAGGTGGGTGCCTTTGCACGTTTTGCGGTCGTAGGTATAGTAGGAGACGGGGCCGTCGTCGGCAGTAAAGCCCACGAGCCACGTTTCGTCGGCCCGATCCCGGCTCGTAACAGCGAAGTCGCCTGGGTGAAGCCCTCTTATAGCGGCGAAATTTTCGCGGATGTCCTCGTCCAGAACCGTCCACTCTGTGCGCGCTCGCGTAAAGGCCACGGCCTGCACCTCGCGGGTGTCAGGGTGTATCAGCACGTCGGCGACATCGTACTGCGGGTCTCCGGCGAGGACCTCGAGTTCTTCCGTCGAGGGATTCAATTCGACGAGCCGGGTAGCGTTCGCCCCCCGCGAATCTCGGAGGAATATCCTTGCACCATCACCCGAGAAGCCCACGGGGCCGCTGTTCAAGGCGTCCTCGGGCCCCCACGAGAGAAGCTCGCGCCAGCCGGCGTCTTCACGCTCCCGAAACAAGAAGTTGAAGCCTCCCTCAGAAGTAGCGGAGAGGGCCGCACGGACCGCCAGGCTCTCATCGGCGACCCAACCGGCGATATCGCCGGGGTTTTTTGCGATGAGTTCCAAGCCGCCCGTCGTCAAGTTCAGCCGGTGGACGTCGTGCACCCGTGGGTCCCTTTTGTTCAGCTCGATCAGGACCTCCTCCGGGGCTCCTTTGCTCTTTTTCAGGGGCCGTGCCTGGACACCGTCGAAAGGGGTCAGGTCCCTAGCCTCACGCGGGGCGGAGCCCGGTTCCACAGCGTAAAGCCTCCAGTTCTCGTCGCCATCCTCGTCCTGGAGGTAAACCAGATGGCGCCCGTCCTCGGCCCAGAAGTAGATCCGGATGCCCCGCTTCTCATCGTTCGTGGCCGGTTCGAAGTCCTCGCTCCCGCCGGCGCTTCCGATAGGTCCTACCCACACGTTCAACACACCGTTTAGCGGGGCCAGGTAGGCAAGCCGTTTTCCGTCCGGCGAGATTCGGGGCTGCGCTTTATCCGGGTTACCGAAAAGGACTTCGCGAGGAATCAACGGGGGTAATTTCGTCTCAGTTATTTTTTGTCCTCCAGCACATCGCGCATCGCGTACAAACCGGGTCCTGCCGTAGCGATAAACTTCGCGGCCCTTAACGCACCTGCGGCGAAGGTGCGGCGGGAGAGGGCGCGGTGGGTTATCTCGATCTCTTCGCCCTCGGAGTAGAAGATCAGGCGGTGCTCGCCTACGACTGCCCCGCCGCGCAAGGCGTGTATGCCGATCTCGCCCTCCTTGCGCGGCGAGACGCCCTCCCGGCCGTAGACGGCGACCTCGTCCAGGTTCTGCCCCCGGCCGTCGGCGGCGGCCCGGGCAAGCAGTAGCGCCGTTCCGGAAGGAGCGTCCTTTTTGTTCTTGTGGTGGGCCTCGACGACCTCTACGTCGTAGGCGGCGAGCTTGGCGGAGAGCTCCCGAACCACCTCCCGGAGCAGGTTTACCCCGACGCTCATGTTCGGGGCGAGTACGATAGGCACGTCCTTGGTCGCTTCTTCGACCTTCGCAAGTTGCTCTTTAGAGAAACCGGTGGTCCCGATGACGACGGGGCGGCGGTAGGAGAGGTGTTCTACCGTCGCCTCGGCTGTGGTGAACTCGACGAGTACCTCGGTTCCCTCAGGGGGATCTTTGGTGGCGACGACCCCTATCCTCCTGGCGCTACAGAGCTCGCCAAGGTCTGCGCCAAGCTCAGGGGCTCCAGGTCCCTCGGTGCCTCCGACGAGTTCGATGTCTTGCGTTTCGAGTGCGGTACGACAGAGCTCGCGGCCCATACGACCGGCCGCGCCGAGTATGGTTACGCGGGTCACCGCACCTCTTCGGGGGTGGGGAGGAGGTGGGGCGTGCTCTCTATAACCTCCTGGAGCTTGCTAAGGTTCTCCCCGCTCATGGGAACGAGGGGGAGGCGCATCTCATCGGAACAGAGGCCGAGGAGGGAGGCGGCGGCTTTTACGGGGATGGGGTTGGTCTCGACAAAGAGCGCCCGGAAAAGGGGGAGGATCTGGTAGTGGAGCTCGCGGCCCCGCTCGAAGTCGCCCCCACGCAGGGTCGCGACTAAGTCTGAGACGGCCGCGGGGGCGACGTTCGAGGCGACGGAGATCAAGCCATCGCCGCCCAAAGAGATCACTGGTAGCGTCATCGGGTCGTCGCCGGAGAGGATGACGAAGTCCTCGCCGCACAGGGCGCGGGTATCGCTCACCATGTTCATCGAGAGGGTTGAGTCCTTGACCCCGACAACGTTTGGGATCTCCGCGAGGCGGGCGACGGTCTCGGGGTCTAAAGTCACGCTCGTGCGACCGGGGATGTTGTAGAGGATGAGGGGCAAGCTGGTACTCTCGGCGATAGCAGCGAAGTGTCTGTACAAACCCTCCTGGGTAGGCTTGTTGTAGTAAGGGGCGACCTGCAGCGAGCCGTGGGCGCCCGCTTCTTCGGCCATCCTGGTGTACTTGATTGCCATCTGCGTGCTGTTCGAGCCGGTACCCGCGATTACGGGTACCCGACCCGCGGCTACGCGCACGACCGTCTCCACGACGAGCCGGTCCTCATTCTCGGTTAGAGCGGGTGTCTCGCCGGTGGTGCCACAGGGGACGAGACCGTTTATGCCCTGCCGTATCTGGAACTCGACGAGGCCCTCCAAAGCCTCGACATCCACCTCGCCGTTCTTAAACGGGGTGATGAGGGCAGTATTTGCGCCGCTAAACATCTCTCTCCTCCAGTTCGAAATCGAAACCTCTGTGGAGAAGTCGTACGGCCTCCTCCACCCTTTCCGCCGGTATAACACAAGTTACCTGAATCTCCGAGGTCGAGACCATTCTTATCGGGATACCCGCTCTCCCCAAAGCGTCGAACATATTCGCGGCGTAACCGGGCCGATTGAGCATTCCAGTCCCGACCACAGAGATCTTGCCTAAGTCCTCTTCACCCTCGACCTGACCACCCAAAGCCTCCGCGACCTCGCCCGCCAGCCTGCGCGCTTGGGCGAAGTCGGCGCGGCTGACCGTGAACGCTACATCGGAGGCACCCTCTTTTGGGGCGCTCTCGACGATGACATCTACGGAGACGCCTGCTTTGGCCAGAGGTGTGAACACGCGGCTCATTACGCCAGGGCCGGTGCGGATGCCAGTCAGGGTAACGCGTGAGACGTTCAGGTCGTGGACGATGCCAGCCAGAGTCTCGCGGGTCTCTAAACGCTCCAAGGCCTTGTCCTCCTTAATGATAGTGCCTGGGTTTTCGCTGAAAGAGGAGCGTACGTGTATCTCCACGCCGTAGAGCGCCCCGAGCTCGACCGCCCGCGGGTGCATTACCTTCGCCCCGCGCCACGCCATCTCCGCCATCTCCGACGAGGAGATGACGGGGATGCGGTGCGCTTCTGGGACTATCCTCGGGTCGGCTGTATATATGCCATCTACGTCGGTGTAGATCTCGCACCGGTCCGCCCCCAATGCCGCCGCGAGGGCTACAGCTGTCGTATCCGAGCCACCACGCCCTAAAGTCATCACGTCGCCCAAAGCGTTCATGCCTTGAAAACCAGCGACGATGACCACCTGGCCTTCGGCTAGAAGCTGCTGCATCCTCTCGGGCTGTATCTCCAAGATCACGCCTGACCCGTAGCGGCCGGTAGTCTTCATCCCCGCCTGCGGCCCCGAGAGCGAGGTCGCGGCGACTCCGCGGTCGTGGAGGGCCATCGCAAGCAGCGCCACCGACTGCTGCTCGCCGGTCGAGAGGAGCTGGTCGATCTCGCGCGGCGACGGGTTCCGGGCGAGAACGCGCGTGAGCGCCAGGAGCCTGTCAGTAGTCTTGCCCATCGCCGAGACGACCACGACGAGGCTCAGGCCTTCTTCCTCGTGGTTCTTCTTTACTCTCTCGGCCACGGCCATTATATGCTCCGCCGTGGCCACCGAACTGCCGCCGTATTTCTGAACGACGATCTTCAAAAGCTGTCACGCTCCCGCGTACTTTTTCCACGCGTAGCCTAGCGCATCGCGCCGCAGCTTGTCAGCCGGCCGGTTGGTCAGCTTGTCAGTTAGAGGCACTTCGCGCGAACACCCCGCCGGCGAACCACGGGAGTGTTGTGAGTCTCCTCTCTACATAGCGTGGTTATCGATCGGGGGTGATGTAACTGGCAAAGCTGAAACATATGACAAGCTCTAAGGCAGGGCTGCCCACCGGTGACGACCAAAAATCTCGTCGCTTACGTAGCTTGTTACGTAGCTCGATTCTCCTGAAGCGAGGAAGACGTTGGCGGGGGCGAGTTCGGGTGGTTGGGTGGGGCGGCCAGTAGGGTAGTATCATCCAAACTTCGGTACCTTCCTAGCGGAAAGCGTGGCGGGAATTAGCGGAGCCACACCAGACCTGGCGCTACAGAGTTGACCCGGACGCCCCACTCGGTAGTCTTCATGGCGAGAAGGTTTTGGAGCTTCGTCTTTGTGTGGTCTTCCACGCCTCTCGAGTTGTCCTTGAGTTCACGCGTTCTCTCTGGGTCTCCGGGTATAATCGCTTATAGAAAGGTGAGACGCGCGACTAGGGAGTTGGATTTTGAGCGAGAAAGTACTGCCGCAGGACACAGATATAATAGAAGGCTACGGGGGCGACAAGGAGAGGCTCTCCTCCTACGCCACGCTTATGGGTATCTTTAACCTGATCTTCG
>Ga0126308_10000483_pt1 | contig 13350 bp, 14 predicted proteins | sample Plot55_FD_92533 | JGI IMG/M metagenome (GOLD analysis project Ga0126308, IMG submission 92533) | Serpentine soil microbial communities from UC McLaughlin Reserve, CA, USA - Plot55 | ecosystem: Environmental > Terrestrial > Soil > Grasslands | place: USA: UC McLaughlin Reserve, Lake County... | reverse complement strand
TATATTATTATCAGAAGTTTGATTTATTTTTATTTTGAAGCTATTTCCAATAAGTGCAGATTTTGATAATGGAGTACGTAGGAAACCTAATAAGGTTAGTTTTGTTTTATGTGTTATTATATATTTAGGTAAATTCTTTGTTTTTTCACAACTAGCATATTGACTAGTTTCTGCTTTTGCATCCTTTATTCCCATTATTCTTAGTTTTAAACCTGATTGTTTTTTAATTTCAATTACCGCGTGATTAGAATCAATGTTATGTTTTTCCAATAAATATAAGGGAAATTTATGTTCGTTATTTTGAACCGAAGAAAAATATGGCGGTTTTAAAAATGTATAATCTATTATTTCAGATACCTGAAATTCCTTATTAGTTTCCTTGATTGTTCCATTAATACCTGCGAAATTTGTACAATAACATTCCATACCAGCTTGGAAATCTATCTCAGGTACAGATTTTATCACAAAATTAACCTATATCAAATTAAATATAAACAATACAACAATTATATCAATCGACAATAAATAAAGGATTTATATTCAAATATCATATTAATAATTATGGGTATCGCAACGTATATGGCTAAAGAAGTTATGAAAGAAATTAATAATAAATCGAAGGAGTTTTATGAATTTATTTTACCTCCAGTAGATATGGTAGAAGATAGTAATGATTTGCTTGTAATTATAGATTTGCCAGGATTTAATAAAAATGACATAACTCTTAGAATAAATAAAAATGTGCTCTCTATCAAGGCCAATAGACCTGATAACGAATACAGAGGTACAATTTATTTAAAGCATCGTCCTACAAAAATAGATAAAAAAGTTATTTTGCCTTTTGTAGTTGATGAGGATGAAGAAATCACTGGAACTGCTAATTATTCTGATGGAATTATAATGTTGAGAATTCCTAGCAAAAATCTAGGAAATAGAATACCAATTTCCTAATAAACACGTTAGAAAATTGAATTCTTTGATATAAATTTATTTTTATTTATTATTCTGCTGATAAATCCCAAAAATTAGCATCTTTAAATTCAATTTTTGGTTTTCCTAATGATTTCCAGTCTTTAAATGATTTAGAATATAATTTTACATTTTTTATACCTGCTAATTTTAATGCATAAAATGCAAGACCAGATAACGTTCCTACACTACCACAATAAGTAATTGCTTCCGATTCTTGAGAAATTCCTCTATTTTCAACAAACCGTTTTAATTCATCAACAGATCGCAAAATATGATTATCATTACCTAACATTGTATATGGAATATTTTTAGCGCTAGGAATATGTTCAGATAGAAAATTAAGTCGTTCTCTAGAATCAACTAATACTTTATCAGGATTATTTTGTACAGATTCAACATAGGTAGCATCTGCATAAATAGATTGATTTAATTTAAGAGAATGAGTTGTTTCTGGAAATTTATTAATGCGATTTTCAATTTCTAGACCCAAATTTTTCCAATTTGTATAAGTCGTTTCCAAAAGTGAAGTATTCTCATGACCAACATATTGAAATGTCCAAGCAACTCGTGCTGCCAAAGCTCCAAAAGTATCATCATATACTACTACAGGCATTTCATCATAGATACCAAGATTTTCTAACAATTTAACAATCTGTTCAGGAGAATCGTTTGAGAGTAAAGTTGCTAGAGGTAAAGATACTGCAGTAGGTACATGTCCTTTTTTATAATCTTCTATTCTACGAACGTCCACAACTCTTACTGTTTTTTTGCGAATTAATGCACGTAACGTTTCTACATCACAGACAATAGGAAGCTTATAAATAGTTCCTTTCGCTTTAAATTGTGTTTTTGTATTGTTAGTTTCCTTCTGACTTTGTTGCTTTAAAATCGAGCTTTTTACATTCATATTTTTAGACTTAGCTTGAATATCATACTTAAGTTCTCGTTGAGCTTTCTTATTCTTTAAATCAATCAAGCCGCGCATTCGCCTCTAGCAGTCTTTGCGACAAATTTAATATCATTACCATAATCTTGATAGGATTCTTGACTTTCTTCAAATGGAGGAAGTTGAGTTACTGGTGTAAGAAGAGTTTTTATATCATCTATATTCTTTATGTTACCACTTCCATTACTATTTATAATACGGTCTATCCACATGTCTAATGTTTCTGAAGAGGATTTTTCAGTTTTGTAGAGCTCTACTATTTTTTGAATTACCTCTATTACTCTTTTTGCTGGAATCCGCATAATAGCCTTACCTAATTTTCCATCTTCATAACCATTACCACCAAATAACATAGTATACACAGGAGCCATAGAATTTTCTATTCTTGCAGCACCACCAAAAAAGCCAATAGTTGCAATTTCATGCTGTCCACAAGAATTAGGACAACCACTTATTTGAATAGTTGAATTACGCAAATCGTTATCAACATCAAAACCTAATTCCAACAATGTTCTTTGAACCTCTTTAGCTAATCTATGCGAATTAGTTATAGCCAGATTACAAGAGGTAGTACCTGAACAGCCTACTGCGGATGCGATTGTAAGGGCTCCAGGATTAGCTAATCCAATAGCCACAAGTTTTTTATAGACTTCTGGCAAATCTTTGTTGTAAATATATCTAATTGCAAAATTTTGTTGTGGAGTATTTCTTGCTTTAGACTCTGATGAGAATTTACGTATTATTGATGCTAGAGATCTTAGTTGATTAGCTGTTATATCACCTGCGCCAAGTGTAATAAATATTGTAGAATAGTCTTCTTGTTTTTGTGAAACTATGTTCGTATGCAACCACCGATCGTATCCATTACTAGTAGTAGAAATATTTGTTTCCACAATAGGGAGTTTATTGAATTTTGTTGACTTCTTTGTTGGAACATATGAATCATTAAAATGAACTTGATAAAGGTTCTTAGTAAATTCAGAAATAGTCATTTCTACAATATTACGTTCCTTCAATACCATTTTTTGAAATTTCTCCCAACCAATTTCATTTACTAAATAGCGCATTCTATTTCTGGCCATATTATCTCTATTTCCTAGCCTATCAAATAGTCTAATAGTTGCCATACAAGTTGATAAAAGTTGTTCTTCAAAAGTGAAATCTTCTAAAAGATGGCCTATAAACGAGGCAGCACCTAATCCTCCACCAAGATAAATTCTAAATCCTTTTTTTCCATCTTTTAAATCAGGTACTAAACCAATGTCAGCTATCCTTACCAGACCGTGTTTATTACAGCATCCAAAATTAATTTTAAATTTTCTTGGTAAATTCTGAGACATTGGATTACGTAAGAGGAACTTTGCAATTGCTGTGGAATAAGGAGTAGCATCAAAAGATTCGTCAGGACAAACACCTGCAAAGTGGCTACACATTACATTTCTTACAGTATTACCACAAGCCTCTCTAGTTGTTAAACCTACCTCTACTAATCCCCTCATAACTTCGCTGACATCTTCTAACTGTACCCAGTGCAATTGGATATTTTGTCTAGTTGAAACATGAGCTGATCCAATAGAAAATGCCTCAGATAAATTGGCTATCTTTTCTAATTGTTCAGGAGTGATTTCTCCACTAGGAATTTTAATCCTTATCATACTATAGTCAGGTCTTAATCTTGATCCATATGCTCCATGCTGAAGCCTAAATCTTCGAAAATCGTCATCTGACAACTTTCCTTGGCGGAAGAGTTTAACTTTGTTAGCAAAATTATCAGTTTCTTTTTCTAAACCCCATTTTTCTCTAGGTTTAACAAAAGAACCTTTTTCATGGTTAACGTTAATTAATTCTTCATTCTTTTTCAATATACTAATAGTTAATACAAAACCTTATATTTTTTATGGAATCACAACTTAAAAAATTAACTGATTTCATATTAGATGGCAAGTTATTGTATGAATATTATAGTTTATTAAACAGGTATATAATGGTGAGTAAAATTATAATTCTTTGTTTCAAAAATAATTTTTCTCTACGAGTTTTTCCCGATGTGAAGGAATAATTTTCAGTTTGGCTGATTCAAAATTTAACTTAAGTTGTTTTCCTTCGAATATTCTATCTAAAACAATAGCTAATGAAGATATTTCAGAATGTGGCTGATTACCTACAGCAATATTATAATCAGAAAGTGTGTATATTTCCTTTGGAACTTTTTCAGCTCCAACTATTATTAAAATATCATTACTATTATCCTTAATTTTACCAATGATATCATCTACATTTAATCCATACATTGTAAGATGTATAACTATCCCGCCATTTTTCTTCCAATTTAATATTACATTTCGCCAACCTTTAACTATTTCAATTTTAAAATTTGATGCATGGCCCCACCTATTATTTACATCATCTATTGTAGATTTTATATCATCATTAACATCAGTCATGTATAGAAGATTACAACCGAAAGATCGAGAAACTAAGGCTACATGAGTAGTTGTCCGATCATCTCTGACTAATCTATGACCTATTCTAAGTACTGCTATATTCATTTTATAACTCTCCGTTATTTTGTATTTCTAAATTGTTTCCATAAATGAGTATATTTATTAGATCCAATATTTTATTTATGTTATAGCCAGTTTTTGCTGATATAGGTAAAACGATATTATTTGGATATTTTAAATCTAACATATTAGCTTTCTCATAGGCATCATTTACAGTAGTTAAATCAACTTTATTTAGTAAATACAATATTTTTGTTGATGGAATTTGTAATTCATTTATTATATGAAGACAGCTATTCAAGTTTATTCTTATATTTTTGATAGTTTGACTAACATCTATAACCAACAAAATCAATTTAGAAAAAACAAGTTCATGTAAAGTAGATTTAAAAGCATCTATCATATAAGCTGGTAACTTGTTTACAAAGCCTACTGTGTCTGATAATAATAACTTTTGATTAGAATTTATATATAAGGATCTCGTAAATGTGGATAGAGTAGTAAACATTTCTTTGCCTACTTCTTTTGATTCTCCTGTTAAAGAATTAAACAGTGTAGTTTTACCTGATGATGTATAACCAACCAATGAAATGGTTGAAATACCCATTCTGTTACGTTGATTTCTATATAGTGTTCTCCTTTTTTCTTCTTTCTCTAGTTTTTTCTTTAAAACGCTCATTTGTGATTTAAGATCCAATGAATAAACATCAGCATCGTATTTCCCCAAACCAAAAAATCCTGGTTGTTCACCCATTTTTGCAAGTTTTACCTTTTCTTTTATTCTAACCATTTCATATTTTAATTGAGCCAATTTAATTTGTATACGTGATTCTGATGTACTGGCCCGACGTTCGAATATTTCTAATATTAATCGTTCTCTATCTATAATATCTCTTTTACATAAAAATGCTAAATTATATTGTTGTGTAGGTTTTAAGACTTCATCAAAAAGAATTAGGTCAATATTCAGATCATTTACCAGATCCTTAATCTCATACGCTTTTCCTTTACCGATTCCATATTTTGATTGTGTAATATGTTTCTGTTTGACTATTTTTTTAACTACATAACCTGCTGTCTCAGCCAAAGATAAGGCTTCATTAACAGATTCTTCAATAGGATACGTTATTAGAAGAGCATTTTTAAAATTCATTAACTAATCATCTTCATTTTTATTATTTTCAACAAGATTTTCATATAATTGAATTCCTAGATAACGTTCTAGTTTTTTAGACAATATATCATTTGGTTTAATTCCACCTGTTTCTATTTTTTTATATAAAGTAATTTTTTCGCTTAGTTGATTAGCTACATTTTCCTGGGTTAATCCTTTTTTCATTCTAGCTTCTCTTATAATCTTCCCAAAATCTGGTCTTAATATTTTTTCATCAGTAATTGGAATTGTCTTGGAATAGACCTTAATTGTTGGTTTTTTTTGAGATAGAGGTAAGGATCCATTTTTTTGAGGAAATATTTTTTTTGAAGGCTGATTAGGTTCGTATGGTTTTCCACGTTTTGAGCATGATAAACATACATTGAAAATACTACCATCAATAATTACATTTTTTGGACTTTGAATGGAATTTCCACATAATTCACAGAATGAGGGCATAATAATAACAATATCTAAACAAGAAATAAAGTCTTTCTTTTCTAATATATCGTGTTTACAGTTATATAAATTTCTAAAGTAATTTGTTTATAATATCTCTAACGCTTATTTCTAAAGCTGAATTGAGGTTCCACAATAAAAGTATGAACTTTAATAATGTATAACCATTTTATAATATTATTTCAAATTCGTCAGTCAGAATTGACTTTTGTTTTTTAAAATTTAATTTTTCTTCTAATGTGAGAATAATATAATAAAGAAATACTAATATTTTTTTATAAGAAACATTTTATTAGATACCTGGAAAATTGAAACCTTTACCTTTAAACCCTCGAAATAAATTGATTAATCATATATCTGTCCTTTTTGATACAAATGTAAATGAAGAATTCCCAGAAATACGATGTGAATTCTCAAAGAGAACGGGCAGAATTAAAAATTTTTCTATAGAATCTCATTTATTTGCTACTTTACGAAAAGATGGAGGACTTGCTTTAACTATATTTGGAGCAAAAATGATGATAAAATACACACAATTCATAGAGAATTGTATTATTGCAGAAGATGACGTAATACCATTCATTAGTGAAGGGAGATCATTATTTTGTAAACATGTAAAGTGGTGTGGAAAAAATGTCAATAGTGGATCAGATGTAGTAGTAACTGATAGTAGATATGAAGTGTTAGCCGTGGGAAAAGCTGTTTGTGGATACAAGATAATGAAAAAGTTTGATTATGGTGTAGCAGTAAAAATTAGAGAAGGAATAAAAAGTAGAAACAATCAATGATCTTAGAGGTAATAGATAATGATGCGTGGGGGAAATAGAGAAATGAGAAGAATGCTTGGAAAAATGGGTCTAGACATGAATGAGATGGAAGGAATTGAGGACGTAATAATAAAAACTGAGACTAAAGAAATGTACCTAATCAAACCGCAAGTAGTTGAAATGAAAGGAAAAGATAATACAATTTTCCAAATTATTGCTACAAATATAGAAGAAAAACAAAGAGAGACTCCATCGTTAAAAGAAGAGGATATAATACTAGTGATGCAGCAAGCTAATGTATCAAAAGAAAAAGCTATTCAAGCTTTGACTGATTCTAAAGGTGACATAGCACAAGCTATTTTAACTCTCACTACATGATTATGTTTTATTTTATTCATTCATTATATCATAGAATCATTTGAATTTGCAATAATATAGCATTTTATAGTTATTATTTTTATACCCTTTGTTTGATATATTCTTGATAAACAAGTAATGCTGCAACCGTTTTACAATCTATAATTTCACCATTGATACATTTTTTTAATGCAGTTTTTAGGCTTAGTTTTTTTAATTTTATATTTTCATCGTCATCCTTACCTTGTTTATGACTCTTTTTTTTTAAATTTGTTACTAAAAAAATATACATTAGTTCTGTATCATAACTTGGTGCTAAATACCATTTAGTTAAAAAAGATAATGTACCTGCGTAACCTGTCTCCTCATATAGTTCTCTTCCAGCAGCCTGCTCTTTAGTTTCTCCATCTTCTATTTTTCCAGCAGGTATTTCTAATAGAATCCTTTTTGTCGGATGTCTATACTGGGTGATTAGAAGAATATTTGAATGATCGATTATAGGAACAAGTCCTACTGATGGGGAATGTTCAACAATCTCTTTTTGAATTTTTTTGTCTTGTAAAATAAATTCATCTTTTCTAATTGATATCTTTCCTGAATAGACTCTCTTACTATGTATTAATTTAACTTTATTCATTGGATTCAACTATAAATTGAGAATATTTTTTATTCAAAGGAAAATATACTTTCCTACATTATCAGAATTTTATCTTAAACTATACTCAATAAAGAAAATATTAAGTTAATTTTATATGATATTTGTTTAATTCTAATATTGATGAAATATATTGACGGTGATGGCAATATTCTTATTCCTAAATCCGTCAGACCTATAATTGATTATACTGAAACAAATCTAGGTAGTAAAAAAGAAGCGAAAAAACAATATAGATATAAGAATTTACATATCAGAGAATATGAGAATTATTATAGCGTACATATGGATAGAATCGATCCAAGAATCGATCCCCTTGGACATCTCTTAAAAGATGCTCCAGAATACCTTACATACTGGATAATGGCTAGTACTATTGGTCTAAAAGTAGGTACAACATTTTATAAAAAAAGAAAAGAAAAAGATAATGGTAATCAATTAAAAGCATTGCCATTAGGAATTATTACGGGTATTTTAGCTGGAACTACAACATATATGACTACATATCGTTTGCATAATTTTATTAGAAAAGCAAAATTAAGAAAATAAAAATTTTTGATTATTGTTTAACTATTTATTTCTGAAATGACAAATAATAATACCTCAACAATTAAATTAATAAAAATTATAATAAAATTATTACCAATAATAATAAATTTTAAGAGAGACAGAAAAGAATGGGTAAAACGTGAAGGAAAAAATGTCGATGAAAATAAATATAGAAAACACGCACAACAGGCCTTAAAAATTTTTATTCAACTTGGACCATCGTATATAAAATTAGGTCAATGGCTATCATCTCGTTCGGATATATTACCGCAACCATATTTAGAAGTATTTGCTACCTTACAAGATGATGTTCCTGTAGAATCTTTTGAAAAAGTAAAAAAAATAATTGAGGAGGAATTAGGAAATTTGGAAGAAAAGTTTGACTATTTTAATAAAGAGGCTTTTTCTGGTGCTAGTTTAGGACAAGTATATCATGCAAAGTATAATGGAAAAGAGGTAGTGGTAAAGATTTCAAGACCAGGAATTGAAAGAACTGTAGAAGAAGATATTTCAATAATAAAAAAATTGATCCCTTTATCTACTCGATTTATAGATCCTAATTTGAGGTTTTCAGTTGAAGGAATGTTTTCTCAATTTACTGAAACTATTTATGAAGAAATGGATTACATCAAAGAAGCAGAGAATCTATTAGCAATTAAGAAAAACTTAGCTAAGGAGAAAAAAATTATAATCCCTAACGTAATACTTGATAGAACTTCTAAACATATTATAACTACTGAATATGAACCCGGAATAAAGATCACAGATGTAGAAACATTAGATAAAAAAGGTATTGATAGACAAAAATTAGTAATATTAATACACCATATTTTTTTTAAGATGCTATTACGTAATAATATTTTTCATTCAGACCCTCATCCAGGAAATATAGCTGTCAAAGACGATGGTTCAATAATTCTATACGATTTTGGAATGGTTGGAAGACTTGATAATGAAACTAGGTTAATGTTGGTTAGACTTTATCTAGGTTTGATTGATAAAGATCCTGTAAGAACTGTTGATGTATTATATCAACTTGGAACGTTAGATTATACCACTAATCGAAATATTATTGAGAAAGCTATTGAATTAAGTATTAGATCGATGCATGGAAAACACGTAGATAAAATGGAAGTGAAATCTTTAATGGATTTATCAAATAAGACCTTAAGTAAATTTCCATTTAGACTACCCAAAAATTTAGCATTATATATGAGGATGACCTCAATTGTGGAAGGGATTTATCATCAACATAAAATAAGATTCCAATTTGTAAAAGTTCTATCCAATTTATTCGAACAGGAGGGACTAATCAATGATGCATATATTGAAGAGATAAAATATTCTGTTCAGAAATTTATGAAAAATATAGAAGCATCAGTAAATTTATCTCAAACTATAAAAACATATATAGATAATCAAGAAACAAATATCAAAAAAACTGACAAGCTTTATACATTTTTAGGTAAGAGTATTTTTGCCTCTGCATTATTTGTAGGATCTGCGTTTTTATTTTCATACAGTCCTATAATTTCATCTGTAGGTTTTATCTGTTCAATAATATTATTTGCTTTTAGTATTCTAAAAAAATAATAATAATAATAATAATTTTTTATCAATAATAAATTTTTCAATGTTATTATTGAAAGAGTAATTAGAGCAATAACTCAACAAGATTTTCTTTATAATCCTCTTGATTTTTATTTTAGATGATTATATAATGAATGGGCCATGGATATTTTTTTATTTTTTTCCGTATTTAGTATTTTATCCCTTCCCGAATCAACGTCTTCAGAATTTATTGTTCAAGATTTTGCTGTTATAATGATTATTGCTGCTATAATGTTAGTTGTAACTCATAAATTTAAACAATCCATGGTTATTGGTTATCTAATAGCAGGAATGATTATAGGCCCTTTTACTCCACCTTTTACTTTAATTCACGATATAGAAACTGTAAACATATTTGCTGAATTAGGTATAATAATGCTTCTCTTTGTAATTGGTATAGAATTTCCTATAGCAAAACTCAAACAAATAGGTAAAATTTCAATAATAGTTGGATTAACAGAGTCAATTGGAACTATGATTATAGTTTTTTTTGTTGCTCAAAGATTAGGATTTACTACATTTGACTCAATGTTTCTAGGATTAGCCATGTCTATTACTAGTACTGTGGTAACTATCAAGGTATTGGAAGAATTAGGAAAAATAAAAGAACGCTCATCGATATTAATATTAGGAGTTTTAATAGTCGAAGATATTGTGGCTGTATCCGTTTTAGCCATATTGCAATCCATAGCAGTTGCAGCAGGTACTGAAGAGATTGCAATTATTCCTATATCAATATCTATAGCTATAGCACTAGTTTTTATTGGAAGTATACTTATACTTGGATCAAAATTTTTACCAAATTTAATAGACAAAATAGGAAAAACGAATGATTATGCTCTTCTCTTAATAGTAATATTAGGACTTGCTTTTGGTCTATCCTTCATCGCGAATATTTTAGGTTTATCGGTTGTAATAGGTGCGTTTTTAGCTGGAGTTTTAGTGGCTGAATCTAGAAGTGCAACAGTCGCGAAAGTTATTACTATACCATTAAGAGATGTATTTTCTGCATTATTCTTTGTATCTATAGGAGCATTAGTAAACATTTCACTTATCCCGTTATACATCGTTCCTGTTATTGTATTGATATTAACAGCTTTTGCCGTAAAATTCCTTCTAGTATTAGCTGTATTAGCAAAATCCAAAGTTGACAATATTGACATATTAAAAGTAGGGTTAGGATTGGCAACAGCAAAAGGAGAAATGTCTCTAGTTATAGCAAAGGGTGGACAAGATGTTGGTGCAATTACTTCATCCATATTACCAATACTAAGTGTTGTTACAATAATTACATCTTTTGCTACTCCATATATACTAAAATTTGCAAATAACATAAGAATTTCTAGTTCAAATAGTAAAACTAATAAAATTGATGATGAAAATAAAAATAAACCATGAGAGATATACAATACTTTAATAGACACTTTAACAATTAATTACCTTAAAGTTTATGAGATCATGTTAAAAAAAAATAAATAAATATTTGCCATCATTTAATTATTACAAATAATATTTTGTTACTTATTTAATAATCATAACATTTCATAGACTAAAGTTAATTTCTTTGTATCATATCTTAAAAAAGATCCTTCTTTTTTATTTTATTATGTAACTTATTGCACGTTTGTTAAGATGCTTGTTAAGATGTGTGACTACAAGGTACAGTATTAACTAAAAACTAAAAATAATAGGTAATCAAAAATATAAAGGAACTTGGTAAACATAAAAACCATATAATTCTCCTTTTTTACTTAATTTTGGAATTATCATTAGTTTAATTTGTTCTTAATTTTATATTTATTACGAATATTATAGTGATTATATATCTAGATACTTTAAAACTATCCATTCAATATTTGTTCTATTAGAGTAAGAACAATAATTTAATTATGAATTCTTATCAAAAAAGGATTTAAATGAGTATAGCATATTAATAAGAGTGTCCTCTGAAGTAAGAATTAACGATAGTCCACGTCATTTTATGGTACTTGATGCCATTGCTAGAGGTATACAAGATCCAAATAAAATTGCAAAAGTTCTAAAAATTAACAAGGAAGAAGTAGAATTAATAGTAAATGATCTTTTAACTCAAAGACTAATCATAAAAAAGGAGAATAGGGGTTTTTTTGGTAACAAAAAAATCAAGATTTCTATTACAGATACAGGAATTAAACTCTTGAATTCTAAAAAAGAGGAATTAGAACGCAAGTGGCATCAAGCCCAAAAGATGTATAACAATGGGAAAGGAAATAAAGCTCAATTGCAAACATATATGGAAACTAATAGATCCTGGGTCCCATTAATGATATTTTCAGGAATAATAGATGTTTTATTCTTTATGACTATGATGTCTTTTTTGGGTATGGCTTTAAATCCCATGGAACAATCCATGGCAGGTGAAAGTGGAGCAGAAGATGCTGGAGGAGGTGAATCAAGCACCGAAGAGTCAAGCGGTAGTGGAGCAGATACTGGAGATACCGGAGATTTTGGTGGATTTGATGCAGGCGGATTTGGAGATTTTTGATTCCCAAAATTATTTTATTTTACAGAATATCAATAGCCTATTTAATTAATAGCAAAATCTATAGTTATTCAAATTAGTTTTTATTTTATTTAAATATTTAAATTAATTTTTAAGATCATCTATTGTCTTTCTTCTAACATCATATGCAATTTTATTATCATCATCATCATCATCAGATGAAACTATCTGATTAATAGAATCTGCCTTAGTTGATGAATTTTTCACTAAATTATACACATATTCTCTTAGTCTTTTAGTTCTATTTAATTTACCTTTTAAACAATATCTTGCAAGATAGGTTGATATAATACTTAATTTGATTGTCTCATTATATTTTTTTTTATAAATATTGACAATATCAGAAGAAGTAAATGTATTAAAATAAAAAGATTCCTTGACTATATTCCAAATCTTTGAATCAACAGATAAAGTATTACTTTTTTCTTGTAAAGGATTAGTTATCGCTCGAGAGGAATCTGATCGTACAAGATCCATAAGCTCAATAACTTGTAATATCTTTTCCTTTGAAAAGTTACCTTCTAATGAGAGATTATACTTACTCCCTTCATCATCTTCCAATTCAATCTTTATTTTCTTCTTCAAACTCAAAGTAAAAGATCTTTATTTTGTAAGCCATTTAACCCTTTTAAGTATAATAGTAAATAAAAATTAAGTAATTGCTAAACTTTGTTGACATGACATAATGTTTTTATGTATTAATAAAGACTACTTTATAAAATTAAGATATATTTAAGCATAATTATTCGAATGATTTGATAGAGTATTTAATTTTGAGAATAATTAGTATGAGATTTGAAATTACACCTATTGCGTTTCCCCAAATAATTATAGC
>Ga0126308_10000482_pt1 | contig 13363 bp, 14 predicted proteins | sample Plot55_FD_92533 | JGI IMG/M metagenome (GOLD analysis project Ga0126308, IMG submission 92533) | Serpentine soil microbial communities from UC McLaughlin Reserve, CA, USA - Plot55 | ecosystem: Environmental > Terrestrial > Soil > Grasslands | place: USA: UC McLaughlin Reserve, Lake County... | reverse complement strand
TCTTATAATAATTCATAGATGTTGTTAGCTGAGAGGATTTTATAAAAGAAAATTAGGACATTTATTTGATTGGGTTAAGCTTGAACTAAATAACAAATTGTAAATAATCGTATTATTTGTGATGACATCATTAGAATTTATACTATGTAAAGACGATATAAAATAATGGTATATGCGAGTCAAAAATTTGTAATATTTATTTCTAAGTGACTGCAAAAACTACTCTTTAATTATAATAAGATTGTAATTTAAATATTGTAGAAAAAATCTTCACCAGAAATGACCCTTATCTGAACAAGTTAGTTCTGATCCACAATTGTTACACCTAAGATGGCAAGCTTGAATTGCAATCATTTTCTCTTCACAAATAGGACAGATGGGCACTTCTTTTTCTTTGTTCATTTTAAAATATAGTGAGATATCCAATTTTAACTTTATTACAAAAGGTTAATTAATAATATTACATTTAGATTATTTATTGGTTAATTTTAAAATCGTTATATCTGATAAAACTGGTAAAAGTTTATCACATGAGCTTAAGGATAAAGATGCTCAACCATTTTTAGGTTCAAAAATAGGAGATTCTTTTGATTCATCTCTTGTGGGACTAGCAGGAGGCAAATTACAAATAACTGGAGGTAGTGATAAGTCGGGTACACCAATGCGGTCTGACCTACATGGTGGTGTAAAAAAATACGTTTTGTTGCATACTGGGGTGGGAATGCGTGATTCTACTGAAGGAAAAAGAGTTAGAAAATTATTGAGGGGAAATATGATTACCGAGGAAATTTATCAATTAAATTGTATTCTAGATGGAGTTAACATTGTTACACCTAAAGCTGAAAATAGTGAATCTCCGAATACTGATCTTACAAAGTAAATGAAAATTCTTCTAAAATATTTATCAATTACCTTAATATCCCTCCATAAATCTTAATTCGCTATTGCATTGGAAAGATACTCTTCCTGATTGGTATGTTCGTGAATATGGTTACCAACCTAATGTAAATATTGGTACTGCTGGACATGTGGATCATGGAAAAACTACGTTAATTGAAGCTATAACTGGAATTTGGACTAGTGCTCATAGCGAAGAGCTAAGGAGGGGTATAACTATAAAGGTAGGATACGCTGACGCTGCTTTTTATAAATGTAAATCCTGTTCAACTCCGGAATGTTATTCAACCAAGCCACAATGTAATAACTGCGGACAAGATAGTGAACTTTTGCGAATAGCCAGTTTTGTTGATTCTCCAGGTCATGAAAGTTTAATGGCCAATATGTTATCAGGTGCTGCCCTTATGGATGGTGCAATTCTTGTTGTAGCTGCCAATGAGTTTGTACCTCGTCCTCAAACTACCGAGCATATGCTAGCTTTAGACGTACTGGGTATTAAACAAATTGTAATTGTCCAAAATAAGGTAGATCTTACAGAAAAGGCAGAAGCAGTGAAAAATTATGATCAAATAAAAGATTTTGTTGATAAAAGTGTAGCAAAAAATGCTCCTATTATACCTGTTTCTGCTCAACACAATTTAAATATTGACACATTAATTGAAGCTCTAGAGAAAAAGATTCTTACTCCACAAAGAAATAGACAAACATTTCCTATAATGCATGTATTACGGTCCTTTGATATTAACAAACCAGGACTGCCTGTTGCTTCAATTCATGGTGGAGCAATTGGTGGAGCTTTAATTCAAGGTGAATTTAACGTAAATGATGAGATTGAAATGAGACCTGGAATCCTTAATAGCAAAGGGAAATATTCTCCTATTTATTCTAAAATTTCGAGTTTAGGAACAGGTGCTGGGTTAGTTAGTAATGTCAAGCCAGGAGGATTAGTCTCTATTGGCACGATTTTAGATCCGTCTTTAGTAAAGAGCGATTCACTTATTGGTTCAGTTGTAGGTAAACCTGGAACATTGCCTCAAGACATCTATGAGGTTTCAATAGATACCTATCTTTTCGATACTGCAGTTGGAACACAGGAACCAGTCAAAGTTGACCCAATTAAAAAGAATGAACATCTTCGAATAAATATTGGGACTCTAGCTACCACTGCTTTAGTTACAAATACAAAAGAAAATAAAATCGAAATTAACCTAAAAAAACCTGTATGTATTATCCAGAGTAGCAGAGTTGCTTTAAGCAGAAAGATAGGAGAAAGATGGCGTCTAATAGGCTCAGGTATAACGAAATAAATTTTTCGTACTACAATTTTTTTGTTACTATATCTACAAAGAATAAGGATTCTTATCCCAATTATTATGAAATTCTATACCCATATTAAGTGCCTTTTCCTTCATAATTTCTAGATATCCTTCATATGAAATTTTTGTTAAACAATAAGAACAAGTAACTTCTGTCATTTCATCGTTAACCTCTGCCTTCTTATCACATTTAGGACACTTAGCGTCAAGCATATTATAAAAAGTGAGGTAATTTCATAAAAATGTTTTTAAAGATTTTTGATTAAATAGTTATAATATATATAAATAATAAACATTGCACCTTTCTACCATTTTAGGATGCTAGATTACTCCTGCTTCTCTAAGTTTCTTTGGTAAGTATTGTTCAGCCAAGTACTTAAACCCATGCTTAAAAAATGCATCTAATTCGCACTTTTCCTTTTTTTTCAGAAATAAATTTAATTCTTTTTGCCATTGTTTTCCTTGCAACCATGGTTTCCTCTTCATATCATTTGCTCTATTGATATCTTCAGCAGTAACGGATAACCTAGCTACCTCCGGAATATTGTAATCGTAAATATCTGAAAACATCATTCCTAGTACTTTTGCATTCGGTGCGACTAATCTGTCGCTATCATAACTTAGAGATTCACTTCCAATTTTATAGCGTAAAGCTATACCTAAACCCCAAGGATCGGCATCTGCAAATATTACTACAGGTTTTTTCCATTTCTCATTTAATGTCTTTACCATCATTCTGGTGGCTCTGTCAGGCTCTCCTGAACCAGTCATAAGTATTGCATTATATTTTTGTATGAACCCGGATTTTCTTATATTATTTAATACAGTATCTTTTTCTACAACCATAACAAGGTCTGCTTTAACATCTACTATTTCGACATCAGATATATTGGTCGGAATTAACTGTGAGGTTGCTCTACTTCCAAGATTACAATCAATAATATCTCCCCCAACACTTAAGGTAATAGGACCAGAAATCATACCCTTTGGTTTAGAGGTTACTGAAAATTCTTCTCTAGGAATTCCAGTAATTAATTCTACTGCTTTAATAGCGTCATCAGAATCCTCTTGATTTCTCCAAAACTTTTCTTTGTTTTTTTCATCTCCTACCGTACTTAAGGTTGCATAGTACATACCTCTAATAGTACTTTCCATTTCTTCATCAACTAACTTTCGAATTGCATTGGCCATAACTAAATATTGAGAAAATGTTGGAATTTTTTTTGTAGAATTAGGACTTACTATAACCTTTTTTTCACCTAGTGTCAACATCTTCTTTTTTTCTGACCAAAAAGTATTATCATATCCGACTTTAGAAATTTCTAAAGAAGGCATTTTTTTTCCAATTAATACATCATTAGAAATTCCTTTCATTATATGCTGAATTTTTCTGATAATTTCTTTGTGTCTTTTATTTTTCGTGGACAATAACTTTATCTCCTATTAAAGTCATCAAGAGTTAATTTTTCTATTTTTTTTCTTGGAAAAACTTTCCTTTTGGATAAATTCTTATTCTCCTCTTTTTGATTGCTCTCCATATTTTTCTCTTCTGAGTTGTTATACTTTTCTTTAACTACTATCATTTTTTTTGATTTATTATTTACGTTATCATTGTCCTTGAGAATCACCTCTGAAGGAGTTATCTCTTTTTTGACGTGTCTTTCAGCTATCTCCACAAAATGTTCTGAAAGCTTAGTACGATCAACCTTTATTGAATCAGAGACAGCATCTACAATTAATGGAATATAATATTTGTACAACCTTAATCTATTTTCGGCGTCTTTGATTTTTAAATCGCGACGTATTTGTGCACTGACTTTTCTATAAAGGTCTGATAAACAGAATTTCATGTATTTTTTCATTTCACCTTCAGATGCAATACTTTCCTTTCCTGCACTTTTATAAGGTATTTTTGTAGAACATATGTGGAAAAATATATGAAGAGGAAGAAGTTCAACCGCTCTGTCTGATTTGCTACTTTGATCATTTGCAAATTGCTCTTTTGCCTCCTTTCTAGTAATGCCCATTTTATTGATGCCAACTTCAGTTACTACTTCTCTTGCGACATCAGAGCCTTCATCATAGAGTAAGGGAATCTTATTTGCAAATCTGTATAGTTTAAAGGAATTTATATCTCCACCATAGGCAATTCCACATTCAATAATTGTTGGTCTATTATTAATTACAATAGAGCGTGAAGAATAAGAAGTAAGTGCTGGTTTTAGTACTCTAACATTTTGATTGTTTTTTTCTTCTTCTGCTGGATTTACAGATTTAAGGTGTTCTCGGTTGTGAACAATAACGTATTCTGACATCATGCCTGTTGTTAATATCTTTTCACCAATTGGACTTAAATGGTCAATATGAGGTGACTGAAATTTCATCTGTTTACAAACATTTACAACTTTGATAAGATCACTTTCTGAAAAAAGATTAGCTAATTTATTATCTATTTCAGAGGCACGTATTATTTCACGCGCCTTTTCAATAGAAAGTTTTTGAAATGAACTAGATAAAACAGTTTGAATAGATGCTTTTTGATTTGAGAAATTTAAAATGGCCTTTTTTAACGTTTGTAAATCCATATCAGCAGGGTGAGGAAGTACTTCTTTTGCAGGATCGGGCATTATATCAGTTCTCCTTTCAAAAATTATTTTACCATCGTCATTTTCAAATATTAAGTTCGAATATGGATTTACAATGCTAGTTTGAGAAATATAATCATATATCTTATTTTTAGTGATAGGAGATAATCTTGCTCTTAATGTAGCAACAATTTTAAAACCATGTTTGTCTTTGATAATATTTTCTATCTTTGGTACAATTTTTTTGGTTAAAATTATGGGTTTATTTGTTGTAATATCTGTTCGCAATTCATAATAATATTCTGAATCTTCATCAATAGATTTCGACCATACTTTTATAGGTTTGTCTGTATCCTTTGTAGAAAATGCCGCAATCATTTTAAGGCCTACTCCAAATAACCCTCTTTGTTGTTTTTCAACGTATTTACCTGAGGTTAGAAAAGAACAGACAGCCACTGGGACCTTTTCCGAGTTGATCCCAATCCCATTGTCTTGACAAGAAATCGTCCAAAGGTCATTGGCATGATCAGTTTGTTTTATTGATACCGAAATACTAGGAAGAATATGATGAACCTCACAAGAATCTAGTGAATTCTCTATCAATTCTCTTATTGCCATGTACAAAATACGTTCCCCCGTAAATCCAGCTAAAGCAGAATTATCTACAAAAAACTCAGATTCAGCTTTTTTATTATATTTGACTTTAGGAGTTTTGTGAAGATGATGAGGAGTATTGTTATCTGAATCTTTATTTTGATATTTCAGTTCTAATTTCGAATTTATTTTCAACAGGATATGACTTTTATAAAATAACTCAATTTATCTTTTAGGATTAAATTAATTAGCCTTTAGCCTTTATTATATTTGTGATCCATAGGGAGTAGTCGAAAATTTAAGTTCCTTTAATGATTTAAAATCCACTTCAATTAAAAATCGTTTTCCTTCTTTAGAAATAACTACAAAATCACTACCTAATCCGATGATTTCCCCTCCAACAAGTTTTTTATTGTTGTTCATTATTGTTGTCTATTATAGTGTATTATTCTATTATTATAATTTTTTAAAGTTTCAAGAAACTATTATGAGGAAAAAATTATATTATTATAATCTTTTATCATATTTTGGTCTATAATTCCTTGTACTACAATTTGCCGTCCGTCAGATAATTTTATATCCATTGCGAGAGCACTATATGGTATATCAAATTTTTCTATTATATTCTCATCTTTAGTATCATAAATTTTTTCAATTTTTTTATTATCTATCTTAAATCCCATTACTTGAACTATTTTGCGATGTCCAGAACCACCACCTCTTCCTCCTGCTGACCCTTTTGATTCTTCCACTAATAAAATAAAAATCTGGTTATAAGATGAAAGATTTGATAAATCTAACTCATCATATATTACTATTAGTTTTCTTTGGGTACTCAGCAAGATTAATTCTAATTCATTCATAATTTATTCTAATAAAAAAGGCGAAAAGAAAGCAATTTCCTATTTGGTATCTTTTCTCTGCTCTATGGTAACTTTTTGAATCTTTGCTTTTTCGAAATCTATTGGTTGATCCGAAGATTGATTTGTTGGAAGGTCCTCTATTTGGTCTACTATTTCCATTCCATCAATGACTTTTCCAAAAACGGTATATTGGTTGTCCAGGAATCTTGCATCTTTTGTCACTATAAAAAATTGCGAACCTGCACTATTAGGATCCCCCGTTCTTGCCATAGATATTATTCCCCTTTCATGTGGAATATCATTGAATTCTGCATCAATAGTGTAACCTGGTCCTCCAGTTCCCCATCTCTCTTTTTGTGTAAGGTTCTTAGTTGTTGGATCTCCACCTTGTATAACAAAATCTTTTACAATTCGGTGAAAAATAGTTCCATCATAAAAACCTGTTTTTGAAAGATTTAGAAAACTGTTAACATGCTTTGGAGCTGCTCCTGGAAAAAATTCTAGTGTAATGTTTCCAAGTGATGTTTTTAAAATTGCAATATTATCAGATGGGGTAATATTAGCCTTAATCATATTTTGAGGTCTTTCATCTGCTGTATTTGATTCTTTGTCTTTTGTTGAATTATCTTGTGTATTCAACTTTTGAGAGACAGGATGTGGTTTATAATTTTTATTAACTTGATACACAAAAACACCAAAAACTATGTCTTCAGTGTCATTTTCAAAACTGGGAGATGAATATACCAGCTTATAGGGTTGGTCACTTGTTCCATTTATTGGATATTTTATATCCTTAAGATTTAAAGCGATTGTTCCACTTGAATATTCAGGTTGGATATTAGTCAACATACCATTTCCAAATGATGCATATGATATGGGAGTAAAAGGAATGAGTTTCCCAAGTAAGGTATTATTCCAAAAATTTGCATTTGGAGTAAACCCATCATCTTCTACATAATCTTTTTCTTTGAAACCACCAATCTTCATAAACCATTGCTTTTTACTTTCATCGCCTCCACTTCCTAAAGTATAAAACGAATTCCCATTTGGACCATTATGCCTATCTGCTACAATGTATACTAATATGTAATCAGCCTTTAGATCTTGAGCAATCTGAGTTGCTGTTTCCGGTTCGCTCATTAACATCTTCGCTATAGTTTGTATTCTCGTTTGATTTATCGTTGCATTATCAGCTAAAGTAGTTTTATTTCCTAATGTCGTTATCCAATATCCATAATCCCACCATGAAGCTATTACTGAGTCCTTGGGGGTATTGTTTTCTATCCAATCCACTGCATCGACCCAGTCATCGACTTGCATTCTAAAACCTGTTGCGCCATTTACTATAGATGGAGGAATATCTGCTGAACTTATCCAATTAAAGTTCTTTGGATATATCAATCCATTATAATCAATCAAAGGAATCGAAATTAAAAAGACAATCATAGCCACAAAGGAAATTTTGACTAGAGGTTTAACTTCTGGTAAAATCTTACCTTCTTTAATATTTTTTCTAAATTCCCTTTCTTTTATCTTGTTCTGATTCTCAATCCTGTTTTGCAGTATGCTCCGCGTTAATTCATAAAGACCAATAGATGCGAGTATTACAATTGCTATAGATGAATATACCATTAGTCTAGCAAATGTTGCACTAACATACAGACCAGTTAGTCCTATAATTAAAGCAAAAATGGTCATGTCTGTTCTCTTAGAAAACGAAACCCAAACTCCAAATCCTGCAAATATCAACAATATTGAATAATCTGTAAAATAGTCAATTACCGTTGGCGTCGAATGCTCAGCAACTGATTCAACCAAAGGATTGTGAGAAGACAAAAAAGGATTCACAGCAACAAGATATCTAAATGATGATGGTTGGTAAGCTCCTACTAGAAATATACTAACGGCAAGTAAAACAAATATGCTAAGGGCTGCAATAAGATTTCGATTAGCTTTTGCAGGAGAACTTTTTGTTCTTATTATGGTTCCTACTATTGCAAAAATCGTTCCAACAATAAGAGCTATGCCAGGGAGTCCTATGACAAATGAGATACCAGGTCTAGGAAATGCACCTGCTGTTATTAAAGTAATTAAGGTGAAAGTTATGATTCCGTAAAGAAATATTGAATCTTTTCTTAGAAAAGGTAACAAAAAAAAGAAAATTCCTAAGGGAATACTAAAATATTGAATTCCACCCCATGATGAATTGGCTAATCCTAGAATTAGCCCTCCACCTGCTGCTGTTAAAATAGTTCGTGGTATATTTTTGCTTTTTATAGAAGAAAGAAACAAGTAGACAGACAAAAGTGCCAAGAACAGACCTAAAGGCTCAGACTTAAACCATCCCAAATTGCCTCTCTGAATTATGGCAGGCATAAAAGCAAACAAAAGACTTGCAAACATACCTGCAGTAGTACCACTCAAATTTCGTACAAGAGCAAAAATAACAATAGTAGTAAGAGATCCGATTATTACTGGAAACATTATCACAAAATCCAAGAGTGAACTGCCAAAACCAAAAATTTTATACATGGTTGCTGCTATGAGATGAAGAGCAACTTGTGAGGTTGTAGGTACAAATCTTCCTTCAGGATACCAAGACTGGTAATCATGCCAATTTAAATAGGCTTCGAACCCATTATCAATTATATATTTAGTAGCTCGATAATCAAAATATGGATCAAACTCATTTAAAGCAAAACCATATTTTATTGGATATGACCTAATAATAAAGGCAGTAGAAAAGGCTATTATCAGAACCAAAATCACAAGAAGATGTTTAGCCCGAAATTGAAAGGAGCTTATTTTAAATAATGCTTTATTGCCCGAGAACAATGTAATAAACTACTATTTTTTACTTCCTTTTTAAGGTAATGGCTATTTCATATATCGACTTCAATTGATATTCACAAAATTTAAACCACATTAAATAAAACGTGGTAGTCATTGACAGTCATTTCTGGATATGCATCATATCTAGGGCAGATTTAGAAACGAGAGGAAGGAGTGATAAGAGATAAATAAAGAAAAGGTAGTAATGTTGTAATTTCACCATGTATGGTAACTTGCCTTGCATCTGCTCTTACTTTATTCCAGGAAATAGCTTCTTTTACTTCTGCTCCACTTAAACTTCCATCCCACGCATTAGCTGTAGTAATATAAACTGCATAGTCTAATCCATCTCTAAACTGATTCCACCATAGAGTGTGATGTTTGGATATTCCACCTCCTAACATTAAAGCACCAGTTTTTTTTGCTTCAAATATAATATCAGAAAATTTAGTTTGATCTTTTAAAATATTGAGAAACATATCCTTGTGACTCTGATAAAATAGCCATATCTGACTTCCTACAGCTCCATCTACTATACCAGGGACGATAACGGGAATTTTGTTTTTGTGAGCCCAATATAAAAAAGAGGTTTCTCCTAATTTACTTCCGATATAATCAATGAATTCATAACACGCAAATTGTTTGTTCTCTTTGTAAAATTCATTTATATATTCTTGTATTTTAGTTTCGATTAAAGGACCATAATTTTCTTCGGGGATGAATACATTCCCTAATCTATGAATATTCTTTTTTCTAAGATCATAGTCATCCATATTAAAATCTCCAGGGTAATATTTAGCAAAAGATCTGGCTATATCATGATCTAAAGAGCCGCATGTTGTTATTATACAATTAAACATCTTCTTTTTTACCATATCTTTAATAATTCCTCGCACGCCAGTAGAGATTATTGCTCCAACAAAAGATAAAAATTTCGTACAATTAGGTTCTTCTATCATTTTTTGTAATATGGTAATTCCGTCGCTCAAATTTATAGATTCAAACCCTCCCGATTCAGACATTTGATTTAAGACTTCTTTTAACTTGCAGTTTTCAATGTTATAATCCGTAATTTCATGTTTAGTTTTTCTTTTATTTTTATTAGAAGTCATAGAAAATTAATAAAATAGTAACAGTATAAGAATATATTTACTTGTAATATTCTTCATATTCGCATTTTATAAAAGTCAGATAATCGTATCATTTTATGTGGAGAATAAACACACTTTCACTGGAAAAAAAATTGATCCTCCAAATATATACCCAAACATGACTATTTCCGATCTTATTTCGTTCTATGGATCTACTGGATTTAACGCAAGGCGATTATCAGAAGCAGCAAAGATGTTCAAAAAAATGATTGAGACTGGTGCTACTACTTGTTTAACTATTTCAGGAGCAATGACACCTATAGGACTTGGAAAATCTATTTCAACATTGATTGAAAAAGGTTTTATTGATTGGATTATTACCACTGGAGCTAATGCCTATCATGATCTTCATTTTGCCTATGGTTTGCCTGTGAGGCAAGGTCATTATGATGTCGATGATGATGTATTATATTCTCAACAAATCGTTAGGATTTATGATGTTTATATTAAAGAAATAGAAACACTTCAACGACAAGACGATCTCATACAAGACACAATAAGAAACATGAGCAAAAGAAAAGGAGATTCTGTAAAAGATTTTTCAACAGCAGATCTTTCTTACAGATTAGGAGAGAATGCTTCTAATCATTCCTCTTTTCCTGACAAATCTTTCATGGTTTCTGCTTTTAAAAACGAGGTGCCTGTTTATATTCCAGCTCTAACGGATTCGTCAATTGGAATGAATATGGTACCACTTCTATTCGAGTCATCTTTACTTCCTATTAATCTATTATTGGATATTTCTGAATCAGCAGCTATATTATGGAAAAGCAAAATTTCGGCAGGCATAGAATTAGGTGGAGGCGTTCCAAAAAACTTTTTCCAGCAAACTGGTCCCACCTTATACCAAATTTTGAAAATAAAAGAAGGAGGTCATGACTATGTCATTCAATTGACTGATGCTAGACCTGATACAGGCGGTTTATCTGGAGCAACAATCCAAGAAGGGAAGAGCTGGGGAAAAATCAAAACATCGCATAGTGGCAATGTAATTGTGTATGGCGATTCTTCTGTATATTTTCCACTCTTAAGTTCTTATGTTTTGTCAGAATGTAAACCAAGAAAACCAAAGAAATTATATCATCTGAAAGATAAGTTTGTAAAAGAAATGAAGGATAATTATCTTAAAAAAAAACAACACTAACTTAACCTCTCTTTTAAATCTTAAACGTAATAATTTTTTTATTTTCCAATATTTCTCTTATTATTGTTTTTATTTTGTTAATATTGATACCATAATAATTTGAATCTTGTATATTTAAAAATTTAGCCATTGATCTCTGAAGTATTGAAAAACATATATTATCTTCATTTTTTTGAAAATGAACAAAAGCTGCGCAGATCAATATCACTCCATTCAGTAATTGCTTTTCCTGTCCACTGGCTTTTTTCCACACCATTTCCAATGCTTCATGAGACCACCAATATTTTTCATCATTAAATAATACTATAGCCCTCTCAATTGCCTCCGCTTTGCTTAAATGTCTTTCTTTCACTTCGATGATTTCTTTTATGGAGGAAATCTTTTTTAACAAATTCAATACTTTATCGAGATTTTCTTTCTTTTGCAGGCTAAGATCTAATTCAATAAAGTTATGTGCTATACGACAGTCTCTAATTATAATTATAACTTCTAAGGAATTACTTAATTCCCTTGATTTTTTAAGAATAAATTCTGCATTTGAGGGTGCAAATTGCTGATTATTCAAATATACCATATATCTAAATAAATTATGCTTATTCATTTCTTTAATTTCTCAGTAGTTTATTACTTAATATACATAATAATTAAAAATATATATCAAAGCTAAATTAAAATAATTTTGGGACTGAGCTTACGAGATAAAAAAGAACTAGAATCATTATTAAAATTTCATTCTTTAAACATAAATCAAATGATAACTTTCTCTAAAAGCCTTATTCCTTCTCAAGGAAATATCGAAGATTTTGCTTATGGATTGGTTGTTGGTACAATAATTGGTAACTATTGTGAAAAATTTTTTCAGACACACAATAGAGCTCCTGATAATGATGAATTAATGGATATATATTTTACTATGTCATTGCGTTCTCCTAAAATAAGAAATGCTATAATAAATGAATTACTTTGAAGGATTTTATCTTAATTAAAAAGGATAATATCAATTAGATTTTTAACTATCCTTTGGATTTTTATACTATGGGTAATAACCCTGAATTTGGATTGGCAGTAATGAATCGCGTAATAAAAAAGGCAGGGGCTGAAAGAGTAAGTGATGAAGCATCAGATACTTTAAGAACAATACTTGAGGAAATTGCAAATAATATCTCAAAGACTGCAATAGATCTTGCAAATCATGCAGGCAGAAAAACAATAAAATCTGATGATATTTTATTGGCCTACAAAAATAGCTATAAAAAATGAAGAAATTTCATTTAGCTTATTTAAGCGAATTTGAATAGTCAAATATCTTTAATCCATTATTAATTAATGTAATAAAGGAAAATCACTCAAATTTATATGTCTCATTTCCATTACTAATTTGTGAGGTGGGGTGGCAGAGCGGTTATGCGTTCGCCTGCAGAAATAGTAGTTGATAGCGAATATATAGGGGTTCGAATCCCTTCCCCACCTTTGGATTGAATCCATACAAAATTGCCAGATGGGAATTTATGGTTTTTACTTGGTATAAGTTTCCTTTAAAGCTTGGCCATATGTTAGGAGAGCTTTTTTTCTAAGATAAGGAATTAACCTATAATGTAATGAATAGATCTGCTCTTCCTTAATTAAAATTCCTTTTACTACTAATGAGATTAATCCACCTGAAAGTTTAGAAGAAGGTATATTGCTTTCTTTGGAAAATAAAATTCTTTTGGATTGATATTCATCTAGTGAAAAGTATGGTCTATTTGTTTCAATTATCAAAGGCCAAACCACCATTTCCCAAATCAATCGTCTATATTCAGTAGAGTGAGCATGTTTCCCTTTAGGATGAGAATCTTTACCATTATTGTAGGAGGTCATTGTTCATATAATTTTTATAACTTTAATGATTGGTTTAGGTTTTATAATCTAATACTTTTAAATAAATATCTTTACTGACAAAGAAATTAGACTAATATATAGTATTATTCAATAAGGATAC
>Ga0126308_10000481_pt1 | contig 13364 bp, 12 predicted proteins | sample Plot55_FD_92533 | JGI IMG/M metagenome (GOLD analysis project Ga0126308, IMG submission 92533) | Serpentine soil microbial communities from UC McLaughlin Reserve, CA, USA - Plot55 | ecosystem: Environmental > Terrestrial > Soil > Grasslands | place: USA: UC McLaughlin Reserve, Lake County... | reverse complement strand
AGCGGCGCACGATTTCCTCCCAGGAGACGCCCTCTTCGTTGGCCTTGTCAATTATCTTGTCCTCCACGTCCGTTATGTTCTGGACGTAGGTGACGTCGTAGCCTCGCCGCTTGAGGTACCGTACCGCCACGTCCCAGAACAGCGGCGCCCGCGCGTTGCCGATGTGGATGTGATTGTAGACGGTAGGCCCGCAGACGTAGATCCCGATCTTCCCGCTCTGCCCGACCTCAACCCGCCTGCCGCTCAAAGTATCCCGTACGTAGACGCTCATGTTCCTAGTCTAGCCTCTCTCACCCTCTCTATCCTCTCCCGCGCCTCCTCCGCGCCGAGCACCACGAACAGGCGCGCCATCTCAGGCCCCCGGTCCCTGCCCGTGAGTGCGAGCCGTAATGGATGGAGCAGGTCTCCGGTCTTTATCCCGTGCTCCTTCGCCCACCCACGCAACTCCCTGACAAGGTCCCGTGTGGCCCCCAAGTCGTCCAGCCGACGGCCTTCGAGAGTTTCGGCCGCGTGAACGAACACCTCGTCGCTCTGCTCCGGCAACTCCTTGGCGAAGGCGTCGGGGTCTACGGGATCCAGGATGTCGCGCACGACGCGTGTCGCGTCGGTGAGGAGCCGGATATCCTCCTGAATAGCTTCCACCGCTTCCAGTTCCCGTCCTGGTGGTAGCGGCTCCTCAAGATACGGCTCAAGGCGCCGGCGGAGCTCCTCGGCGGGCAGACGCCGGATGTGCCGGGCGTTGAAGGAGAGCAGGCGGGCGACGTCGAAGGTGGCGGGGCTCGTGCCCAGGCGCGTAGGGTCCCATTCCGTCGAGAGCGCCGCGAGATCGTTGAACTCTTCCTTGCCCTCCGGGTGCGTCCAGCCGAGGAGCGCGAGGTAGTTTACAAGCGCCTCGGGCAGGTAGCCGTCTCGCCGATACGCTGCGACGCTCTGCGCGCCGTGGCGCTTGGAGAGCTTCTTGCCGTCAGGGCCGAGGATCAGGCCGAGGTGGATAAACTCGGGCTCCCCGGCATCGAGCGCGCGGTAGAGGAGCGCCTGGCGGGCAGTGTTGGAGAGGTGCTCCTCGCCCCGGATGATGTGGGTTATGTCCATGTCGAGGTCGTCGATGACGGCGGCGAAGTTGTAGGACGGAGTGCCGTCGGACTTGAGAATCACGAAGTCCTCGATCTTGCTAAAGAGGATCTCGTCTCGCAGCCCGTTGCAGAAGCTCCCGGCGCGCTCCGGCGGCCGAAAGTAGAGCGCCCTCCGGCCCACCTCGTCCTCCGCCTCGTAGGTCAGCCCCTTCTCCGAGAGGCGCGCGGCGGCCCGCTCGTAGAGCTCACCGCGCTCGCTCTGACGGTACGGTCCTTCGTCGAAGGAGAGACCAAGCCAGCCTAAACTATCTAGGACATCCCGCTCGAACTCCTGCCTGCTCCGCGCCCTGTCAGTGTCCTCGACGCGAAGGATGAGATCCCCGCCGTGGTACCTGGCGAAGAGGTGGTTGAAGAGGGCGGTGCGCGCACCGCCAAGGTGGAGGCGACCAGTCGGGCTCGGGGCGAAGCGTACCCGGACCTCGCTCATTTCTCTAGCGCTCCTCCAGCAAGCAGACGGCCTGGGCGGCTATCCCCTCGCCCCTGCCCGTGAAGCCGAGGCGCTCTGTGGTGGTGCCGCGCACGCTGACGCGGGCGGGCTCGACGTCGAGGACGTCCGCCAGGTTCTCGCGTATGGCGTGCCTGTGCTCACGGATCTTAGGCCGCTCGCAGATCACGACCGCGTCAATGTTAGCTACGGTCCACGAGTTGCCGACGAGCCTGCGCACATCGCGCAACAACTGTATGGAAGCGGCGCCCCTGTAGCGCTCATCGGTGTCGGGGAAGTAGTGGCCGATGTCCTCGAGGCCCGCGGCTCCGAGCAGGGCGTCGGTGACAGCGTGGGTGAGCACGTCGGCATCGGAGTGGCCGAGTAGCCCCTTTTCGGCCGGGATCTCCACGCCGCCGAGGATAAGCTTGCGCTGTGCGTCCGGCCCGGCGAAGGCGTGCGCGTCTACGCCTAGACCAACTCTGAAACTCAGCCTAGCACCCCGCGGCGCTCGCCGTCGTGGGCGACCCCGCGCGCGGCCAGTATGGCCTCGGCGAGGACGAGGTCGTCTGGGGAGGTCATCTTGATGTTCGTCCTCTCCCCCGCCACCACGGCGACGCGCCCGCCGGCGTCCTCGACGAGCGAGGCGTCGTCGCTCGCGGTGCGCAGGCGTTCTTCCGGGGCGGCGTATACCTGGCGTAGCAACTCGAGCCGGAAAGCCTGCGGTGTCTGGACGGCGCGTAGCTTCGCGCGGTCGAGTGTCGCCAAGACCGAGCCATTCTCGGCGACCTTTATGGTGTCCGAGACGGCGACCGCCGGGACCACGCCGTCAACGTCGTCGTTGGCCGCCGCCACGACGCGTTCGACGAGGTTGGGGGTAACTAGGCAACGGGAGCCGTCGTGGATTAGGACGACGGTCTTCGAATCTTCCTCGCAGAGGAGCAGGCCGCTGCGCGTCGAGAGTGACCGGGCCTCGCCGGGGTCAGCGCAGCCGGAGAACTTCTTTATACCCGCGTGGGAGACGAGCTTTTTAATGCGGTCGCGGTTGCCGACGACGTAGATCTTGCCGATAGCCGGGCAGTCCTCGAAGGCGCGCAGCGTGTAGTAGAGGGCGGGCCTGCCATGGAGGTCTATGAACTGTTTCGGTCGGCCCATCCTGCTCCCGATCCCGCCGGCGAGCACGAGGGCAACGGCCGAGCCGAAGGCGGGACTCGCGATTGTTAATCCTTTCCGTCGCCGTGCAGCGCGCCGTCCACAAGCGCCTCGGCCTCTCCGGTCTCTAAGCTCTTGCCAAGAGCAACCTCGGAGATCAGGATGCGGCGCGCCTTAGCGAGCAGGTTGCGCTCGCCGGTGCTGAGACCGCGGTCGCCGCCATGGGCGCTCAGGTCGCGCACCACCTCGGCGACGCTCGAGATCTCGCCGCTCCGGATCTTCTCCTGGTTGTGCTTGAGCCTGTGGTTCCAGTGGGCAGGCATATCCTCGGGTCCACCGCGCAGGATCTCAAGCGCGCCGGCGACCTCCTCGTCGTCCGCGCAGGACCTGAGGCCCGTGTAGCCGTCCGCTGGGATGTTGAGCGTCAACCCCCCGTCTGGGACGTAGACGATGTAGTAGCGACGCTCCTGACCAAGGATGGTCTTCTCCTCCACCCCTGACACTGTACCCGCACCGTGGTTGGGATAGACGACGAGGTCTCCCTTCGTGAAAGTCTTAGGGAGAACCTCTTCCCTCGGCGTCGCGCTCCCGTTCCCGTTTCCGTCAACCATCCTATGCCACCCCGCCTGAGGTCTCGAGGTTTCGCTGGCGCTCTAGGCCGCGCTGGATGGCGCGGGCGCGCGCCTGGCCAACCCCCTCCACCTCATCGAGCTCCGCCTCCGAGGCGTCCAGGAGCCCCTCCAGAGAGCCGAACTCGTCGATCAAATTCTGGGCGACCTTTCGCGGCAGCCGGGGCACCCCCACGAGCTGGCGGTAGCCCCGCGGCTTGAGGAAGAAGTCCTCCGTCTGGCCCACGGAGCCATACCCCAGGAGCTGTGTGATCTGCACGGGGTCAGAGAGCTGCTCGTAGGAGAGCTCCCTCAACTGCTTCCTCACCTCGCGGCAGTCAACCCCCTCCTCGGCGTAGTCGCGCAGGAGCGCGTCGTACTGTTCTGGGACGCCGTGGAACGCCTGTTCGAGTTGCAACTCGACCAGCCTGCCCTCCCTCCCGAGCTCCCTGACGTAGGCCCTGATCTCCTCTGCGATCCGGACCGAGTACTCGAAGGTCCTGATGGCGCTCACCACCTCGCGAAGCGTAACCGCCCCGTCGTACTCGTGTAGCGTCAGCGCCCTCGCCTCCTCGCGCAGCCTCCGCGCGAACTTCTCCAGCGTGGCAATAGCTGAGTTGGCCTTCGAGAGGACCACGCCAATGTCTTCTAGGACGTGCGGGCCGTAGGGTCCGAGGTACAGGCTCACGACCATCCGGCGCTCGGACACCGAGATAACCAGATCCCCCGTCTGCTGGGCCGTGCGGTGCGCGGTGAGATGCCGCATCCCGGTCTCGTCCGATTCTAGAGCCGGGTCCGGGTTGAGCTGCACGTTTGCATAGTGGATGGTCGAGAGATCGGGGGAGACCACAATCGCGCCGTCCATCTTGGCCAATTCATACAGGCGCATCGGCGCGAACTCCAGCCCGAGCTTCATCCCTCCAGAGGTGATCCCCAACCGCTCCAACTTCTCAGGAAACGAAACCACGATGAGTGCCCCATTATGCGCCCGGATAATATTCTCGATGGCCTCCCGCAGATCCGTCCCCGGTGCCACGATAGCCAGCGCGTCGGCGAGCGCCTCGGGCAGGTGTCGCCGCCCGGGGCTCACAGGAGAGCAACCGCTACAGCTTCTTCGAGCGTCTTTACTTCGACCACGCTTGCCTTTCCATTCGCCGAACCGTCGTTTTGTGCGCTCACAGATGCATCGTGCGAACCTTCAGGCTCTATTATACGCCCGAAGCCGAGTTTGAGCAGTTCGACGGTCCTCCGGGGCGCTCCCGAGACGAACCGCACGTCCCCTGTGAGCCCGACCTCGCCATAGCAAGCGGTCCCCTTCCCCACCGGCTTATTCCGCAGCGCCGAGGCGATCGCCAGCGCCACCCCGAGATCCACCGCGGGCTCTTCGACTCGCACCCCGCCCGCGACGTTGACGTAGACGTCGTGGTCGGCTAACGAGAGCCCCGCCCGGCGGCTCAGGACCGCACACAGCATGTTCACCCGCCCTGTATCCACCCCGTTCGCGACCCTGCGGGGCACCGCCAGCGGGCTCGGCGCCACCAAGCTCTCGATCTCTACGAGCATCGGCCGCGTCCCCTCCAGCAGACACACCGTAACCACCCCAGGCGGCACCTCTTCTTCCCTCTTGGAGAGGAAGAATGCCGATGGGTCAGCGACCTCGACCATCCCGGCCCCGGACATCTCGAAGACCCCGACTTCGTTGGTCGAACCGAAGCGGTTCTTCAGGGCTCGCAGGACCCGGAAGCTCTGGAAGCGATCGCCCTCGAACTGAAGCACGGTGTCCACCATGTGCTCAAGGACACGCGGGCCGGCGATGGAGCCCTCTTTAGTTACGTGGCCGACGAGCATCACGGCTATACCCTCGCTCTTGGCGAGTCGCATCAGCCTTGCGGCGCATTCGCGCACCTGCCCTACACCCCCCGGCGCCCCCGAGAGCTCCGGCGAGTAGAGCGTCTGGATCGAATCCACGACCACCAGCGTCGGCCGCTCCTCCAGGATCGTCGCCTCGATCACATCCACGTCCGTCTCCGAGAGCACCCTGAACCCAGCCCCCTCGACCCCCAGCCGCTTCGCGCTCAAGGCCACCTGCCGCGGCGACTCCTCGCCCGAGACCATGAGGCAACCCTCGCCGAGGTAGCCCATCACCTGCAAAAGCAGCGTGCTCTTCCCGACTCCAGGCTCCCCGCCGACGAGCACCATCGAGCCGGGCACGACCCCGCCGCCGAGGACTCTGTTCAGCTCCCCGACGCCAGTGTCCATTCGGTTCCCGCCCTCGGTCGCCCTAACCTCGTCCAGCGAGAACGTCCTGCCGCCCGCGCTCTGCTTCTGTCGCGTTGCCCGCTCTGCGAAACCGACGATCTTTTTGCTCTCCCGAGCCTCCTCGACGAACGTGCTCCACTCCCCGCAGTCCGGGCAGCGTCCCAGCCACTTCGGCTCCTCGTGGCCGCAGTTGGAGCAGATGTAAAGCGTTTTGGTAGCCATGAACCTATTGTACGAGACATCGGACAATCTGAGCACTCTGCTTACCTTCGTATTCTGATCGAGTGTTGCTCGACGGGCTAAAGTGAGCAAAGGGACCAAGAAGGAAACGGAGTGAAGTTCACGGTGGTTTTGGAGCCCAGCGAAGAAGGCGGATACACAGCTCACGTACCCTCTCTACCTGGCTGCGTAAGCGAGGGAGACACCGAAGAATAAGCCCTGGTCAACATCCGCGAAGCCATAGAGCCTTACCTAGAACCGGCGGATGATGAGTGTATCAGAGGAGAAGAAGATCTGGTACAAGAGTCCGTGTTGTGAACCCGAAAGCCCCTAGTTTCCACTATGAGAAGACTACGAGAAGATCATCCGCGCGCTGCAACGGGGTGGTTGGGCGGTCGTGAGGGACCGTGGCAGCCACATCCAGCTGCAGAAGAGGATGGGCGATGAGGTGCTGAAGCTCACGGTTCCCGCTAACAGGCCAGTAAAACGCTCTATCCTCTCCCACGACGGGCCGGCAGCGGGAAGGTCTGGGAACGGCGCATTGGGGATAACGGCGCGCCGACGACCCTGCGTGGTTGATTGCCACGGACATCCTCTGGACCATGTACCCCTTCGACCCCGCAGGCTTCTGCTCACTCGACGGCGAACTTGAACGGCTGGACCTCGAGACGGAGGGCCCGGTGTCGTGGGCAGGGCGGGAAGCGATACGCCTAAGAGGCGTGCCGGTGGAGGAAAGGGAGTACACTCCGGAGCCGCTATGGTGGACGGCAGGCGAGTACGAGGTTGTCGTGGACACCGAGCGAGGCGTCCTCTTACGCTGCGCCTCGCGGCTTAGCGGCGAGGACTTCGACGCCCTGGAGGTCGAGGAGATCTACTTCGACGAGAAATTCCTCGAGGACGGCTTCACCTCGCGCGAGCCCCTGCAGTGAAGGCAAAACGACCGTTGAGAACCGTGAACGAGATGAGCGCAAAAGGAAGGGCCGAGGCATGTGCGCCCCGGCCCTCATGTAACTCGTTGAATTTTCCCTATTCGGATTCGACCTTAACCACTTCCTTGGGCTGGGTGACCTTGATGATGACGATGGTCTCACCCTCGGCGATCTCCTCATAGGAAGTGTCGTTGGGCTCGATGATAACCTTGGCGCCGTTGGGGATCTCGCCCCTGAGGATCATCTCGCTCATGGGGTCTTCTATCATGCGCTGCAGGACCCGCTTGAGCGGTCTGGCGCCGAACGCCGGATCGTAGCCCGCGTCGGAGAGCTTGTCGAGGGCCTCGTTGGTGAACTCCACGGTGACCTCGCGCTCAGCCATCTGCTGCCTGAGGCGCTTGATCTGGATCTCGATGATCTGGCGCATATCCTCGCGCTCGAGCTTGTGGAAGACGATGATCTCGTCGATCCTGTTGAGCAGCTCGGGCCTGAAGATCTTGCGAAGCTCGCTCGTAACTCGGCCCTTCATCTCCTTGTAGGAGAGACCCTCCTCGCCCCCGCCGAAGCCAAGCGACTTGGTCTTGTTGATGGTCTGTGCCCCGACGTTGGAGGTCATGATGAGCACCACATTCTTGAAGTCCACAGTGCGACCCTGCGCGTCGGTGAGCTGCCCGTCCTCCAGTATCTGGAGCAAGATGTTGAAGACGTCGGGATGCGCCTTCTCGATCTCGTCGAAGAGCACCACGCTGTATGGACGGCGCCTGACCTGCTCGGTGAGCTGACCGCCCTCGTCGTATCCGACGTAGCCCGGGGGCGAGCCGACCAGTCTGGAGACGGTGTGGCGCTCCATGTACTCAGACATGTCTAGCCGGATCATGGCGTCTTGGTTGCCGAAGAGGTATTCGGCCAGGGTGCGGGCGAGCTCGGTCTTGCCAACGCCCGTGGGGCCGAGGAAGACGAACGACCCTGAAGGCCTGTTCGGATCCTTGATGCCGGCGAAGGTCCGGCGGATGGAGCGAGAGACGGCCTTTATAGCCTCCTCTTGCCCGACGACGCGTCCGTGCAGCGAGTCCTCCATCTGCAGGAGGCGAGCGGACTCCTCCTCGGTCATCTTCTTGACCGGGATGCCGGTCCACATGGAGACGATCTCGGCGATCTCGTTCTCACCGATGGAGACGCGGTGCTCCTCGCCGCCCTCGCGCCAGGACTTCTCGAGCTCGCGGCGCTGCACGGTGAGCTTCTTCTCGTTATCCCTCAGGCGCGCGGCCCGCTCGAACTCCTGGCCGTCGATGGCGGCCTCCTTCTCAGCGCGGACCTGCGAGATCTCGTCGTCCAGCTCCTTGTAGTAGGGCGGCGAGGACATCGTCTTGATCCTCATCTTGGAAGCCGCCTCATCCACGAGGTCTATCGCCTTGTCAGGGAGGAAGCGGTCCGCGATGTAGCGGTCGCCAAGCTGCGACGCGGCCTTTAAGGCCTCGTCGGTGATCTCGATCTTGTGGTGCTCCTCATACTTCTCCCGCAAGCCCTTGAGGATGAGCTCGGTCTCCTCGACGGAGGGCTCGCCGACCTGGATGGTCTGGAAGCGCCGCTCGAGGGCCTTGTCCTTCTCGACGTACTTGCGGTACTCGTCGATCGTGGTCGCGCCGATGACCTGGATCTCACCCCGCGCCAGCGCCGGCTTCAGGATGGAAGCCGCGTCTATAGCACCCTCGGCTGCGCCCGCCCCGACGAGGTTGTGGATCTCGTCTATGAACAGGATGATGTCGCCGTGATCGGTGATCTCCTTCATGATCTTCTTGAGGCGCTCCTCGAACTCGCCCCTGTACTTCGAACCCGCGACAAGGGCGCCGAGATCCAATGTGTAGACCTCTTTGTCGGCGAGGATGTCGGGGACGCGCGCCTCGGCGATCTCCTCCGCTAGCCCCTCGACGATGGCGGTCTTGCCGACGCCGGGCTCGCCGATGATGACGGGGTTATTCTTGGTGCGCCGGACCAGGATCTGCATGATCCTGGCTATCTCCTGGCTCCTCCCGATAACGGGGTCGAGCTTGTCCTCCTCGGCGTAAGCCGTGAGGTTCCGCCCGTACTGGTCAAGCTGGCGCGTCTTGGGCCGCTTGGCCTCGACGCCGCCACGCCCGCCGGCCTCACCGCCACCCCTGCTCCGACCGCGGCCGCCACCGAGCATCCGCACGACCTCGCGACGGACCTTGTCCGGATCGACGTCCAGGTTGGATAGGACGCGGGCAGCGACGCCCTCGCTCTCGCGCACGAGCCCGAGCAGGATGTGCTCGGTGCCGATGTAGTTGTGGCCAAGTTGCAGCGCCTCGCGCAGCGCCAGCTCCAGCACCTTCTTTGAGCGCGGGGTGAACGGCGCCTGGGCGCCGGTGCCTTCCTCGCCGTAGCCGACTATGCTCTCGACCTGCTCGCGTACCTCATCTAAGGTGACGTTCAGGGAGGACAGGGCGCGGGCGGCGACCCCTTCGTCCTCGCGTAGGAGACCGAGCAGGAGGTGCTCGGTGCCGATGTAGTTGTGGTTGAAGTGCCTGGCCTCTTCTTGAGCGAGCACCACGACCTTGCGGGCCCGTTCCGTGAACCGTTCGAACATTAGCGGGATCCTCCTCCACTTCGAGGGTCCTTCACGGCGTCGGGTGCAGTAACTGTTCGATGGTGTATACGACGGTCAAATATGGACGGATTATACATCTGCGAAAATCTGCCTTTCGAAATAACTAACCTTCTTCAACGCTCTCCGCCTGACGTAAAGTATACAAGGGTTTCAATCGGATTTACTTACCATTCACCGCTTTACGCTGTGAGCGCTATCCATTGTGCGAGATTGTGCGAGCAGTGATACTACCACCCTCCGTAGTGACCCTCCGTAGTGCTTTCCAGATAACTTACCACTCCCCACGGATCGCGTTGGTGTCCCCCCTCACACCCGGAACCTCTCGCGAGCCATCTCGACGGGTAGTCCGGCGACAAAAGGACCTGCCTTGGGACCGCTCTTTCTGCCGAGCAAGACAGTGTAGACCGCCGCGAACGCTCTCTTCGGCTTGAGCCCCCGCTCGACCGCCGTGGAGTACAGAAGGTCCTGCACCTCGTCGCCGCCCATCTCCGGGCTCAGCTTCTCCCCGACCGCGGCAAGATACTCACGCGAGTCGGCGTCGAGATCCCGTGCCGCCTCCCTCGCCTCTTCCTCCGAGAGCAGCCGCAGCCGCATGGACTCCGGCGCCCACTCCTCTGCCCAGTTGCGGGCGTAGGCGAGGTCCCGCGCTAGTATCTCCTTGGCTCGCGCGGCCTTCTTGTACCCACCCCGGCGCAGCATCTCGGCAGCGGCTTCGAGGTCTGTCCCCACGGTCTGGGCGACGGTGACGAGGTGGTTGAAGGGGACGGGGTTGGCATCCGTCTCGACCCTGTACTCGTCCATGAAACGAGGGAAGCCTTCACCGAGGTCGAGCTCGAGGGTGCGGGAGGGATCGCGGCCGAGCATCATGCGTCTGAGGGCGTCAGGCGGCATGATCTTCAGTAGGTCCTTGGGAAGAAGGACTATGCCCTTCGAGCTGCTCATGGGGCCTTTGCCCTTGATGGAGATCCACTCGTACTCGTAGCGGCCCGGCACCGGGTAGTTGAAGATCTCGTCGGCCATGCGGTCGGCCGTGTCGGTCGAGCTTCCGCGACTGGTGTGGTCCTTGCCGAAGGGCTCGAAGGTCACGCCCAGCGCCTTCCACCGCGCCGCGAGCTCCACCCGCCAGCCGAGCTTACCCTCCCCCCTGGAGTAGTCCGCCACGTCCTCCCAGCCATCCTCGTCCTCGAAGAGGACCTTGTGCTCTTCGGGCACGTGCTCCAGGATCCTGTGCCCCGTCAGCCTCCCGGAAGCGTCCCGTGGCAGGTACGGTGACCAGTGCTCGGGCATGCGGCGACCGGTGACCTCCTGAAGGATCTCACGCAGCTCTTCCGTGTGCTCGAGGGCCTCCCGCGTTACCTCCGTATAGACACCGTTCTCATAGAGCTTGTGCGAGCGGAGGACTTCCACATCCACCTCCATCTCGCGCAACGCCTCTTCGAAGGGAGAGAGGAAGTGTTCGGCGTACGAGGCGTGACAGCCCTCCGGGTCAGGCACGCGCGAGAGGCTGTGCCCGATAAACTCCTCGAAGCTCTCCGGTATGCCGGGGGCTATCCTGCGCAAAGGGTCTATCGTGTCCGCATGGAAGACGAAGCGGACCTTCTCGCCGCGGGCCATCAGCGCGTTGGCCACCGCCTCGCCGACGAGGACCTCGCGCAGGTTGTGGATGTTGCCGGAGGGGCTGATGCCGGTGACCACCACGTGCGGTCCCTGTCCCAGCTCGGCGGCCACCTTCTCGGCCCACTGGGGTATGGGAAGTTCGCTCATCACCTTGTACTCCAGGTATACATGTGGATCTCTGCGAGGTTCAGGAAGTTAGGAAGGTGCGGGTTGCCGGAGGCGTTAGCTCGCAACCTCGACGTTCACTATCTCGTACTCCGTCGAGCCGCGTGGCGTGGCGACTGTTACCTTCTCCCCGACCTTGCGCTTGAGGACGGCGCGGCCGACGGGCGAGGCGTGGGAGAGTTTGCCGTTCGGCGGGTCGGACTCGTTGGTGCCAACGATCTGGAAGGTCCGCTCGTTGCCCTTCCTCTTGCCGACGATCCGCAGGGTCACGCGGGTGCCGAGGTCAACGGCGTCGGTGTCGGCCTCTGAGGGGTCGACGACCTTCGCGTTCCGGATGCGGCGCTGGATCTCCCCAATCCTGCGCTCCAGAAGGGCCTGCTCCGTCTTGGCGTCGTCGTACTCGGAGTTCTCGGAGATGTCCCCGAACTCCCTCGCCTGGCGGATGCGGTCTGCGACCTCCTTTCGACGAACCTCCGTGAGATACGAGAGCTCCTGCTGGAGCTTCTCGAGGCCTTCTGGGGTTACGAGTTCCTGGTTTCTATCGGTCATTGGCCGCGAGATTATACGAGTGAGCGTGTAGGGTGTCAACGAACAGAGCTTGTCAGCTTTTGCCACTCAGCTCTTACCCGCTGGCACTTCCCATTGAACTACTCCTGGCGGCACATTTGAATGGTTCGTGGAGTGACCGGGAGCAACGAACCATACCCTGACTGCTAACCGCTCGCACCGCCGAGGTAGAACAGGACCCCGAGCACATCCCCCGCGAGGTGTCTGTACGAGCGGGTGAGGACCGGGACGACGCTCGAGACGATCGTCTCACTAACCCTTCGAGCCGCAAACCCCTCAAGTTCAGAAGCCTCGCGAAGACGACAGCTAGCTCGTCGGCGGTGCGCTGCGCCTCGGTAGAGATCCGCCACTGCCCCCGCACCTCGTCGCCTTCGAAGAGCCCGAGGACCGTCTGCGTGTTCCCGACGCCACCGCCATCAGCAAAGCAGCGCCTCTACCTCCCCCAGCTCCGTGATTCCACTCAGGTCCGCCTCTGCCAGCCGGTCTCCGACCCTACCGCGTCCGGGGACGTGCAGGTCCGGGTCCAGGTCCGCGAGCCCCTTGAGATTGAAGGCGCGCGTCACGCCCCGGTGCGGAACCTCCAGCCCCGGTTCCTCTATGATCTCTTCGGCGAAGAGCAGCACGTCTACGTCCACGGTGCGCGGCGCTTTCTCCCCCTTGTGCTCGCGCCCTAAAGCGCTCTCGATACCTTGACAGTAGCGGAGGAGCTCGATCGCCGGCAGGCCACACTCGAGCTCCGCGACGCAGTTTAGGTAGTCTGGCTGCCCGCCCTCGACCTCGACCGGCGTCGTCTCGTAGACCTTGGAGGTCGAGATCAAGGACACAGAGGGGCCGCGCCTGAGAGCGTCGAGCGCGGCCTGCAGGTAGGCGAGCCGGTCGCCCAGATTGCTCCCGAGGCTGAGGAAGGCCCGGCTCATCAGCGGAAGGTACGGATTACCTTGAACCCGGCTACCGCGTGTGCCTCGAGCATTGACTGATCGGTGGCCCTGACCGTGACCTCTCTGACGGCCGGGAACTTCTCCAGCACGTGCTCTCCTACCCTCCAGACTCCCGTTTCCACGCTTCCAAGTTCCTTGGCTTCCAGAATACCTACGACGCCGGCAAGAGGCTCGTTGTGGTTCACCGCCCTCGAAGCGCCTTCGGTGTCGTGCACCGCGTACGTGTAGTCGAGGTCCACGAGCAGCCAGCGTGATTGTTCCTCGATGCGCGCCTCGATCCGGAGCCATTCTACCTGCCCCCGAAACACGAGCGGATCGTGCACAGGGTCCTGAAGACCGACCGTCCGGCGCGGGGCCCCCGACTCCCACTCCAGGACGGCTCGTCGCCGAGGAGTCGGACCACCTGCTCGCGCACCTGGTCGGCCTCGACGCCGCCTAGGTGAAGAGTATCTGGTTCGCCACGCCTTCCCTCTCGCGCACGAGCCCAAGCATGATGTTCTCGGTACCGATTTAGGCATGGCCGAAATTTCGAGCCTCTTCCTGGGCGAGGACCACGACCTTGCTGGCCCGTTCCGTGAACCTCTCGAACATCGACGAGGCCTTCTCTTCCACGTCGTCAGGCGCAGGTTAACGCTTCGCCGGAGTCCTAACGAGCACCGTAGCGGACCGCCAGGGCGACGGCGAGTGCCTCCCGGTTGGCGCGCACGTCGTGGACCCGGAACAGGGT
>Ga0126308_10000479_pt1 | contig 13374 bp, 13 predicted proteins | sample Plot55_FD_92533 | JGI IMG/M metagenome (GOLD analysis project Ga0126308, IMG submission 92533) | Serpentine soil microbial communities from UC McLaughlin Reserve, CA, USA - Plot55 | ecosystem: Environmental > Terrestrial > Soil > Grasslands | place: USA: UC McLaughlin Reserve, Lake County... | reverse complement strand
GCCAAGCAGGGCGACAAGAGGGCCAGGAAGCGGCTTATAGAGAAGAACTTGAGGCTCGTCGTCAGCGTCGCCAAGAAGTACCGTGGCTACGGACTGCCCTTCGAGGACCTTATCCAGGAGGGTAACATAGGGCTGATGAAGGCCGTTGAGAAGTTCGATCCCGATAGGGGCTTCAGGTTCTCGACTTATGCGACGTGGTGGATAAGGCAGGCGGTGCAGAGGGCTGTAGCGGACAAGGGCAGGACCATAAGGGTCCCCGTGCACATGACCGAGAAGATAAGGAAGGTCTCTCGCGCCTACAACGAGCTTTCGGCCGAGCTCGAGCGGGAGCCCTCCGAGGAGGAGGTTGCCGGGCGCCTCGGTTGGTCCATCGACGAGGTAAGGCTCACGATGGAGGCGATGCCGGACGCCACGAGCCTGGACCAGCCGGTGGGCACGGACGACGCTTCCACTTCCCAGCTCGGCGACTTCGTCGAGGACGACCTGGCCTCTGACACGCCGGGCGAGGTGATGCGGGAGATGGAGACAGAGCACCTCAAGGAGGCCATAGAGCGTTTGCCTGAGAGAGCGCGCTACGTCCTGGTGCGCAGGTACGGCCTCGACGACCGCGCCCCGGCCACGCTCGCCGAGCTCGGGGACGAGCTGGAGATCTCGCGCGAGCGGGTCAGGCAGCTCCAGCGCGAGGCGGAGCGCATCCTTAAGGGCGGCGAGTACGGCCGCATCTTGCGCGACGCTGTCGCCTGAAAGTCGCGCTAACCTTCGCCCTTCGAGGCCGGGCCTTCGGGCCCGGCCTTTTTCGTGCCTGGCGTCCCCAAGCTCTGTTAGTCTCTACAGGTGGCGAAGAACGTCGCAAGACTGAGGGTCCTCGTCTTCGGCGCGGCCTTTGCGGCGTTCTCGGGGGCGGTAGCCTTCGGCTGGCTGTACGGCGCGGATCTGTGGGTTCTGGGGACGGCCCAAGAGCACTCTTCGGGTTTGATGGACGCGGCAACGAGCGTCTTCATAGCGGACCTCATCTATCTCGGGCCTCACTGGGCGTCGGACGTCGTTGGCGGGGCGTTGTGGGGGGTCGCCGCCGTGCTATGGTCATTCGGGAAGGAGGATCGCGAGTGGAGATCACGGTAGTCGGCAGCGGCACGGTCGTGCCGAACCTCGCGCACCGCCAGAGTTGCGTCGTCGTAGAGGAAGGCGGAGAGACGGTCGTTCTGGACCTCGGGAACGGGGCCGTGCGTGGGATGCTACGCGCCGGGCTCGACCCCTTCGGCGTAGACCGTGTCTTCTTCACCCATTTCCACCCGGATCACACGGTGGATGTCGTCCCGCTCCTGTTCACCATCAAGTACGGCGCCGAAGAGAAACGCGCGGAACCGCTCTTCCTCTACGGCCCCGAACCCTTCGAGGGCTTCTTCGGCTTGATCGCCGGCGTCTGGGGACAGTGGCTGATCGACGACTACCTGGAAGTCTCGGAGCCGCCTCACGACTGCCCCTCCCCCTCGGCCTCCCCGCCCTTCGCGTACTCTGGGCTCCCGCCAAACATAACCCAGAGAGCATCGCCTACCGCCTGGAGTCTGGGAACGGCGCCTTCGTATACTCCGGCGACACCGAGTCCTCGGAGTCGGTCGTCGGGCTGGCGCGAGGGGCGCACACCCTCCTCGTCGAATGCTCCTTCCCGGACGACAATCCCGTCCCCGGGCACCTGACCCCGAGCGGCGTGGCGAGGATCGCGCGCGAAGCGGGGGTAGGAAGGGTCGTGTTGACCCACATCTACCGGCCGACGGACGCTCTAGACCTGGAGCAGAAGGTTGGAAAAGGCTTCGACGGCGAGGTAGTGGTGGCCGAGGACGGTACGAAGCTCACCGTGTAGGTGCGACCCCTAAGACGCTCAATTGCCATAGGAAGAACCAAAGGACAAGCGAGGAAAAAGGTACTTTGAAAAATTGGAAGCGAAGGCTCGTGCCGGAAAGTGAGAGCAGGTAAAGCAGGTGGTGCCTATAGGAGAGTAGAGTTGATCTTCAAGGTCGTTGTTTCCCGGTCGTCTTCATCGTCCTCATAGCACTGGCCGTGAGATGAGCCGTCAGGGGCGACATCCACGACCCAGTAGCGCGCGGCAGGTCCTCGACGAGTGCTACACTCGTGGCGAGATCGTTCGAGGCGGGTACGAGCAGAAGCGCCAGGACCTTCAGGGCTGACGGCTAAGAACCCGCGCAAACTTTGCAGCGGCCGTGCAGCGTAATCTCGTGCCAGTCGGTGACAAAGCCGGTCTCCCGCTCGACCTGCAAGGCCAGGTACTCCATGAGCTCCTCGTTGAACTCTATGACCGTGCCGCACTCGCCGCAACGCGCGTGGTGGTGCATCCGCTCGGTCGCGAGCTCGTAGCGCGAGTACCCCTCCCCAAAGTCCTCCTTGCGCACGACCCCTAACTCGTGCAATAGGTCGAGCGTTCGGTATACCGTGGACAACCCGAGCTCCGGGTAGCTTCCCTTGACCCGGTTATAGATCTCCTCCGCCGAAAGATGACGCGCTCCCTCAAGCTCTCGCACGATGGAGCGCCGCTGGTTCGTCAGCCTGTAACCCCGGTTCCTGAGAAACTGCTCGAGTTCCATCCACCATAGTTTATCCTCGGCATCCATCAGGAGCAAGAATTGCTCTTATTAAAAAGCGACTTGAGCCAAATTGAGTGTGGGTGATCTATTGTGTGGGTAGAACCGTAACGCATGTGAAAGCAACGATAAGTGCTGGTGGGCGAGGGATTACTGCTCGGTATACTGAATACTGACGTGGTGGAGGACATCGTCCACATACTCACGGGTGGCCTTTTGGCCTACGTTGGCTTTGGACGGTTAGACCTCGGGGCCGCTCGAAGCGTGGTCGCTGCATTCGGTGTGGTCTACCTGCTGGTAGGTATCCTCGGTTTTATCTTGCCTACCCTATTCGGGTTGATTCCGAGCGGTTACACCGTTTTCGATGATCTCTTACACCTGGTGTTGGGCGTGCTCAGCCTCGTTATCGTCTTCACACAGCCCGATACAGCGGCTGCTAGGCGCTAACTAGGACACGAGGATGCCCGGTGTCATAGACGGGTTGAGCAGGACCAGTGACCATAGAGGGGGGTAGAACCGATCTTCGCAGATGGGGCCTGTATTCAGCATCGGCCCTCTCGCTTGCCGCCGCGCTGATCCACCTCTGGGTAACGCCGGAGCACTTCGAAGAATGGTGAGGCTACGGGGCGTTCTTCCTGGTGGCCGCCTTCGCTCAAGGATTGTACAGCGCAGCCCTGCCGCGTTGGCCTAGCCAGCTACTGTTGCTCTTAGGTATCATAGGCAACTCCTCGATCATCCTCTTATACCTCCTGACACGGACGGTAGGAATCCCGCTCTTTGGACCCGAGGCAGGCGAGGTAGAGGAGGTAGGGTTTGCCGATGTGTGCGCAACGACGTCGGAGGCGGCGCTTATTATCGCGCTCGGCGCACTGCTGCTATCGCGCCTCCTCCGCGAGAGAGTCGGCCTGTTCGCGTTTATCCTGGCTACAGCCATTATGCTGTTAGCTCACCTGCCGCACCTGCTGGTACGCCTCGAATTGCTTTAGCCAAAGTGAGCTTAGATCAAGAGAGGCGGGTTGCCCTCAGGTTTGAGGGGTAGACGCTGCAGCGGACACGAAGTGCTGCGCTTGGACGCTAGTGGGAAACCCTGGCAAAGGGGAAAAGGAAGAGTTCCGCGGTAGCCGCGGCAAGCTACCATAGCCTAACCCCCGCGCTTAAAGACGCTCTTCTTGCGGCCGCCGGGCCACCAGTTCCAGTCGCCTAAGATGCGCATGGTGGCCGGGACGAGGAGGACACGGATGATGGTCGCATCCACGAAGACGGCGACGGCGAGGCCGAGACCTATGGCTTTCGTCGTGGTGATGCCAGTGAAGGCGAAGGCGCCGGTGACGACGACAATGATGGCGGCCGCGGAAGTGATGATCCCGGCGGTCGATGTGAGGCCCTTGGCGACGCTTGCGGTGTTCGGCTCGCCATACTCGTAGGCCTCGCGGATGCGTGAGAGGAGGAAGACCTCGTAGTCCATCGAGACCCCGAAGATCGTGCAGAACATCAGTATAGGCACCGTCGAGTCCACGAAGCCTAAAGGCGTGAAACCGAGGAGGCCCGCGAGGTTGCCGTCCTGAAAGACGAAGACCATAGCTCCGAAGCTCGCGGTGAGGCTCAGGATGTTCACGATCACGGCCTTCAACGGGATGAAGAAGGAGCGGAAGGTGAGGAAGAGGACCAGGTAGGTCACGCCGAGCACGAAGGCTACCGCGTAGGGGGCGTTGCCGTAGAGGTTCGAGATGAAGTCCTTCTGCCCAGCCGAGAGCCCGCCGACGAGTAAGGCCGTCCCCGCGGGCGGCTCGATGTCCCTGACCTCCCCCACCACGGCCCGAGCCTCCTCAGTGTACGGGTTGCTCTCGGTCGTCGCCTGTAAGAGTGCCCTGTCTCCGGCCGCGTAGATGCCCAGGGCGTTCCGCACTTCCTCGGACTCCCTGACCTCCGGGAGCTCCAACACGTTCTCCACGCCCTCAGGGGTTACGGTTCCGTCGGCGTAGACACCCTCCGGTAGCTTCGGGATCTGGCCATTTAGCTCCTCGGCGGCGCGGCTCTCGGCCTCGACGCGCGCCCTCTCCTCGGCGCCCGGCGGGACGGCGCCGTACTGCTGGCGCAAAGAATCGAGCTGTTCCGAGACGGCCTCTTCGACCCTCCTTTGTGCCTCGGCCTCGGCTGCGTCACGGGCCTCGGCGTACCCGCCGGCTGCTTCGGCGCCTGCGGTGTAGATGCTCTCGACGCGCTCTATGCCCTTCACCGCCTCGACGCGCGCGCCAAGATCTCGAACCTCTTCGAGACCTTCGGCGCTAAGAGGATCGTTTGGGAGGGTGGCGACGATATCTATCGGGGTCAAGGCGGCGTAATCGAAGTCCTCTCTCAGTACGTCGTCGCCGACGCGCGATTCGTACTCGGTCGGTAGCACACTCGCCTCGGAGACACCGACCCTCATGTGCGTCGTCGGGTATAGGAGGGCAAAGAGCACAAGGCCCACCGCGAAGAGCACGACTATGGGCCGGCGCATCACGAACTCCGCGCTCCGCGTCCAAAAGCTTCCGCCGGCCATCCCGCTCGTGCGGCGTCGGCGGACGGGGAGGGCGTTGACCTTGGGGCCGAGGACGGCGAGGACCGCCGGCAGGAGCGTCAGGGCGGCGGCCACAGAGAAGAGGACCACGAAGGCCCCGGTGACCCCGATCGAACGCATAAACATATACGGGAAGAAGAGGAGACCGACTAGCCCGATAAGGACGGCGGTCCCGGAGAAGAAGATGCTCCTACCGGCTGTCTCGACCGTGCGGGGGACCGCCTCCGAGACCGAGCAGTCCACAAGCTCCTCACGGAAGCGACTCACGGCAAAGAGGGCGTAGTCTGTGCCCAGCCCCAGGCCGAGCATGGTGGAGATGGTGAGGGCGAACACCGACATGTCGTAGACGCCGGCCAGGAAGTACAGGGCGGCCAGGGTGACGACTACGCTGGCGCCCCCGATCAGGATAGGCACGCCGGCAGCCACGAGGCTACCGAACGCGGCGATCAGGATCACCAGCGCCAGGGGGAAAGCGTACTTCTCGGCCTCCCGGATGTCCTCGTTGCTCGCCTCCGTGATGTCGAGGTAGACGGCCGGGGCGCCGGTGACGTAGGTGATCAACTCCCCGTTTCGGGCCTCCTCTCGCACCTCGTCCACCAAACCTTGCGCCTCGTCCACGGAGACCTCGAAGTTGACCAAAGCGTAGCTCCGCTCTCCACTCTCGGAGATGAAGCGCGAATCCCCGGTCTCCGAGTAGGAGATCACGCTGCCGACCCCTTCGATCTCGCGGACTTCGTCGAGCGCCGCGTTCTGGGCCTCCTGGAACTCCTGGCTCTCGGCGGAGAGACCAGCTGCTCCGTCGAAGACCACGGTGATGCTCACCGGCGAGACGCCGAACTCCTCGATCAAGACGTCCTGTACCCGCTCGGCCTCGGAGCCCGCGCTGCCGAAGCCGCCCTTGAGCCTCTCGGAGAGGTTCGGGGCGAAGAAGGCGCCTGCTAAGAGGAGCGCGCCCCAGACGAGCAGGACAAACCAGCGGTAGCGGTAAACTATGCGGCCTAAAGAATAGAAGACCCTCAAAGGGCGCTAGAACCTTTCTCGAGATCCCGATCTCACGGCATCTATGGTACTCAATAAGGAGAAGGGGATAGGAGTTCTTATCACAGGGCGAGCGCCCTTTAAGGGCCGGGGGTCTCCGTAGCCCTGCGGGGTAGGCTCAGGGTGAGGGCGAGGCCGACGAGGGGCAGGGCGGCGAGCGTGAGCATCATCGTCGGGAGACCATAGTTGTCGGCGATGGCGCCGAAGACGGGCGCGCCCACGCCACCGAGGCCGATGGACAGGCCCAAAGTTACGCCCGCCGCGACCCCGATCCTCCCGGGCAGGTACTCCTGGCCCATCACCACCGTGACTCCGAAGGTGCCGATCGTGGCGGCGCCCACGAAGGCGAGGAAGACCATCCCCGGCAAGGGTCCCGAAAGGGTGAAAGAGTAGATCAGTGGCGAGAGCAAGAACATCGCGCCTGCGAGCACAGCACGACGACCGGTGCGATCGGCCAGAGGTCCCATGACTAGGGTCCCCACCGCGCCGGCGAAGAGCATCACCGAGAGAGCCGTGTTCGCGAGCGCCGGAGAAGTTTCGAGCTCCCGGATATAGTATTCCGCCACGAACGTGACGAGCCCGAAGTAGACGAACGAACGTATGCCGACGACCATGACCATGCGCGTGAACGGCCACCAGTCCTCCTCCGCCTTGGCGCCCTTCTCGTCCGTCGCCGCGGCCTCGGGCCTGAACGAGACGAGGCGGGGCAGCTCGTAGAAGAGCACGAGGCCCATGAGTAGGGCCGGAAGCGCGAGGAACAGGGTGCCGGAGAGGCCGAAGTAGAGGACGAGCGGAGTGGAGATCATGGGCCCCAGGGCGAAGCCCGCGTTACCCCCAACCGAGAAGAAGCTCATCCCGCGCGCCCGCCTAGAGCCGGAGACGTAGTTGGCGAAGCGGGCGCTCTCTGGGTGGAAAGCCGCGACGCCCAATCCCGAGAGGACGGTGCAAAGCAGGATCAGGGGATAGTTCGGGGCGACGCCGACGAGCGAGATCCCCAAGCCCCCGAACATGACGCCGAGCGGCATCAGTGCCGGCAAAGGCTTGCGGTCCGAGAAGTAACCGAAGAGCGGTTGCACGATAGAAGAGCTAACGGTAGCCGCGAGGACGAGCGAGCCCGCCGCCGCTAAAGAGAGCCCCCTCTCGGCGACGAGGAACGGTACCAGGGCCGCTACGGCTCCCTGGCTGACGTCCGTGAAGAGGTGCCCGGCCGAAAGGGCAGCCATCGCCCGCTTGTCGACGCTTTTTCCCGTGGTTACCTCCGTGCTAAGAGTACGCGAAGGCAGATACTACCAGTCGTCGAAGATCTCGTACGGCGCTATCGCCCAGACGCGACCAGCTCTAAGCTCTGAGGAGGCGGCGCGCACGGCGTCCACGGCCTCGCCGACGGGCTCGCCGGGCGTCGGGCGAGCGGCTCTGGGTGGCGACATCCTAACGAGCGTGTCTGCCGCTTCTTTGGGAATCTCGGCGAGCTCCCGGGCTTTTTCGAGGGCGGCCCGGAAGCCACCGACCTCGTCCACCAACCCCCGTTCGAGGGCCTCGACGCCGGTCCAGACCCTTCCCCCGGCTACCTCTTCGAGGGCGTCCGGCCGTATCCTTCGACCCGAGACGACCCGATTCTTGAACTCGCCGTAGACGGTGCGGAGCTGCTCGTTCAGGACGGCCAGCTCGTCGGCGGTGGGGGGCCGACGCGGGTCGAGGAGGTTGGAGCGAGCGCCACGTACGATCGCTACCGGGTTGACCTTGAGCTTGCCGAGGAGGCCGGCGGCGACGGGGCGGGCGAGGACCACCCCGATCGAGCCCGTGATCGTGTTCTTGCGGGCGATTACGTGGCCAGCTGGCGCCGAGACGTAGTAGCCGCCCGAGGCCGCCACGTTCCCCATGAGGACGACGACGGGCTTCTTGGACCGGATGCGCTCGACCTCGCGCCAGATGAGGTCGGAGGCGAAGGCGGCGCCGCCAGGGGAGTCGACGTGGAGCAGGATCGCGGCGATCCTACGGCTTTTCTCGGCGACGCGCAAAGCCGCGACGACCGTGTCGCTCCCGGCCTGCTCCCTCCCGAGGAAGGGCAGCGGCACCGGAGACCTGCGGCTTACTCCCCGCACTATCGTCCCCGTAATGCTCACGAGACCCACTACCTTGCGCGCCTTACGGCTACGGTACGGGATCTCCAAAGCCTTCGTCGCCGCCCCCCATTGCGTAAGCTTCGCGGGTTTCTCGCCTTCGGCCAGCTTGCCGGCCAGCTCGTCTTCGTAGAGCACGCCATCGAGCAACTTCTTCTCTGCGGCTTCGGAGGCGGAGTAGGGCGCGTTGTCTATGAGGGCTCGTGTCTCTTCGGGTGTTATGCCGCGCCCGCCGGAGATCGCAGTCACGAGCTCGTCGAACCTCCCATCGAGCAGCCTCTCAACCTGCTCGCGCGACTCTTTGGAGAAGCCCGAGCGGGAGATGGGGTCCTGGGCGCTCTTGTAGGGCGAGACCGCGAGGACCTCGGCCTCGAGACCCAGGCTCTCGAGGGTGTCCTTGAGGAAGTTGACGCGGGTACGCAGGCCCACGACGTTCAGCGACGAGAGCGGGGGAGCGAAGATCTCGTCCGCCACCGAGGCGAGGTAGTAAGAGCGGGTGTCCGGGTCCATGAGGTACGCCACGACTTTCTTGCCGCTCTCCCTGAACCTGCGCAGCTCGGCGCGCAGCTCTTCAAGGGAGGCCCAACCGGCGTCGAGGCTCTCGACGCGCAGGATCACGCCCTTTACGCGCCCGTCGGCGAGGATACGGTCGAGGCGCCCCCGGATGCCTTCGAGGCTCAGGTCAGGGGGCCGGGGCTGGAGGCGCCGGAGGAGGAGTCCCAGCCTCGGTGGCTCGAACTCCGGGAGGGTGCCGGTGACGGGGATCCAGACGAAGTCCGGGGGGCGCCGCCAGACGCGGGCGTAAGCGTTGCGCAAGAGGCGAAAGAGGTTGACGAGGGCGTTTACGAACAGGCTCATCTCCCTATGCTACACCCCTTGTTCGTCGAAGTGTGTGATAGACTTTTTAGGAATGGTTATTGATCGGAGAAAGGACGGGGCGTGGTAAGCGCGCCGGAGCGCGACGTTCGCGAGAAGTTCCGGCGTTCGGGCTACACCCTGACCTCCCAGCGCAGGGCCGTGCTCGACGCGCTCGAGAAGTTCAAAGGACACCCGTCGGCCGAGGAGGTCTACCTCGTCGTAAAGAAGAAGAACCCCAAGGTGGCTTTGGGCACCGTTTACCAGGCGCTCTCGGTGCTGGAGGAGATCGGCATCATCCAGGCCAAGCGCTGGTCGGAGTCGCCGGTCCGCTACGACCTGAACACAGAGCCTCACCACGACATCCGGTGCACGAGGTGTGGCGAGATCGCGGAGATACCGGGCGTGGGGTACGAGGACTTCGCAGCGCGCGTCCGGGAGAACACCCTCTACGAAGTTACGAACACGTCCCTCGTTATCGAGGGCGTCTGCCCCGACTGCCAAAAGAACGGTTAAGATCCAAAGAGATCGTCAGCCAACCCGCAAGCTCTACTAAGAACACCAACAACACTTTACCTGAACCTGCAAAACGTTTACCCTACCTGTGGGGTGGATATGCGAGACAGACAACGAGATCTGGTGTGCAGCCGGATCGCGGGAGGACGGGCGTGAGCGAACAGCGCCGGGAGCCAGTACGGGAGTTGGAGGACCAGATGCGGGCCGCCGACGACCTCATCAAGAGCCTAGAGGAAGAGGTCGTAGACTTGCGGCGAAACCTCGAGCAAGCCGGCGAGGCCCTGCGGGCAGCCCAGGAGGAGATGGCGGCGCGCGGTCGGGCCTTCGAGGAGCTGGAGGAGAGCAGGCGTGCGCTGGTGGCCGCCGAGGAAGAGGCGCGGTCTTTGAGGGCCGAGCTCGGCGACCTCAAGCAGAAGAGTGCCGACGAGCAGTTGCGCTTGCGCAACGAGCACATCGCGGGTCTGGCGGCCCTGCGGACGGAGCTCGAAGAGCAGCGCCGCGCCGAGGTCGCGGCCGCCGAGTCGGAGGGCAAGATCGGCGCTCTGAGGGAAGCGTTCCGCAAGGAGCGCGCTGCCCTCGAAGAGGGCCACAAGAACGAATTCGAGGAGCTCAAACGGTCCGCCGAGCAGTGGGAAGAACAGCTACGGGACGGATACCGGGAGCTCGAAGAGCGCCACAAGACCGAGGTCGAGGAGCTCAACGAAAGGATCGAGGCCCTGCGCGCGGAGGCCGAGGGGGAGAAGGCAGATCTCGAGCGGACCATCCGAGAGCAGCTCAGGCGAGAGCACGAGGAGGATCTGCGCGCCGAAAGGGAGCGGCACGCATCGGAGCTTCAGTCTTTGAGGAGCGCCGCGTCGAGCAGGGAGCTCGAACTCCAGAAGGAGCTCGACTCGGCTATCGAGGAGCGTCGGGCGGAGGCCAAGGAGATCAGGCACGAGCTGGAGAGGAGAGCCGCGGAGGCTGAGGAGCGCCGCAAAAAGGACCTCAAGGAGATTAAGAGCCTCGCCGAGGGGCGAGAGAGGGAGCTAAAGCGGGCACACTCCGCACGCCTCGCAGAGGAGAAGGAGGAGGCGAAACACCGTGTCTCGACCTTGAAAGCCCAAAGAGAGGCGGACATCAACACCTTGCAGGAGCGTCACGCCAGGGAGCTGGCGAAGGTACGCCAAGACCTAGAGGCCCGCCTCGCCACCGAAGAAGAGCGCCGCAAGTCAGAGGCCGCGTTGCTCGAAGTGCGCCTCGAGGGCGCGCGGACGAGGCAGGAGTCCGAGACCCGCCTCTACGGAGAGCGCCTGAAGGAGCTGGAGAGCGGTAAGGTCGCGGGCAAAGAGGCCGCCGAGGAAGAGCTGGAGCAGCGTCTCGCTAAAGAAAAGGAGGAGAGGACACGCCTCGAAGACCGTGTCGCGGAGCTCCAAGATGCCTTGGAGGAATCAGGTACTTTGGAGGCAGAGCTGCGGGAAGACGTCGAAGCGGCCAGGCACGAGGGCGAGGATCGGCAGCAGGAAGACGTACAGGTGGAACCAGTCGAGATCGAGGAGCTCGAGGAGCGCCTTAAAGAGGCGGACGCGGCGCGTCACTTGGCCAAGGAACGAGCCGAGTATCTTGAGGCACGCCTCAGGGAGTCCGAGGAGGAGAACAGGCGACGCACGAAGGAGCTAGAAAAGACCCGGGAAGGCTTGAGGAAGGTCTCGGACCCCGAGCAAAGCCTCCGGGCGGGTATCTCCCTGTTCAACGCGAGCGATCAAACGCGCGTCGTGGCCTCTATCTCGAAGGCTTTGGGCCTGCCGAAGGTGCACGTGGGTTCCGACGGTGGGCCCGACTCGCAGATCAAAAAACCTGTCCTCACGTTCGTCTGGAGCGACATGGCCTGGCGGCGCTACGTCTCTGACCCCACCGAGGGCGTCGAGGAGCCGCGGGTGTACCTAATCGGGGCCGGCGACGACCCCGCCGACATGCGCCGCCCCGACCTCAAACCTAACGCCCGTATGGATGCTCAAGGGCGGCTTATCCTGGGCGTTAAGGGCTGGTAGCGAGCGCGGGAGCCTACTCCCCTTCCGAGAGGCGTTTATGGGCCTTCCGGTTCCTTTGCCTGCGGATGACGGTTTGGTTGTGGGCGTACAGCGCCTCGCCCCGGCGAGCCCCCACGTAGGAAGCCGCGAGTATCGCGACGAAGATCACGGCGGTAAGCAACAAGGCACCCGGGGTGCGCAGGTTGGCGAAGGGGTCGTTGCCACCAGCCGACGAAGCAGAAGCGGCGAGGTTGACCAGGGGCGAGATCGCGAAAGACAGCACCCCCACCGTCACGCCGTGAAGCCGGCGGCGGGAGGGTGCCTTGTATGAGGCGACCATACCGCCGAAATAAAAGGCGAAAGCCGCCGCGAAGACCAAGATAACGGCCGGGAGGGCCGTCGAAGCGAGCTCCGGGCCGAAAAAGCGCGTAAAAAAGGGCGCGGCGATGCCGAAGATCACCAGCGCCCCGACCCCGAGCGCGAGAAGGATGCCAAAAAGAACAGCACGGATGCTCTGTATCATGCCTATATCGTACCAGGACCTCCCCGGTGACCCAGTGGACGGCTTTACCCTTCCGACAGGGCAGCTACCAGCTCGCGGCAGAAGTCCGGTATGTCCGCGACGACACCTCCCCAGACGAAGTTGCCCTCGCGGAACGCGGGCTTCTCCACCCAGGTGGCCCCGGCGTTGACGAGGTCGTCCTTGATCCCTACAGATCCCGTGGCGCTAACGCCATCCACGATGCCGGCCGAGATGCCGACCAGCCCGCCGTGACAGATGATGCCGACCGTCTTGCCCCTCACGTAGACCGCTTTTACGAGGTTCGTAATCCCTTCGTAGCGCCTGAGCTTGTCGGGCGCCCAGCCGCCGGGGACCACGATGCCGTCTAGCTCCGAAGCGTCTACCTCGTCCGCCGTGACGTCGGCCTGGGCTTTGAGGGCGTTCTTACCCGAGACCGGCTCGGTAGAAGGCCCCACGGAGATAACCTCCGCCCCCTCCTCCTGCAGTCGCATCACCGTCACCCAGTACTCAAGGTCCTCGAACCCCTCGGCGACGAGGACCACGATCTTCTTGCCCCTCAGTTTCATGCGGGTTCCTTTCTTCGTAGCCATCAACCATAACGGCTAGCCGTCAGCTTCTCGATTGTAGAGCATGTTACCTGCTGCAGCAGGATCAACGAGCGAGCAGGGCGTCCACGTCCCGCTTCGCCTCCTCTCCCCCGATCTCCAGGGCGCGGGTGAGTTCGGGTACGGCGGCGGCACCCTGCCCCGAGCGGAGGAGGCGCTCGGCGGCTTCTAAGTGGCGGCGGTAGTCGCGGGCGCCGTCTCCTCCCCCGGTCGTCGGTTCCTCGTCGCGCACGAGGGCCATTATCTCGTCGCCGTAGCGGGCGGCGCGCCGTAGGCCGATGCCCTTGATACTGCCTAGTTCGTGGACGCTTCTCGGTTTGCGGCGGGCAATCTCCTCAAGATGAGAGTTGTGCAAGACTACGTAGGCAGGGACCTGCTGGCGCCGCGCCTGGTCTCCGCGCCAGGCCCGCAGACGCTCGAAGAGCCCGGCATCGAGAGCGGGCGAGGGCGCGCCTGCAGCCCCATTCGACCCTTCCACTGAGGCGTGGTTTGCGGTGGGGATGCTCTTCTGAGCTATCGCAGGAGCACGTTCGAGGAGGGTCGCGGCCTTGTCT
>Ga0126308_10000478_pt1 | contig 13376 bp, 13 predicted proteins | sample Plot55_FD_92533 | JGI IMG/M metagenome (GOLD analysis project Ga0126308, IMG submission 92533) | Serpentine soil microbial communities from UC McLaughlin Reserve, CA, USA - Plot55 | ecosystem: Environmental > Terrestrial > Soil > Grasslands | place: USA: UC McLaughlin Reserve, Lake County... | reverse complement strand
GGGATCCAGCGCTAACGGCGACGGCGTTGACAGGACGAACTGCGACAGGATGAACAGGATGGTGAACAGGATGACGGCCGCTCGGGAAGCATCCCGAGCGGCCGTCATCCTGTTCACCATCCTGTTCATCCTGTCGCAGTTCGTCCTGTCAACGCCGTCGCCGTTCGTCCTGTCAAAGCCGTTGCCGTCGCATCGAACTGACCCACCACCCGTATTTCGTATCCGCTCTCAAGGCACGATCACGTCCTTCCTCACGATTCCCGTGGCGTCGAGGGTGACCGGAGGGGCGGTGGCGGAGCGGTCGCCGAGGGTGGCGCGGAGCTGGAGCGGGATGCCGTGCGGGAGGGCGCAGGCGCGGAACCAGCCGAGGGAGTCGGTGCGGACGCGAAGCTGCTCGCTCACGGTGCGCCGGTCGGCGCCCGGCGAGGCATCGATCGTCTCCCAGCGCAGGTCGACGGCGGCCGCGCGCGCCGGGGCGCGGGCAGCGGAATCCCGAACCAGGCCGACCAGCACGCCCGAGAGCGCGCCACCGAGCGGGTGGCCGCCGTCCGCGCACAGGTCGCCGCGCAGCGCGGGCGCGCGCGGCATCGACACCGGCGGCGCCTCGGTGCTGCTGTCGCGCGCCACGTCCAGCGCGGGGCCGCGGAGGCTCGCGCTCACGGCCTGCGCGGGCGGTGGGGACCAGAGCAGCGTGCGGCGCCCCGCCGGCGCGCCGTCGAGCCGGTAGCGTCCGCGGGCGTCGGTCACTGCCGGCGGGGCGCCGCCGCCCTGGAGGAACACCGTGGCGCCCGCGAGGGGCGCGCCCATGCTGTCGGTGACGACGCCGACGACGGCGCCCGCGCGCCCGCCCCACAGGCGCGTGCCGTCGAGCGCCGCCGCCTCCTCCACCTCCCCCACCGCCTCCCGAATGCCGCTCAGGACGCGGCTCTCGACGGGCGTCAGCCCCGAGCCTAACGTCGTGACGCCGGACGGGCGCGCGGGCGTGCTGACCATCGGCGCCCGCACCTCCCAGCGCTGGATGATCCAGTGCCCCGCCGGCAGCCGCTGAAAGTCGACGCGGCCGCCGAGCGCGGGGGAGCTTATGTCGTCCGGAATCCCCGTGTACCGGTACTCCAGGTGGCGGAGCTCGGCGGTCCGCTCGTCGAGCCACAGCACGCCGGCGATGTCCGGGCGGGTGATCTCCTTGACCGGCTCGAAGGCGAGGCCGATCGCGCCGGGGCGCTCGGGGTCGCGGCGCGGGCGGACGCAGTGGTCGCGGAAGAACTCGTCCGACAGCAGGACGCGGGCGTCCGGCGCGTAGTACGTCGTGCTCGTCCCCTCCGTGCGGACGTACCCGTCGCGGGCGAGCTCGCGCGGGGGCGGGCTCTCGTACGGGTTCGCGCTCACGCCGTGGCGCTCCACGCGCTCCTCGCGGCGCGGACGCAGCGAGCGTGGGTCGAGGTCGCGCTGCACGTCGGCCACGCGCATCCGCACCAGCGCGCTGGCCTGTCCGAGCAGCGTGGCCTGGAGCGCCTTCCGCGCCTCCTCCCACACCGCGAACGCCGCGCTCCCCTCCCCCGGCCTGACGACGCACTTCGCCTTCGCGGTCACCCGCACCGCCGACAGGTTCACCGGCACGCTGCGCAGGGTGAGCGACAGCTCGGCCGGCGGCGCCGCGCCCTCGGCCAGCTCGATCGGCTCCGACGTCACCGGCTGGTACCCCACGCGGAGCGCCCGCACGCGGTAGCGCCCGCGGCGCGGGGCGGTGAGCGCGAAGCGGCCCTCGTTCGTCGAGAGCCCCTGCGCCACCGGCGCCCCCGCGTCGTCCACCAGCACCACCGTCACCAGCGCCGCGGGGCGCCGGGCGACCGAGTCGACCAGCACCCCGCGCACTTGCTGCTGCGCGGCGAGCGGCGCCGCGGCGGCCCAGAGCAGCGCGGAGAGCGCGAGCGGGAGCGTGGTGCATCGAGCGCGCACGTCGACGAGCCTCCGGTCGGGGGGAGTGACGGCTCGAAGGTGTGACCAGGCGCGCGGAGATGCCAGAGTGGGGAACGGGCGGCGGGACGCGGAATGATGGGGGCCGTGCCGCCCACTCACCCCTTCCCCCACCTCGCCCGCGCCGCGTACACCGCCGCCCCCGCCGCCAGCAGCGCCGCCCCGAGCGCCGACATGCGCGGCTGCGACACGATGGCGCTCAGGATCCCGACCGCGGCGGCGACCACGAACAGCGCCGGCAGCAGCGGGTACCCTAACGCGCGGTACGGCCGCTCGGCGTCCGGCCGCTTGCGGCGCAGGGCGAACACGCTCGCGCCGCCGAGTCCGAAGAAGATCCAGTCGGCGAAGACGACGCCGCCGAGCAGCGTGCCGAGCTCGCCCCCCGTGGCCGCGAGCAGGACGAGCGCCCACGCGCCCAGTATCGCCACCGCCACGTGCGGCGACCCGAAGCGCGGATGCACCTTCGCCGCCGCGCGAAGGAACGCCCCGTCCTCGGCGACGGCGTAGACGATCCGCGAGTTCGACAGGATCGTGACGTTCACGAAGCCCAGAATCGACAGCATGACGCCGACGCCGATCAGCCCCGCGCCCGCCGGCCCGAACAGCTGGCCGGCGGCGTCGGCCGCGACCGCCTTGCTGACCGCGAGCCAGTCGCGCCCGAACAGCGCGTACAGGTAGACCGCGTTCGCGCCCAGGTAGCACGCGATGACGATGAGGATGCCGGCGAGCAGCGCGCGCGGGATCGTGCGCGCGGGGTCGCGAATCTCCCCCGCGACCATGTTCATCTGCTGCCACCCGCCGATGGTGAACAGCACCGGCGGGAAGGCCGCCGCGAACTGCGCCAGCGGCGACGACGGCGGCGCCGGGGCGCGCGGCATGGCGTACGGCGTCGGGGGCGTGTTGCCGGCCGCCATCGACAGCAGCCCCACGCCGATCAGCGCCACCAGCACGGCGACCTTGGTCACCGTCAGCACGTTGGTCACCACCGCGCCGGGCCGGACGCCGAGGTAGTTCGTGAGCGTGAGCGCGACGATCGCCGCCGCGGCGACCGGGAGCGGCCCCCCGACCGGCCCGAGGTCCACCAGCCGGCCGAGCGCGTTGGCGAACCCCATCGCCACCGCCGCCAGTGCCCCGGTGGCGATCAGCCCGACGCTCATCCACGCGTAGAGAAACGCGCTCAGCCCGCCGAACCCCTCGCGCAGGTAGACGTACGCCCCGCCGGCGTCCGGCATCATCGCCCCCAGCTCGGCGTAGGTCAGCGCGCCGGCGAGCGCCACCACCCCGCCCAGCGCCCAGACCAGGAGAATCGATTGGCCGTTAGGCAGCGCCCGGGCGACTTCGGCCGGCGTGAAGTAGATCCCGCTGCCGATGATGCCGCCGACCACCACCATCGTGGCCGAGAAGGGGCCGAGCCGGCGGCGCAGGGCGGCCGGCGGGGCGGCGTCGGGGCGCACCACGCTGTCGAGTGCCGGAGTAGATTGGGGCGAGGACCGGAACCGAGCGACCAATGTACTCGACCTGTCTGCTCTGCCACCACCGGCGCGCCGCTCGAGGCGGGCGCCTTCCCCCGAAGGGCGCCGACCGGTTCATCGAGAAGCACCGGGGGCGCTGACGGCGAGACGTCTCGCGCATAGGTTGTGGGGACGGGCCGGCGCGGCGCGGAAACGGGTGCCGGGCACGGCACGTTGCTCGATGGCACGGGTACTCCCACGGTACTCCCACGGGTGGGCGTCGTTCGCGCTCGCGCTCTCGTCTCTGCCCCGCTCTCGATGTATTCGACCTGTCTCTTCTGCCACGCGTCGCTCGGCGCGAACGCCGAGATCGAGTCCTTCCCGGTCGGGCGCCGGCTGGCGTACGACTCGGCCAAGGGGCGGCTGTGGGCCGTCTGCCCGAAGTGCGCGCGCTGGAACCTGACGCCGCTGGAGGAGCGCTGGGAGGCGATCGAGGAGTGCGAGCGGCACTTCCGCCGCACCCGTGCCCGGATCCAGACCGACAACATCGGGCTGGCGAAGCTGAAGGAAGGGCTGGAGCTCGTGCGGATCGGCCAGCCGCTGCGCCCGGAGTTCGCGGCGTGGCGCTACGGGCGCCAGTTCGAGATGCGCCGGCGCCGCGCGATGGCGGTGGCCGGCGCCAGCGCGGTCGCGGGCGGCGTCGCGGCCGTGGCGGCGGCGCCGATCGCGGGCCCGGTGCTGCTGGCGGGGCTCATCTTCCTCACGATCGTCCCCGGGCTGACCTCGCTCGCCTCGGCGCCGGTGCTCTTCCCGATCATCGCCGCCAGGGACTGGCTCGAGTGGGAGCGCGTCGTCGCCCGCATCCCCGCCCCCGACGGGCGCGCGCTCACCGTGCGCGTGCGCCACATGCACGGCTCCCGGCTCATCTCCGACCAGGCGACCGGCGAGCTGCTGCTCGACGTGGATCACGACGGCGGCACCGAGCACTTCCGCGGGGCGGCCGCCCTCACCGGCGCGGCGCGCCTGCTCGCCCGCGCCAACCGCATCGGCGCGGCCGCCGACGACGTGCGCGGCGCCGTGCGCCAGATCGACTTCGCCGGCGACGCCGAGCGCTACCTGCACCGCGCCGCGCACCTCTCGAACGTGCGCCGCGGCGGCGTCGCCTCCCTGCTCCGCGACTACCGCAAGATCGACACGCTCAACCTCAGCAGCATCGAGCGCCTGGCGCTCGAGATGGCCGTCCACGAGGAGGGCGAGCGCCGCGTGATGGAGGGCGAGCTCAAGCTCCTCGAGCTGGCCTGGAAGGAAGCCGAGGAGATCGCGGCGATCGCGGACACGCTGTAACGGCGATTCGCGATTCGCGATTCGCCTTCAGGGTGCGAAGCTGATCTCACCCGCCACGTAGGTCGGCGTCATCTCCCGTCGTCGGCCCGTGGCGCGCACGTCCTCCGCGTTACACGATGATGACGTCCCGCTGGTACGCCTCCGGCGTCACGACGATCTGCCCCTCCGCGACGTAGGCGTTCACCTCGCTGCGCATGCCGACGTTGCCCGGGATGTAGACGCCGGGCTCGATCGAGAAGCCGACGCCGGGAACGAGGAGGCGCTCCTCGCGCGTCTCGAGGTTGTCGATGTGCGGGCCGCTGCCGTGCAGCGAGCGCGGGTCGATCGAGTGGCCGGTTCGGTGGATGAAGTACTTGCCGAAGCCGCGCTTCTCGATCACCGCGCGCGCCGCGTCGTCCACCTCGCCGCCGCGTACCGGCGCGCCGGTGCCGATGCGCTCCTTCAGGAGGTCGATCGCCGCGTCGCGCGCGTCGCGCACCGCCGCCCACACTTCGAGCGCCTCGGTGCTCGGCTCGCCGAGCGCACCCATCCAGGTCTGGTCGGCGAAGATCCCCGGGTCCCCCGCGCCGCCGGCCGCCGCCGGCTCGCGCGCCCAGAGGTCGATCAGCAGGACGTCGCCGCGCTCGATCGTGCGCGCGCGCTCGGCGGTCGGCTCGTAATGCGGGTCGGCCGCGTTCGCGCCCACGGCCACGATCGGCGGGTGGTCGAACTCCAGACCCTCGCCGCCGAAGCGCTCGGCGATCCACTGCTGGAGCGCGTACTCGCTCACCGCCGCGCCGCGGGACGCCCGCTCGCCCGCGTGCTGCATGGCCTCGCGCGCGATCGCCGCCACCCGCTCGGCGGCCCGCCGGTGCGACGCGAGCTGCGCCGGCGTCCACACCGCGTAGAAGCGCGTCACCAGCTCGGCCGACGACACCACCTCCGCGCCCGCGGCGCGCACCAGCTCCAGTACCCCCGCCGGCACGCGGTCCAGGTACGGCACCGCGTCGCGCGGAGAATACTCCATCGCGACCCGCTTGCCGCCCACCAGCCGGCCCAGCGCGGCGTCCAGCGCGCGCCAGGAGCTGTACTGCTCGCGCCGCCACGCCGCCGGCCACTGCCGCCACGGCCCCTGCTCGATGGCGTGCGTGACGGCCGTCGGCACGCCCTCGCGCGGGATGTAGGCGAAGACCCGCCGCGTCACCATCCCCTCGAGCCCCAGCAGCCCGGACGCGATCTGGTTGGTCCCGTGGAAGTCGAAGAGCAGCCAGCCGTCGAGCTGCTGCGCCGCGATCGCGGCCTGGAGGGCGGGGAGGGTGTCCGGAGTCAGCATTGAGACGCGGGAAGCGGGATGCGGGACGCGGGATGGGAAGGCGGTCTACACCTATGGAGTCGTGGCGCTCGCGTCCCGACCCGCCCCGGGGGCGCCCGCGCGCCCCGCGTCCCCGGAAGCGCTCGTTCCGGGCGCCTCGCTGCCGGCGCCGTCCCGCATCCCGCGCCACTCGGCGCGCCACTCGCAGCTCCCTTCGCCGCGGCTCGCGCAGCGCACGTGCTCGACCGCGCCCGCGCCGCCCACGAGCAGCCGCAGCAGCTCGCGCAGTGCCGACTCGTAGTAGGCGCAGCCGGCGGCGTTCGGCGCGGTGTCCGCGGTGACCGACACCGGCACGTCGAGGAGGAGGAACGACCCGACGCGCGTGACCCGCCCGTTCAGGTACCGCTCGCAGATGCGGCGCGTCTGCCGAAGCGCGAGCGGGCGCGCGAGCAGCGATGGGAGCAGCCGGATCATGCGCCGGGTGACCGGCGAGATGGTCTGGTAGGCCTCGTTGGCGAGCCAGCGGCCGGCCGCGCGGAAGACCGTCTCGGCGTCCGGCCGGCGCCCGATCAGCCGCGCCAGCGCCACGGCCTCGTCGTAGCTCGTGCGCTGCGACTTCTTGACGGCGTCGGTGTACCGCTTGATCTGCGCGTAGACGGTGTCGCTGAGCCCCAGGCGCTTGTTGCGCAGCTCGGGCACGAATTCCGCTTCGTGCTCTCCGGACGGCCGGTCGACGGCGCGGACGGCTTCGAGAAAGCTGAGCGGAAGGAGGGCGTCGACAGTCATGAAGGAGCGAGGGACGAGGCAGACGGATGGTAACGGAAAGCGGGATGGGGGGAAATGGGGCGCGCGTGGGCGCGCCCCTGGAACCCCGGCCCGTCCGAGATCCTTCACAGCTTGCGCGCCCCGATCGCGGGCGTCCACATTGCCGCCACCACCTCAGCTGACGGCACGAACACGGTCGCTTCGTCGCTATGAGCACATCAATGGAGGCATCGGCCTTGGCCGTCTCGCCATGTGACGCCATCGCGGAGCGGATCTACGAGTTCCTGGATGGCGAGCTGAGTGCCGAGGAGGACGCGGAGGTACGGCGGCATCTCACGGCCTGCGCGTCCTGCGCCCGCGCCGCGACGCGGGACGGCGCGTTCCTGCGAGTCCTGGAGCAGCGGGTGGCCATCGACCGGGCGCCGCCGGCATTGCGCGAGCGCCTCATCGCCCTCCTCGCCGCCGCGCGGGCCACCGCCGGCGCCCCCGGGGAGGGCGATGAAGGCGGCGCGGGCGGCGCGGGGAGCGGGGTCGGCGGCGGTCCGCGCCGGACGCCAGACTGGCCGACGGACCCGTCGTAGCGCCGGCGCTCGCGCGCCTGGCCGCCGGCCTCGCGCTCGCGGCGGCGATCGCCGCGGCCGCGCGCCGCGCGCGCTCCCTGTCGCCGAGTGGCGCCGTCGCGGCGACCGTGGTGGGCGCGCTCTGCGTCGGCGCGGGGTGGTCGTGGGGGGCGATCCTGATCGCGTTCTTCGTCGCGTCCACGCTGCTCTCGCGCGCGGGCGCGGAGCGCAAGGAGCGGCGCGTCGGCGGGATCGTCGCCAAGGGCGGCGAGCGGGACGCGACGCAGGTGCTGGCCAACGGCGGCGTCTACGCGGCGGCGGCGCTCGCGTCGATGCTCGCGCCCGGCTGGCCGGGCTGGACCGCGGTCGGCGCCGCGGCGCTGGCGGCGGCGACCGCCGACACCTGGGCGACCGAGGTCGGCACGCTGGTCGGGGGCGTTCCCCGCGCGATAACTTCCCTGAGGCCGGTCCCGCCGGGCACGTCCGGCGGCGTCACGGTCGCGGGCACGCTCGCGTCGCTGGCGGGCGCGGGCTTCGTCGCCGCGCTCGCCTGGTGGGCGGGCTGGCCCGGCGACGCGGTACGGGGCGCGGCGATCGGCGGCTTCGCGGGCGCCACCGCCGACTCGCTCCTCGGCGCGACAATGCAGGCGCGCCGCTGGTGCGACCGCTGCGCGGCGGCGACCGAGCGCGCCGTGCACGCCTGCGGCACGCCGACCCGCGCCGCCGGCGGCCTCGTCTGGCTCGACAACGACCGCGTCAACCTCGCGGCGACAGTGGTAGGCGCCGGCGTCGGCGCGCTCTTGGCGGTCGGCTGAACGGCCGGACACGGGTGAACACGGATGAGACCACGGATGAACGCAGATGCCTCCCGGCGGAGTCGAAGCTCCCAGCGCCCGGGCGCGAGGCGTTGTGAATGCACCTGGAGAGATCCATCGTCATCCGTGGTCTCATCCGTGTTCACCCGTGTCCGGCCGTTCCGGAGGCTCGTGACGTGAGCGGCGCTGGCGGAGCGAGCGTCCTGCTGGTGAGCGCGAACCGCGAGCGGTCGCCGCAGCCGGTGCTGCCTAACGGGCTGGCCTGCGTCGCGTCGTCGCTGGCCGCCGCCGGCCACCGGGTCGAGCTCCTGGACCTGCTGTTCGAGCGCGACCCGGAGGGGGCCGCGCGCCGCGCCGCCGAGCGGCTGCGCCCCGACGTGGTGGGGATCGGCGTGCGGAACATCGACAACAGCGACGCGATCGCCCTCCGCCACTACACGCCGGAGGCCGCCGGCGTGCTGCGCGCGCTCCGCGCCGCCGCCCCCGGCGCCCCGGTGCTCGCCGGCGGCGCGGCGTTCGGCGTCGCGCCCGAGGCGCTGTTCCGCGAGCTGGAGGTGGACTACGCGGTGGCCGGCGACGGCGAGCGCGCGAGCGCGGCGCTGGTGGAGGCGCTCGCCGCCGGCCGCGCCCCGGGCTCCATCCCCGGCCTCGTCAGGCGCGTCGGGGAGCGCGTGGTGTTCACGCCCCCGGGCGACGACGCCGACCTCGACGCGCTCCCGACCGCCGACCTCCCGCGCTGGGCCGACGTCCGCCGCTACGCCCGGCACGGCGCGACGGTGCCCGTCCAGACGAAGCGCGGCTGCGTCTACAAGTGCGTGTACTGCACCTACCGCAACGTCGAGGGGTGGGGGTACCGCCTGCGCGCGCCCGAGGCGGTGGCCGACGAGATCGAGGCGCTGCACCGCGACGGCGGCGTGCGGCACGTCGACTTCGTGGACTCCACCTTCAACTCGCCCCCCGGCCACGCGCTGCAAGTGTGCGAGGCGATCGCGCGGCGCCGCGCCCGCACGCCGGGGCTGCACCTGGACACCACGAACTTCACCCCGGCCGTCGCCCCGCCGGAGCTGCTCGCCGCCATGCGCGCGGCGGGCTTCGACTCGCTCGGCATCACGGCCGAGAGCGCGAGCGACCCGGTGCTCGAGCGCATGGAGAAGGGCTTCGACGCGGCCAAGGTACGCGTCGCCGCCGAGCGCGTGGAGCGCGCCGGCATCCGCGTGCTCTGGATCTTCCTCGTCGGCGGCCCCGGGGAGACGCCGGAGACGCTCGAGGAGACGCTGCGCTTCGCCGCCTGGCGGCTGGGGCGCGGCGACGCGGTGTACACGACCGTCGGCCTGCGCGTCTACCCCGACACCACGCTGCACCGCATCGCGATCGAGGAAGGCGTCGTCCAGTACGGCGACTCGCTGCTCGCCCCGACGTTCTACTTCTCCCCGCGCGTCGCCTTCGACGACGTCGTGCGCCGGCTGAAGCGCTTCGCGCGCGAGCACCCGCGATTCATGTTCTCCGCCGACTCGCGCTCGCCCCTGCTGCCGCTGCTCACGCGCACGGCGTCGCTGCTGCGGCTGCCGCGGCCGCACTGGCGGTACATGGGCGTCTTCCAGCGCATCGCGCGAGCGGTGACGTGACGGCGGCGGCGGCGGACGCCCAGGTCCTCGTCGTCGGCGCCGGCCCCGCCGGCTCCTCGACCGCCCACCACCTGGCCCGCCTCGGGCTCGACGTGCTCGTGCTCGACCGGGCGCGCTTCCCGCGCGACAAGCCGTGCTCGGAGTACATGAGCCCCGAGGCGTCGCGGATCCTGCGCGGCATGGGCGCGCTCGACGCGATCGAGGCGGCGGGCGCGGCGCACCTGGCCGGCATGGTGGTGCGCGCGCCCGGCGGCACCAGCTTCCGCGGCGAGTTCGCCGGCGCGGCCGCGCAGGGATTTCGCGGGGCGAGCGACCGCGGCCTGGCGCTGCGCCGGCGAATTCTCGACCCGATCCTGATGCACGCCGCGCGCGACGCCGGGGCGCGCGTCGTCGAGGGCGAGCGCGTGCTCGACCTGCTCACCGACGGACGCGGACGCGTGGTCGGCGTGCGGACGGCGGAGCGCGAGGGCGGGCCGCCGCGCGAGCGCCGCGCGGCCGTTGTGGTCGGCGCGGACGGGCTGCGGTCGGTCGTCGCCAGGCGGCTCGGCCTCGCGCGGCGGCTGCCGTGGCCGCGCCGCGTCGCGCTGGTCGGGCACTACCGCGGCGTCGCGGCGCTCGGCGACGTGGGCGAGATGCACGTCGAGCGCGGCGTCTACCTGGGGATCGCGCACGTGGGCGGCGGCGTGGCGAACGTCGCGCTCGTGGTGCCCGCGGGCGCGGCGCGCGGCATCGGCGCGGACCGCGCGGCGTTCGTCGAGGCGTGGATCGGTCGCCTGCCGCACCTCGCGCCGCGCTTCGAGCGCGCCGAGCGCGTGTCGGCGGTGCACGCGACCGGGCCGTTCGCGGCCGCCGCGCGCCGCGCCTGGTCGCCGGGTGCCGCGCTCGTCGGGGACGCCGCGGACTTCTTCGACCCGTTCACCGGCGAGGGGATCTACGCCGCGCTGCGCGGCGGCGAGCTCGCGGCGCCGCTGATCGCCGACGCCGCGCGCGCGGGGGATGCCGCGCGCGCCGACCGCGCCCTCGGCGAGTACGAGGCGCTGCGCCGCCGGGAGTTCGGCGGCAAGTGGATGGTCGAGCGCGCGATCGGCGCCGCCGTCGCCTCGCCGCTCTTGATGGACCACGCCGCGCGCACGCTCTCGCGCCGCCGTGACATGGCGGACCTGCTGGTCGGCGTCACCGGCGACTTCGTCCCGGCCCGCGAGGTCTTGCGGCCCGGCTTCGTCTGGCGCCTGTTGGTGGGACCGCTGGGGTCACACGTGCGGGAGCTCGTTGCGTATCATTCTCCCGCGCGCGTCATTCCGACCGAGCCCCGCACGCACTGTCGGGGCGACGGAGGAGCCCCGATCCCGACGGAGGAGCCGTAGCGGTTCCGCCGTTCATCTCGCCAGACATGCCCATCGATCCGGATACCTTCCGCAGCGTCCTCGGCCGATTCGCCACCGGCGTCACGGTGATCACGACGCGCGGCGACGACGGTCTCGATTACGGTATGACCGCCAGCGCCTTCTCCTCGCTCAGCCTCGACCCGCCGCTGGTGCTCGTCTGCATCGCGCACGACGCGTCGATGTTCCCGGTGATCAGCACCGCCACGCACTTCACCGTGAACGTCCTCGCCGCCGAGCAGGAGGCGCTTTCCCGGCGCTTCGCCGCCAAGGACCCGAACCGCTTCGACGGCGTGGGCTACACCCGCGGCAAGTTCGGCCCGGCGCTGCTCGACGAGGCGCTCGCCTACCTGGAGTGCCGCACCGCGCACCAGCTCGAGAGCGGCGACCACACGATCTTCATCGGCGAGGTGGAGGCCGCCAGCGCCGCGCCGGGCGCGGCGAAGCCGCTGCTCTATTACAGGGGCGGGTATGCTCAGTTGGAGCGATAAGAACTACCACCTGCGTGCTGCGTCCTGCGTCCTCAGTGCGCTCGGGGGGCCCCTGCGTCCCGAGGTCGTGAGGACGCAGGACGCAGCACGCAGCTCGTAGTTTCCATGCCCCTCCTCACCCCGCCCCGCCGACGCGGCGTCGAGTACCTGGACGCGCCTGACGTCGACCCGCGACTCGTCAGGCGCTCGCTGCGCGACGTCGCGCTGTCGAACCGGCTGTTCGGCGGCGTGCGCGCGGTGCTGGCGGAGCTGGCGCCGACCTTCGCCGCCGCGGCGGCTGGGGCCGGACGCCGGGACGGCGGGGCGCCGCTCACCCTGCTCGACGTCGGCACCGGCTACGGGGACATCCCGGCGCGGGCGCGTCAGGCGGCGGGGCGGCGCGGGGTCGCGCTGACCACGGTCGGCGTGGACGCCGCCGAGGAGCTGGCGTCGGGCAACCGCCAGCGCATCGGCCTCAGCGTCTGCGGCGACGGGCTCGCGCTGCCGTTCGCCGACCGCAGCGTCGACGTCGTCACCTGCTCGCAGGTGCTCCACCACTTCCTCGACGGCGAGGCGGGCCGCCTGCTGCGCGAGATGGACCGCGTGGCGCGCCGGCGCGTGATCGTGAGCGAGCTGCGGCGCAGCTGGATCGCCGCCGGCGGCATCTGGCTCGCCTCGTTCCCGCTCCGCTTCCACCCCGTGAGCCGCCACGACGGCGTGGTCTCCGTCCTGCGCGGCTTCACCCGCCGCGAGCTGCGCGAGTCCGTGCGGGCCGCCGTCGGCCAGGTCCCCGAGGTGCACCACCGGCTCGCCTGGCGCGTCACGGCGAGCTGGACGCCGAGATGAACTACGCGTGCTGCGATCCTTCGCTTCGCTCAGGACAGGCTCTGCGTGCTGCGTCCTGCGTCCTAAAGGCCCACCGGGAGGCATCCCGAGGCAGGTAGGACGCAGCACGCAGGACGCAGCACGCAGCATTTTCTTCTTTCTCATGCCCAAGCGCCCCCGCCACCCCACGCCCGCCTATCGCCAGTCGGTCCCCGAGCGCCGGATCGCGTACGACCTGGGGCCGATGCCGGCCGAGGCGCGCGCGATGCTGACGGTCGACGAGCGCGTGGTGCGCGCGCCGCTCGGCACGATCTTCGAGCTGGCGCGCCGCGTCGATCGATGGCCGGAGCATCTCGCGCACTACCGGTTCGTGCGCTACCGCGAGCGCTCCCCCGACGGCGGCGGGGTGGTGGAGATGTCGGCGTTCCGCCCGTTCGGCCCCCTGGGGTGGCCGACCTGGTGGGCCTCCGAGATGGCCGTCTACCACGGCGACGGCCGCACCGGCGAGCGACCGCGCATCCGGTTCCGCCACGTCGGCGGGATCACCACCGGGATGGACGTCGAGTGGAGCTTCGACCCCGCGGCTGACGGCGTGCTCGTTCGCATCGTGCACGCCTGGGACGGCCCGCGCTGGCCGCTCATCGGCCGCTTCGCCGCCGTCCGCGTCATCGGCCCGATCTTCGTGCACGGCATCGCGTCGCGCACGCTCGCAGGGCTCGCGGAGGCAGCGGAGAAGGGCGAGTAAGCAGTACGAAATACGAAAAAGTGAACCGAACGCCGGATCGGCGCGTTACGGATGCTAGCGACGCCGGTCTCGGTAGATCGGGCGTTCGCCGCCTGCCAGATGCACCTCGTCCCGGGTCCCTCCCGCGCG
>Ga0126308_10000477_pt1 | contig 13378 bp, 10 predicted proteins | sample Plot55_FD_92533 | JGI IMG/M metagenome (GOLD analysis project Ga0126308, IMG submission 92533) | Serpentine soil microbial communities from UC McLaughlin Reserve, CA, USA - Plot55 | ecosystem: Environmental > Terrestrial > Soil > Grasslands | place: USA: UC McLaughlin Reserve, Lake County... | reverse complement strand
GGGAATTCGAATAGATATATAATATCTACAAATTGCATGATTTGGCATGGTCAAGACTGCTTCATCACCCCAAGTTCTCAAGACAGGCAGCAGAGCACCTGATTTTACATTGAAAGGTGCAGATAGAATGATGCACTCGCTACAGGATTATAAGAGCAAGGCAACACTTGTTGTGTTCATTTGCAATCACTGTCCCTACGTCAAGGCAAGGATTGGTGACATTGTCGCTTTGCAAAGCAGATTCAACACATCTGAACTTCAGGTTATTGGCATCAATAGTAACGATCCAAACTACAAAGACGAGGGCTTTGACAACATGCTCATATTTGCAAATGAGCACAAGCTAAATTTTCCATACCTAATAGATGAAAGCCAAGATGTTGCGAGGGCCTATGGCGCAGCGTGCACTCCAGACCCATTCTTGTTTGATGCAGACCGTAGGCTAGTATTCCACGGCAGGATAAATGACGCACTTGACCCAGAGGCTAAGCCTACAGTCCCGGTTATGGAGAATAACATTCGCAAGCTGCTAAGAGGAGAAAGAATAGAAAAGGATTTTGATCCCTCCATTGGCTGCTCAATAAAGTGGAAGAATTAGCTAGCTATCTAGCTAGCCGTACTGGTAAATTATCCCTTTTTCTCCCCTGGGGTGGTGCCACTCCGTTTCCTCGGCACAGGTGCCACACTCTATGCATGCTTCATGCTGGAGCGTCACGTCACCCCCTTCCATACTGTAGCAGAATGTAGGACAAAGGGTCACCATCTTTTTCATGAATTCTGACTTAGGATTGAGCACCTTGATATGTGAGACTCTATCGTCATCGTATTTTAGCCGTGCGATGCGCTGGGCTATCGTAGGTATTGTAGGTTCATATGTTGCCTGAACTTGTCTCCCGGTCTTTTCTGCAAGTTCTATTGGCACCTGGACATACGTATCTTCTGATTCGACCAGCGGTAGCAGCTTGTCGTAGCCAAGGATGTTTGCAAAGCCTACAGCCAGCCCTCTTAGTGTGCCACTTGACATCAACCTGAACACCATGCCGTAGCGTTGTCCGATGATATCCTTTGGCACATCCCTTGCAGCATCGAGGAATATCTTTAGATAGTCCTTGTCTATCTCCTTCATATCTCGAGTGTATGGGCTCTCTTCTATTGACTGGCTGTACGATTCGCCCATATACTGGGTATAAAAGTTGTTTCTATCAATAGCTCTTGCGACTGCATTTGCCGCTCTTACTGCATCATCTATGCCGACGTTGAGTCCTTCTATTCTGGGTCCAATAAAAATTCCCCTTCCGGCCGCATCGCCTACAAAGAGGATATTCTTGTAGTACGGCTTTTTCATTGCGCAGCGCTTGCCATCGGGCACCAGCTTGGCTCCGTATTCAAGCTCAACATAATCAGTGACAAATTTTGTGTCGTATTTTATAGTAAGCTCATTCTGCACAGAATCAAGCCTTGCTTTGATTTCCTCTTCCGATTTGTACTTACCGCTTTCAACCAGCTTTTTCCTTACAGCACGCGAGTGGTAGCTATCACGAAGCTCATTCCACGTCTTTATTAATTTGCTAACCGCAAACCGTGTCCTAAGCTGTTCTTCTTTTGGTAGGTTCTTGTCTATTTCCTCTTTGACTGCCACTTGATCTTTGATAAATTCTGCAACCAAAGGATTCTTTAGCAGAGCATTTACCAGCGTGTAAGGTTCTGACGGTCTGTCGATAAGCGAGTCGTAATGGTAGACTGCACCTACAGAAAGTGTATCGAGGTTTGTATACAAAAATCCGCCCCCAATGTGGTTGAGCGTGATGTCGCCGGCAAATAGATGAGCAGCGCCTTCATCGGGTCCAATTCCGAACCGCTGTTCAATTATCCCTTCTGGCAGCTTGACTATGACCTTTACACCTTGGTACAGCTGCTCTGGCGTGAATTTTGCCCTAGCACCAGTAATTTCTGCAACTTCCGAGTTGACTCCGTCTGCCGCAATTACTGCTTTTGCTTCAAAGGGCTCTAACTCATCAGTTTCAATTACTGTTTTTTCATCCTGCCAGCTTATTGAGCGAACATGCACACCTGACACTATTCCACCACCCTGCCGCTCTGCACTTTCGCTGGCCTGCTTTGCAAACCATCCATTTAGCTTATTGAGAAGAACAGAATAGCCAAAGTTCGCTTGATATTCATGTGCTGCAGTCAGGTTCATTGTAAACACCTTGTCACGAGAAGTTGCATGCAGCATGTACTGAGTTATCCTGCGCTCGACAGGTGTATCCTGCAGAAATTCTGGATAAACGTCTTCAACGTTATACGTCGTGCCATGCTTGGGCTTTTTAGAATACAGTATGCCACCGGATAGGTTCTTGCTGCCGGCCTTCTTGCCTGCCTCAATCAATATTGCTTGTTTGTTCAAGTTTGACAGCTGTTTTAGGGCTGCAAGGCCAGCAGATCCGCCGCCAATTATTGCAACGTCATAGCGCTCCATATCACTTCTTTACCTCTATTGTAGGTCTCTGCCTTCTCAGCTCCTCAAGCAAGAGTGGTATCACATCCTCCATTCTTCCCCTGATAAATATGTCGCACTCGTCCTTTATCGGCGAGTTTTCATCTGGATTAATCGCCACTATAAATCCGGACTCTTTCATGCCTGCAATGTGCTGCATGGCGCCACTTATTCCCACTGCAATATAGAGCAAGGGTGCTACCTTGCGGCCGCTCGTTCCTATGACCCTATCAGGTATCATGTAGGTAGAGTTTATTCCTTGGCTCACAGGAAACGGCTTTTTAGATATCGGGAGCGAAATGCCAACTTCAGCTTCAATCTCTTTTGCAAGGTTAGATACCAGCTTGATATTCTGCTCTGGCGAATCCTTGATTCCCTTGCCAAGACTTACGACAGCCTTATGGCTGTCAAAGTCGACTGCACTTTTCACTATTTTTCTATCAAGTATTCTTACCTGAAGGTCACGCTCGTCAAATTCAGGGACATAGTCTACTATTATGCCGCGCCTTGATTTATCGGGCTCAATTGGGGCAAACACGCCGGGAATTATGCTGCACGCCTGCGGATGGTATTCACGCTCAATAGCTGGGTTACGGTTGTCAAGGCAAAGAATAGTGGTCCAAAGGAAGCCGGAAAAGTCGGGCCTGTACATTTCAAGCGTTTTTTCATACCTCATAGCTTGTCCCTTTGTCTTATGTTCATGTTTTATTTCCAAGTCCTCGATAACAAGTTTGTTAATATCCGACGCAAGTCCTGATTCAAGCTCTGCCAGAACTGTAGAGGATAGGTGTCTCCCTATGCTGTCTGCGCCAAAAAACATGTAGCGTGGCTTTACAAATTCAGAAGTATCAGAAAACTCTGCCGCCACCTCTCTGCTCCTCGCTATCTGGCTTATCACCTTCGTGTCGATAAGGTTCCTCCTGTATCGAAGTTCTGGGTTATCTGCGTAGATCACTGCGTCAGCGCCATAAAAAATAAGTTCTTCACATAACTTGCGCACATTGTGTCCAAGGACAACTGCGACCACTTTCTCGTCAGAGGAATATTTCTTATTAAAGCCATCCATGAGACGCCTAGCCTCACCCAGCATCTCAAGGCTGACAGGGACTGGCATGCCGTCTTCCTGCTCTATGACGACATACAGGTGCTGATATTTTGACATCATTTGATCACCATACCTCCAAGCGCCTCATACATGTTGGCTGCCACTCTTGCAATCTGATCACGGTTTGTGCCGTCGATAACTTCGGCTTTTCTGCTAGCCTTTGCCTTTGGTATGCGCTCGACTTTGTATACAATTGTTGGTGAGCCGGGCAATCCAACTAGTTTTGCATCGATACCTAGCTGCTGTGTGTTTAAAACCTTCAGGAATTGCTTGTAGTTTTCTGCCCGTGATCTTGCTTCTTTCTGGTATTTTTCAAAAGCAAGCCTCTGTGACACAGTGTTAAAAAATGCCTTGTATGAGGGGTCGATTGATATGAAAACCGGAAGGGGTGCCTCAACCTCTTCAATGATATCGTAAAACCCTTGGAGTGAGATCAGGCGCTTTGCCCTCACCAATCTACTCTGCAGATCAACATTATAATCCATGACATTGCCAAGGAAGGTATAGCCTAGCTTCCAAGCAGTCTGAGGTCCTGTCTGACCCGTCTCGCCGTCAGACGCCCTGTGCCCGGAAAATACAATATCTACTTTACCTCCTCCTTCCACCTTAGACATGCCGGCCTTGAGCACTTCGGCGGTGGCAAGCGTGTCGGCACCTGCAAAGATCCTGTCGCTATACAAATGAAGTTCGTCGGCATCGCAGAGCAGCTGCGCTTGCTGTAGAGCGCTCTCTGCAATAGGGGGGCCCATCGTTCCAACTGCAACGCGCGCACCATATTTGACCTTAGCGTAAAATGCCGCATTTGACGCTATAGCACTATGGGGTCCAAGGATGCTCTTTGTTTCTGCCCGATTCAGCGTGCCGTCGGCGTTGTAGCTGACATTCCCTTCAGAGAAATCAGGTTCTAATTTCACAATAACTGCAACACTGAGGTCTTTTGTTGTTGTTGTCGCCAATACTTATCACATCCTTTATCCCCATAAATTACTATCATTAAATTGTTTGTAAAGAAAAGAAGTTATGCGGCGACCAGCTTTTGCGTCGATAATGCCCTCAGCTTTTCATAAGCAGTTCTTATGCTTTGATAGAAGTGAGGCATTTTGGGCGGCAGCATCGTATATGCAATGTAAAAGTCCTCTGCTTCCCGCATGTAGCGCCTTATCTTGTCATGTCCTGGAACGTGCCTGATAAATGACATGTTGTTGAGCCTGTCTGCCAGCTTGATTACCTTGACATCATATTCGGCATCTCGAAGGATGTCGCAGTATTCCAAAAAGCGCTCCAGCTGGCGCTCTATATCGTTTGCTCCTTGATAGTTTTCAAGGGGCTTTATCTTTAGTTCGCTTGCAATGTCGCGGATCCTGCTGCCAAACCGGTATGCAATAGACGCTTCAAATCCGTATGACTTGGATTCGTACAGATTCAAGATTCTCTCATCGTCTTCCATGACGTCATGCAGAATTGCGGTTGCAATTTCTACGCTTGTGATATTGCGATTGACTGAGCGATAATGCCTTACGACATCCATTGTGACCGGCCACGTGTGGGTTTCAAGGAACGGCGAAGTGCCATCTTCGCGCATTAGGTCAGAATGGACTTCTTCCGCGACCTCAACTGCGCCTTCAATGTAATCATCCAGTCGCACTTTACCCTCATCTTGTAGAAAATCCATGAACTCACGCTTGCCTACTCGAGGAATGTCGAGACTGCTGCCCATACCTCTACATAGCACTGTAGTGGAACAAAAGTTCTTTGGTAGATCAATAGAATAAAAAATTTTCATAAGATTAGTCTTCCCAAATTCTTGATTCTATATAGAATAGAGCAAGAATACTTGAAGGCTCATTTGTAGTTCTTATATATCTCGACCTGTTGAAGCCCCTTCTAAAATGCCTTAGTAAGGTTCCTATAGATGTTAATGTTCTCTAAAGGAGCCAAGGTCTCGTGTCTGCTAGGTAGGTGTCAGAAATAGAAGAGAGTTAGCCATAATCACAAGTAGAATGTGGTTGAGGCATTAGCCATATAAGGCCGTTAGGAAAAATAGGGTTCTAGCACTTTGCTTACCAGCTCTACTGGCTTTACTCTGGCAAAAGATGCCTTTCCTCCTAGCGGAGACCAGCCTGAAGCAATAGAGCAGCTTGTCAGAGGCGTGCACAAGGGTGGACGTCAGACCCTCCTCGGCGTGACTGGTAGTGGCAAGACGTTTACAATTGCAAATGTCATTGCAAGCGCAAACAAGAATACGCTTGTGATTTCTCATAACAAGACCCTTGCAGCGCAACTGTATGCCGAATTCAAAGAGTTCTTTCCAAAAAATAATGTCGGCTATTTCGTAAGCTTTTATGATTATTACCAGCCTGAAAGTTACATTCCTCAGACAGACACCTATATCGAAAAGGACACTGAGGTGAATGAAAAGATAGAGAAGATGAGACTAGAAGCGACTGCGATGTTGATGTCTGGCGAGCCTACAATAATTGTGTCTACAGTATCGTGCATATATTCACTTGGCTCACCAAAAGAATGGGAGAAAAACGCAATTCCAGTAGCAAGAGGAATGACAATCGACCGCAAATTGCTAATTCACAATTTTATTGACGCGCGTTATGAGCGAAATGATATATCACTTGTGCCCGGCAACCTCCGGGTCAAGGGTGACACCATTGATATCATCCCTGGATATTCCGATGACATTATCCGGATCTCAATGTTTAGTGACGAGATTGAGCGGATAAGCATACACGACCATGTCACTATGAAAAAATTGCGCGACGTAAATGCAGTCAAGATATTTCCAGCCAAGCACTACATTACTGACGACAATTCTCGTAGCAGAGCTATTTCCTCAATCAAGTGCGAGTTGGAGAACTGGCTTCCAAACCTGCCCTCAGAACTTGAAAGGCAGAGGCTTATACAGCGCACAAAATACGATCTGGAGATGATAGAGGAGTTTGGCTATTGCTCTGGAATTGAGAATTACTCGCGTCACTTGGACGGCAGGGCACCGGGACAGCCGCCTTACTGCTTGCTCGACTTTTTTGGAGATGACTTTTTGTTAGTAATTGACGAGTCGCATGTTACATTACCGCAGTTGCATGGCATGTATAATGGCGACTATACACGCAAGAAAATGTTAATTGACTATGGTTTTCGTCTGCCAAGTGCATACGATAACCGTCCACTCAAGTTTGAAGAGTTTGAGAACTACCTCAAGAATGTGATCTTTGTATCAGCTACACCTGGTCCCTATGAATTAAAGAGTAGCTTGCAGGTCATCGAGCAGCTAGTCCGCCCTACCGGGCTTGTAGACCCGAAGGTTGAGATTCGGCCCACTAAAAACCAGATGGAAGATTTGATAAAAGAGATAAAGAACAGGGCAGAGAAGAACCAGCGGACCCTTGTCACGACAATGACAAAGAGGATGGCAGAAGACTTGGCAGAATTTCTTGCGAAAAACAAAGTGCGCGTGCGTTATCTCCATTCTGAGATTGAGGGTCTTGAGCGTACAGAACTCATAAGGCAGCTGCGTCTTGGGGAGTTTGATTCGCTAGTAGGCATCAATCTGCTAAGAGAAGGCCTTGACATCCCGGAAGTTTCCCTTGTTGCAATCCTTGATGCAGACAAGGAGGGATTCTTGCGCAATACAACCAGCCTCATTCAGACGTTTGGTAGAGCAGCAAGAAACCTCGACGGTACTGTCATAATGTATTCAGATCATATTACCCAGTCAATGAAGCAAGCTCTCGAAGAAACTGAACGCAGACGCAAAAAGCAACTGGAATATAACAAGAGATACAAGATAACTCCAAAGACAATAGTTAAGCCAATACCAGAAAGTATTAAGGAAATTGCCGATGTTCAAGTAGAGACAAAGTCGATGGCAAGAGAGGACCTGTTCAAACTCGCTGTAGAGACAGAGGCCACTATGAAGAGGTTTGCTGAAGAGCTAGAGTTTGAAAAGGCAATAATGTTTCGCGAAAAGCTGGATAAGATAAGAAAGGCTCTTGGTGAGCCGGCGTTCTCAAAGGTGTCATAATGCACAACAAGATAATAATCAAAGGAGCAAGACAACACAATCTCAAGAATATCAACGTCGAAATACCAAAGAACAAGTTGGTAGTCATCACAGGCCTGTCTGGCTCTGGGAAATCGACGCTTGCATTTGATACGATATATGCAGAAGGTCAGAGACGTTATGTGGAATCACTATCGGCCTATGCAAGACAATTTTTGGAATTGATGGACAAGCCCGATGTTGATTCAATCGACGGTTTGTCGCCAGCAATATCTATACAGCAAAAGACGACAAGCAAGAACCCACGCTCGACTGTTGGCACGGTGACAGAGATTTACGACTACCTGCGTCTCCTGTTTGCAAGAGTAGGCGTACCTCATTGTCCTAAGTGTGACAGAAAAATAGCCAGTCAGTCAGCTGACTCGATCACAGAAACTATAATGAAAACAGCAGAAGGTAAGAATGTTATGATCTTGGGCCCAGTCATACAGGCCAAGAAGGGAACATATGAAAAATTATTCGATCAGCTCAAGCAAGATGGCTTCTCTCGTATCAGGCTGGATGGAGAGGTAACTAGGCTCGACGAGGAAGAAGAGGAAGAAAAATCCAATTATCCAAGACTTGACAGGCAAAAGAAGCATACGATTGAAGTGATCGTAGACAGGCTCAAACCCTCTCCAGAAGAAAAAAGCAGGCTCTTTGACTCGATACAATCTGCGCTGAAGGTAGGCGGAGGAGTTGTTGTAGTTTCAGTTGACAACAACAAGGAGACGATGTATTCTCAGAGGAATGCCTGTCCTCACTGCGGTATTTCGCTTGGAGACTTGGAGCCCCGAACCTTTTCATTCAACTCGCCATTTGGAGCATGCAGAGAATGCAATGGACTTGGCATCAAAATTGAATTTGATCCAGATTTGATAATACCAGACAAGTCAAAGAGCATAATAGAAGGGGCAATAAGGCCCTGGACAGGACACTTTGCAACATTTCGATCTGCAATGCTGCGCGACGTAGGCAGAAGGTTTGGTTTTGACCTTGCGACTCCGATAGCCAAGATGAAGCCAGAACAAGTTAAGGTAATACTCTATGGCAGCGACGAGAGCATTCACTACAAGTACCAGTCGCGCTATTCTGACAGCCGATGGGAATACCGTGGATCATTTGAGGGAGTCATACCAAACCTTGACCGCATTTACCGCGAAACCGAATCCGAGTCAAAGCGCGAAGACCTAATGCAATTCATGCGGGAGCGCCCTTGCGAGTTGTGCAATGGTAGGCGCCTGCGCGATGAAGCTTTGGCGGTCAGGATACAGAACAGGTCGATAATGGATGTGTGTGACATGTCAATAGATGAGTGCTATCGCTTCTTCCAAACGCTAGAGCTCACAGAAACTGAGCGCTACATCGCAAGGACTATATTAAAGGAAATTATGTCAAGACTCGACTTTTTGCTAAATGTGGGGCTCAACTATCTTACTCTCAATAGAATGACTGCCACGCTTTCAGGCGGCGAGTCGCAAAGAATTAGGCTCGCGACCCAGATCGGATCAAACCTAACAGGTGTGCTCTATGTATTGGACGAGCCAACGATCGGCCTGCACCAGCGCGACAACATGCGTCTAATAGATACTCTCAAAAAACTTCGAGACCTAGACAACACTCTCATTGTTGTAGAACATGACGAGGAAGTAATACGAAGCTCTGACTGGATAATAGATATAGGCCAAGGTGCCGGTAGGCACGGAGGAGCTATTGTTGCAAGCGGCCCCCTTGAAGAGATTGTAAATAATCCTAGTTCCATTACAGGCGCTTTTCTCAGAGGTGATCAACTGGTTGTCCATCGGCATGAACGGAGAAAGCCAAGCAAGTGGCTGACTGTTCACAATGCATGTGAGAATAACCTAAAGTCCATTGATGTCAGGTTTCCTCTGGGGTGCATGACAGCTGTCACCGGTGTTTCAGGCTCAGGCAAGTCGACACTCATAAACGATATATTGTTCAGGGCACTTGCTGCACACTTTTACGGTACAAAGGAAAGAGCCGGAAGGCATGATAGGATATCCGGCCTTGAGCATATAGATAAGGTGATAGGCATCGATCAATCTCCAATTGGCAGAACTCCAAGATCAAATGCTGCCACTTATGTCAATGCCTTTACGCCCATACGGGAGCTATTCGCCAAGACGTCTCAGGCAAGAGAGATGGGATACAAAGCTGGCAGATTCTCATTCAATGTCTCAGAGGGAAGGTGTGACTCGTGTGAAGGTGGTGGCTCAAAAAAGATAGAGATGCAATTCTTGCCCGATATCTATGTCACATGCGACGAATGCAAGGGTAGGCGCTATAATTCTGAAACGCTTGCAATTAAGTACAAGGGCAAAACTATTTCAGATGTGCTTGACATGACTGTCGAAGAAGCACTAAAATTCTTCTATGCGATACCGACTATTACCAAAAAACTCCAAACGCTAAGCGATGTGGGTCTTGGCTACCTGAGACTGGGTCAGCCTGCAACCATACTCTCAGGAGGTGAGGCTCAGAGGATCAAGCTTGCTGCAGAGCTGTCAAAGCGCGACACTGGCAAGACGGTCTACATTTTAGACGAGCCCACCACAGGCCTCCACTTTGCAGACGTAAGCAAACTGCTAAATGTGCTAAAAAGGCTGGTTGACCTTGGCAACACAGTCATAATCATCGAGCATAACCTTGATGTCATTACGTCGGCAGACTGGATAGTAGACCTTGGACCGGAAGGTGGTGCAGCAGGCGGGCGAATTGTTGTAGCCGGTACCCCAGAGGAGGTAAGCGAAAATATGAACAGTTATACTGGCAAGTATATGAAGCCAAAGTTGTCAGTTGATAGTATGATATTGCAGAGGGCCAATCAATGACTTTCACTACTACGGTTCTAAGAGAAAAGCGCATTCCAGAAGAACCGGGCGTCTACCTAATGAAGGATAGCGAATGTGTGATAATCTACATAGGCAAGGCCAAGAACTTGCGAAAACGTATCATCTCTTATTTCAGTAGGCACGACCCCAAGTTAGGATGGAAGACCAGCAGGTTAGTTGACAGGATAGCAGACATAGATTTTGTTGTTACTGATAATGAGATTGAGGCATTCCTTCTTGAGTCCAATCTCATCAAGCGTTACAGACCAGTCTTCAACATTGAGTTGAAGGATCAGCAACGCTATACTTATCTAAAAATAACAGACGAGGCATTTCCCCGTCTCCTTGTCGCAAGACGAAACAGGGCAGGAGAATTCACCGGACCAAAAGGTAGAATCTACGGGCCGTTTGTGCGGGGCAGTTCTAAATACTTGACAGTTGGACTCTTGCGAAAATTATTCAAGGTAAGAGTATGCAATAGACTGCCCAAGACACCCTGTCTCCAGTACTTTATCAAGAATTGCGATGCGCCATGCATAGCTAATGTAATGCGGGAGCAATATATGATGAATATCGTAGCATTGCAAGACATACTTGAAGGTAAGAGCAGTATCGACAGGTTTGCTGAGGAAATGCATGTGGAGATGAAGTGTGCTTCCGAGCTTGGCGACTATGAAAGGGCAAAAGAGATCCGTGATACTCTGTACAGACTGAATAATTTGCGAATTAAGCAAAAGATGGAAAAGGCTGTTAACCGCAACCACGATGAAGAGTACGTTAGTATTTTAAAGGATACCAAAAAGGGTGTGGCCCATGTAATGGCACTCCGCAGGACACGCGGTGTCATAAGCGATCGGAAAAAGTTCGAATTTGATCTAGTAGGCGATAACTCGCTTTCCTCATTTCTTTTACAATATTACTCTTCAGTCCCGATAATCCCAAGGTTTGTCTATGTCAATGAAGACCTTGAGGACAAGCACGTGTTAGAGATGTCACTTGAAAAAATATCAGGGCACAAGGCGAGCATCTTTAATGTCGAAAAGACGCTGACAAAGGATAAGCGGCAACTTATGGACCTTATCATGCGCAACCTTTCAATGTACATTGAAAGGGGCTATGATCCAGCAGTGGTAGAGCTTAAAAATGCCTTAAAGCTTACTTCCATGCCTGAAGTCATTGATTGCTTTGACGTATCAAATCTTGGGATCTCAATTGCTGTTGGGTCATGTGTTCGATTTATCAATGGCAAGCCCAGCAAGAGCTACTACAGGAGATTCAACATTACAACAGTAGTAGGGCAGAACGACTTTGCAATGATAGGTGAGCTTGTTCGTAGGCGCTATTCGTCTGCAGGCGAAAAGATTCCCGATCTTATACTGATAGATGGTGGGCGCGGACAGCTTGGAGCTGCTATCATGTCACTTCGAAACTTGGGCATCTCAGATATCCCCTGCATCAGTCTTGCAAAGGAAAATGAAGAGATCTATGTGGTGGGTTCCAAAGACCCAGTTATGCTACCGAAGAGTAATGCAGGCCTCAAAATGTTGCAGCATGCCCGAGACGAAGCCCACAGGTTCAGCCTTGCCTATAACATCAAGCTGAGAAAGTTCAGTTAATCATTTCTATGCATATATACTGTGTGGTGTCCGGAATAATTTCTCATTATGAAGATAAAGAAAAAAGAAGATTAGTTAACTATTTTTTGTGTATGTATGTTTTTGTTTTTGTCTTAACTGATTGTAGTCAGTGGTCTCTCTTCCTTCTTCTCAAAGTTCTCTATGTCTTTCGCCTTAGCTTTTGCGCTGACTGTCTCCTTTTCTTTTATTTCTTCGTACGTCCAGTCACACATGGTACTCGACTACGCGCATTATGATAGATAAGAATACCATGCTAAACACAATCTTTATGTAGAAAGATCTTCTGATAATTAGTATCATAACAATTCATTATCTTTGTTAGGCTGTTCACCATCCCTTACCTCCTAGACCACGATTATCTTAATCTTGTTGCTTAAGAGTAAGATAATATGCCTCTGTATTTTGTAGCAGTTCCACGAAGTCCCTCTGGATCTTCTGAAAATGGAGGTTTTGATTTAATAAAATAGTAATAACATTCAATATGAATACATTTTGTTTTATTGCTGTGAAGCGAAAATCAAGACCAAGAATATAGACATACGGATGCTAAAAGAAAAACAACTCAAAGAATACTGATTTTCAATTTTCTCATTACAATGGTGCAGTTCCGGTCTGACACGATCCATATTCAACCTTTTTTCGCTTGCCTTTCAAAGGACAATGCAGGTATCATTATCATAATTAGGTATCATCTAAGTTGCTCTTGTGACATAAGACAATTACTGACAATTTGTAAACGAAATATTAAATGATCTCCCAAGAACTTATTACCAGTGCTTCAGATAGAAAAATTTTTTAGGTTGCTATAATACATGACAACATGGCCGAAAATAGGAAGAAAGTTTTGCTTAGCTTCGAGCTTAAATGCAGCGACCAGGGGCAGAAGCGTATCATTAAGGCCATGGCAGACTTCAACCCGGAGATTCCAAATAGTCTTGTTACAAATTACTCAGCGGAGTATGATGAAAGCGAGTCTGTAAATATAATTCAGCAACTGTCTGATGGAGGGATTCAGGTGGCAAAGACAGGCAAAGCCTTTGAATTGCAACTGGAAGCGGACAATTTCGAATTTACATTGAATATAAAACCGAAGTACCAACGCCATTGGGGCCAATCCTTTGTTGAAAAAATGGAGAGTGCAAGGAAAAAGATGGGTTATGGAATAGCAACTGGAAGCGATGTCGGCTAGATAAATCATGGCTGAAGGACTTTATAATCGCTTACGATTTTGAG
>Ga0126308_10000476_pt1 | contig 13399 bp, 10 predicted proteins | sample Plot55_FD_92533 | JGI IMG/M metagenome (GOLD analysis project Ga0126308, IMG submission 92533) | Serpentine soil microbial communities from UC McLaughlin Reserve, CA, USA - Plot55 | ecosystem: Environmental > Terrestrial > Soil > Grasslands | place: USA: UC McLaughlin Reserve, Lake County... | reverse complement strand
GCTCGCACCGCCTTCGCATCTCGATTAACCTTCGCACCAACACCACCAGGACCGGACTCATGCCCGACACCATCGGCCAGCTCGTCGCGCAGCTCGCGCAGACGAACATCGAGCTGTGGCACGAGGAGGACAAGGCGCGGGTGGACGACGACCGGCAGGTCGCGGCCGCCAAGCGCAGCGTCGACAAGCTGAACCAGCGGCGCAACGACCTGATCGAGCGGATCGACGAGACGTTCCGCGGCCTGGTGCGCGAGGCGCGCAATGGCTGAGACGCTCGGCTCGCTGGTCGACAAGATCACGATCATCGAGCTCAAGATCTACCACATGCGCGAGCAGGCCGAGCGGACCGACCGCGGGCCGGACTTCCGCGCGCAGTGCGACTCGAAGCTCGAGGTGATGCGCGAGCAGCGCGACGACCTGGCGGCCGAGCTGACCGCGCTGGTCGGCGACATCGCGGCCGGGCGCGTGGTGCCGAAGGTGTACCGGCAGTTCAAGATGTACAACGACCCACAATACCGGTCCGGCGGTGCGGTAGGCGCCAACCCTAGGGGCGACGCCTGCGTCGCCCCCGCCCCCGTCGCTGCCGTTCCTGCCGTCACCGCGGTGCCCCTCACCGTCGTTCACGTCGACCCCGAGCGCGGCTGGCGGGGCGGGCAGCGGCAGACGCTCTGGCTCGCCGCCGAGCTGGCCCGGCGCGGCCACCGGTCGATCGTCGCCGCGCGGCCCGGGGAGCCGCTGCACGAGAGAGCGCGCGCGGCCGGGCTCGAGGTCGTCGGCGCGGCGCCGTTCGGCGAGCTGGACCTGCTCGCCGCGCTGCGGCTGCGGCGCGTCATCCGCCGCGAGCGTGCCGACATCGTCCACGCGCACTCGGGGCACTCGGTCGCCCTGGCGGCGCTCGCCACGTTAGGCACGCGGGCGCGCGTGGTCGTCACCCGCCGCGTGGACTTCCGCCTGCGGAACAACCCCGGCACCCGCTGGAAGTACGGCCGCGCCGCCTGCGTCGTCGCCATCTCCCGCGCCGTCGCCGACGTCCTGCGCGCGAGCGGGCTGCGGCGCCCCGCGGCCGTCATCCCGGACGGGATCGACCTCGGGCGGCGCGTGACGCCGGCGGCCCCGGAGACGCTCGAGTCGCTCGGCGTGCCGCGGGGCGCGCCGCTCGTCGTCATGGTCGCCGCGCTCGTCGGCCACAAGGACCCGCTCAACTTCGTGGCCGCCGTGGACGCCGCCCGCCGGCGCGTGCCGGCGCTGCACGCGCTGCTCGTCGGGGACGGCTACCTCCGCCCGCAAGTCGAGTCCGCGGTGGCCGAGCGCGGGCTGGCCGGCGTGCTGCACGTCGCCGGCTACCGCACCGACGCCGACGAGCTGCTGGCCGCGGCGTCGGTGGCGACGCTCAGCTCGCGCGAGGAGGGGATGGGGAGCGTCCTGCTCGACGCGCTGGCGTTCGGCGTACCGGTCGCCGCCACCCGCGCGGGCGGGATCCCCGACGTGATCGTCGACGGGGCGTCCGGCCTCCTCGTGCCGCCCCGCGACGGCGACGCGCTGGGGGGCGCGATCGCCCGCATCCTGCTCGATCCGGCGCTCGCCGCGCGACTCGCCGCCGCCGGCCGCGCCCGCGTCAGGCGCTTCTCGCTCGAGCGAATGGCCAGGCGCTACGAGGTCATCTACCGCCGCGTCCTCGCCCGCTGACCGGCGCCGGCTCCCGCTCGGCCGACGCGCCTCCCGCCAGCGCCTCACTCCGCGCCAGCAGCCACGTCAGGTCCTCCTCGGTCGCGCGGGCGCCGTACAGGTCGCGCCACTTCCGCGCCGAGCGGGCCAGGCGGTCGAAGTTGGCGCGCGCCGCGCGCGGGTCGCCCGGGGCGCCGAGCGTGACGCGGTCCACGTCGAGCACGTGGGCGCGGCAGCCGCCGCCCTCGTCAGGCGCCAGCAGCACGTTCTTGAGGTTCAGGTCGGCGTGCCGCGCGCCGGCGGCGCGGAGCTGCGCCAGCAGGCGCGCGGTCGCCTCCAGCCAGCCGCGCTTCGTGCGCTCGTCGGCCGTCCCCAGCAGCGACACCGCCAGGTCGCGCGCGCGCGGCACCTCGCGCGTGGCCACGTCGGCGCGGCGGAGGAACGGGCCGGCGGGGTAGGTGAGGTAGGCCACCAGCTCCGGCGTCGGCACGCCGAGCGCGCGCAGCCGGAGCGACACGTCCAGCTCGTACGGGGCGCGCGTGGGGGCGAGGAAGCGCTCGCCGGTGAGCGGCGCCAGCAGCCCGCCGTGGCGGGAGCGCCTGACGACGACGCCGGTCGCGCCGTCCGGGAGCGGGACCGCGTAGGCCACGCCGCGCCCGCTCATCGCCCGCGCCCGCGGGTGCCGCGCCGCGTACTCGTAGAGCGTCCCCACCGCGCCCGCCGGCGCGCCGTCGGGGAGCGTCAGCGCCTCGAACACCGCGTCCGCCAGCGACGCCAGCGCCGCGCCCTCCACCCCCTCGACCGAGACGCGCTCGTACCCGGCCGGCGGAGCCGGGACGCGTCCCCGGCTCACCGCCGGATGACGCGGTAGATCTTCACCGGCTGGATCTTGTTCTTGAGCTCCATCGGCGGCCGCTCCTCCAGCGGCGGCGGGTCGTGCAGCGCCCGCCGCATGTCGTCGGACAGCAGGATCTCCCCGCCGTCGGCCGCCGAGCAGAGCCGGCTCGCGGTGTTCACGGTGTCGCCGATGATGGTGAACTCCAGCCGCCGCTCCGAGCCGATGTTCCCGGCGAACGCCTCGCCGAAGTTGAGCCCGATCCCGATCTGGAGCTCCGGGCGCCCGACGCCGCGCCACTTCGCGTTCAGCTTGTCCAGCTCGTCCATCATCTCGAGCGCCGCGCGCATGGCCGCGTCGGCGTCGTCAGGCGACCCGATCGGCGCGCCCCACTGCGCCATCACCGCGTCGCCGATGAACTTGTCGAGGTTGCCGCCGTTGCGGAACACGCACTCGACCATCTCGGTGAAGTACTCGGTGAGCAGGCTCGCCATGTCGTCCGGGCGCATCGTCTCCGAGAGCGCGGTGAACCCCCGGATGTCGCTGAACAGCACCGCCACCGGGCGCTTCTCCCCGCCCAGCCGCACGGCGTCCGGCGAGTCGGCGATTCGGGCCGCCAGGCTCGGCGCGAAGTAGCGCTCGAAGTTGCTGCGCGCCATCGTCTCGCGGCGGATGCGGTCGGCGAACTGGCTGTTCTCGATCGCCACGCCCGCGGTCCCGGCGAACGCGATCAGGAAGTTCAGGTCCTCGTCGCCGAAGCGCTGGGTCGCCGTGACGTTGTCCACGTACAGCACGCCCAGCACGCGGTCCTCGCTGCCGATGAGCGGCGCGCACATCGTCGAGCGCACGCGCTGCATCAGCACCGACTGGCCGCCGAAGCGCAGGTCGCCGCCGGCGTCGTTCGACACGATCCCCGAGCGCTGCTCCACCGCCGTTCGCGCGATCGAGCGCGGGATGCGGCGCGCCGTCTCGGTGCCGCGCCGGTCGCGCGAGATCCGGGGCACCAGCTCGCCGCGCTCGTCCGCCAGCTCCACCGCGACGCCGTCCACCTCGAACGTCTTGAAGCACTGGTCGACCACCGTCGCGAGGAGCTGGTCTACGTCCGCGGCGCGCGACAGCTCCATCGACACCTTGAGCAGCGTCTCCAGCTTCTGCTGGTTGCGGTCGTACTGCGCGACCGCGGCCGGGGTGACCTCCGCCGGCGTGGCGGCGCCCGGGGTGCCGACGCGGAGCACGCTGGTGAAGCCGCCGCGCTGCTGGAGCAGCTCCTTCGGCACCACCGGGCGCATGATCGTCCCCGCCGCGGGGAGCGGCTCCTCGACGCCGGGCACCCCCGCGACCGCCCCGGACGGCCGGCGCTCGGGCGCGCCCACGCCGCCGTCCGGGCCGGCGGCGCGGGCCGCGACGGGGGTGGGCGTGGGCGAGACCTCCTTCAGCCGGAAGGCGACTTTGCCGAAGGTGACCACGTCGCCCGGCGACACGCGCGCCGTCTCGATCCGCGCGCCGTTGAGGTAGGTCCCGTTGCTCGACCCCAGGTCGCGCACGTGGACGCCCGTGTCGTCCAGCGTCAGCTCGGCGTGCCGGCGCGAGATCGTCGGATCGAAGACCGGGATGTCGCTGTTCAGCGCCCGCCCCACCACGAGCGGGGCGTCGCCCTTGATCTCGAACGACTGGTCGGTCTCCGCGGAGACGAGCTTGTAGAGCACGCCTAAATATGCGCTGCGCAATGCATCAGAAACCAGGGAAGGGGGATGGCTGTCAGCGGTAGCAGCTCATCCCCCATCCCCCGTCCCCCTTCCCAGCTTGTCGACCTGTCCGATCGCCCGGAGCAGCGCACGCGCCTTGTTCTCCGTCTCCTCCCACTCCCGCTCGGGCACCGAGTCGTAGACGATCCCGCCGCCCGCCTGCACCGAAGCCTCCCCGCCCGCGATCACGCAGGTGCGGATCGTGATCGCGAGGTCCATGCGCGCGTCGCCCGCCGAGATGTAGCCGACCGCGCCCGCGTAGGGGCCGCGCCGCTCGGGCTCCAGCTCGTCGATGATCTCCATCGCGCGCACCTTCGGGGCGCCGGACATCGTGCCGGCGGGGAAGGTCGCGCGGAACGCGTCGAGCGCGCTGATCCCCTCCCGCAGCTCCCCGTCCACCTGGCTCACGATGTGGAGCACGTGCGAGTACTTCTCCACCTGCATCAGCTCCGAGACCTGCACCGTGCCGAAGCGCGCGATCCGGCCGACGTCGTTGCGCCCGAGGTCCACCAGCATCACGTGCTCGGCGCGCTCCTTCTCGTCCGCCAGCAGCTCCGCCGAGAGGCGCGCGTCGTCCTCGGGCGTCGGGCCGCGCGGGCGGGTGCCGGCGATCGGACGCACCGTCACCCGCCCGTCCGCCACGCGCACCAGCAGCTCGGGCGAGCTCCCCACCAGCTCCATCCCGTCGAGCACCAGGTGGTACATGTACGGCGACGGGTTGATCGCCCGCAGCGCTCGGTAGAGGTCCGCCGACTCCCAGCGCTGCGGCACCGTGATCCGGCGGGCGAGCAGCGCCTGGAAGCAGTCCCCGGCGCGGATGTACTCCTTGATCCGCTCGACGTCGCGCAGGTAGCGCCCGCGCTCGTAGCGCGAGCTCCCCTCGGCGGCCGGCGCGTTGGGGTCGAGGTCGAGCGGGCGCAGCGCGGACGGCGCGCGCAGCCGGGCGATCACGTCGGCGATCTCCCGCTCGGCTTCCGCGTGCAGGCGCTCGAGCTCCGCGTCGCCGACGCCCGCGGGGACGGGGACGCTCACGACCACCCGCGCCTGCGCGCGAAGGTTGTCGATCACGACCACGGCGCGCGTGAGCACGAACAGCGCGTCCGGCACGTCCGCCCCGCGCGGCGGCGCGTGTGGGAGCCGCTCGATGAAGCGCACGACGTCGTACGAGAAGAAGCCGACCGCGCCGCCCCAGAACCCGGCGAGCTCCGGCGCCTGCACGGGCCGGTGCTCGGTGAGCTTCGCGCGCAGGTCCTCGATCGGGTCGGCGGGACGCCTCGCCCCGTGCCAGCCGCGCGCCTCGCTCCAGTCCTCGACCGTCCCGTCCCGCAGCCGCCACGCCGCGCGCGGCTCGGTCCCCATGAACGTGTAGCGCGCCCACGTCTCGCTCCCGGCGGGCGCGGACTCCAGGAGGAACGCGAACGGTCCGCGCCGCAGCTTGGCGAACGCCGAAACCGCCGTGTCGGTGTCGAGCAGACAGTCGCGCCACACCGGAACCAGCCCGCCAGACGCGGCGAGCCGGCGAAAACGTTCGAAGGACATGATGAGGGACGGGGAGTCGGGATTCCGCGGGAACGGAACGCTACAGTCTGCGCTCGTTTGGTGACAGCCCCGCCGCGGGCCCGTGCATCATTCTCGTACCTCGGAACGGCTTACCACGGATGAACACGGACAGGGGCACGGATGGACACGGATCTTTCCACGCGCAAAGAGGGGCGAGGCGCGCCTCGCCCCTGCATCTCGCCCGGGCGGGAAGGGCTTTGACGCTGCCGGGCCGCATCCGCGTTCATCCGTGCCCCTATCCGTGTTCATCCGTGGTAAGCCGTTCCAGAACACGATTATTCTTCCAGGCATGCTCCGCCCAGTGATAGCTGTGGCACTCGTCCTCGCGAGTGCGACGACCGCCGCCGCGCAGCAGGCGCAGACGTGGAACGACCCGCGCACCGACTCGCTCGTGCGCCTCGCCGTCGAGCGCCGCGCCCAGCAGCTCGCCGACACCGGGCTCGCGGACTTCCGCGCCACGGCGCACGGCTACCTCACCTTTCTCGCCCAGCTCGGGAGCGACCCGGACGCGCGCGGGGCCGACGCATTCACCGAGCCGCCGCGCGTGGTGAAGGCCGACGAGCTGATGCTCGAGATCTTCTGGAAGGCCCCGAACCTCAGCAAGCAGCGCATCGTCGGCCGGCGCGACACACTCCTCCTGCCGACCGACATCAACTACCACCGCGACCACCTCGGGATCGTCCAGAACAACTTCCCGGACATCATCCGCCTGGGCGACGGCGACGAGGTGCTCGACGTCCCGCACCCGCTCTCCGCGGGCGGGATGGCCGCGTACGACTACGCGATCCGCGACTCGCAGCGCGTCCGGCTTCCGGACCGGCTGATCGAGGTCTACGAGGTGCGCGTGCGGCCGAAGGACGACCGCCAGCCGCGCGCGATCGGCGCGGTGTTCATCGACCGGGGCGAGGGGCAGGTGGTGCGGATGGCGTTCAGCTTCACCCGCGCCGCCCTCCGCGACAAGCAGCTCGAGGACGTCTCGATCGTACTCGAGAACGCGCTGATCGAGACCCGATTCTGGCTCCCGAGCCGCCAGGAGATCGAGATCCGCCGCACGGGCTCGTGGCTGGACTACCCGGCGCGCGGCATCATCCGCGGCCGCTGGGAGATCTGCTGCTACGCCGTGAATCAGGGACTCCCGCGGAGCCTGTTCGGCGGGCCGGAGATCGTGCAGGCGCCGGCGAACGTGGTCCGCGCGCATCCGTGGAGCGGCCGCATCCTCGACTCCCTCCCGCCGGACGTCCGCGCCGTCACCGACGAGGACGTGCAGCGGGTCCAGGACGAGGCGCGCGAGCTGGTCCGCGGCCAGGCGCTGGCCCGCACCCGCCAGACGTCCCTCTCGGCGCGGCGAGCCTCGGACTTCGTGAGCGTCAACCGCGTGGAGGGGCTGGGCGTGGGCGGAGCCGTGAGCCGGCGCTTCGGCGGCGGCGTCAGCGCGAGCCTGGGCGCCCGCTGGGGGCTGGACGACGAGCAGGCCAAGGGGCGCCTCTCGATCGCCTGGCAGCGCGCCAGCGGCGTCGGAGTCCGGGCGAGCGCCTACCGGTCCTACCGGGACGCGAGCGACGTCGCGGAGACCTCGCTGATCCGTAACAGCCTCGCCGCCCAGGAATTCGGCAGCGACTACACTGAGCCGTACGACGTGCGCGGCGCCGGGCTCACGGTCGACCTGGGCCGCCGGGCCGGAGTGCTCTGGCGGCTCGCCGGCGCCTACGAGTCGCACGACCCCCTCGCCGTTCACGCCCGCCCGTCGAGCGGGAGCTACGCCCGAACCATCCCGGCGACGAACCTGGCAGGGCCGCGGCTGGCGCTAGGGATCATGCGGCCGACCGGGCTGTCCTGGCTCGGGACGGAGCTGCGACTCGACGCCGAATTTCGGGCGATGCAGGCGGATCGACTCGACGACGCAGCCGTGGCCGGGACCCCGCTGCGGTTTGGCCATGCCTTCGCATCACTGCGGGTGGAGCGGCCGATGGGCGATAATCGTCTCGTCCTGCACGCCGTTGGATCGGCGGCGGCGGGTCCGAGCGTTCCTCCCCAGGAGCTGGTCTACTTCGGCGGCCCGACCACCGGACCCGGCTACGAGTTCCACGAGTTCGCCGGCCGAGGCGGGCTCAGCCAGAGACTGGAGTATCGAAATCCTATCCGGTTCGTCTCTGTACCGTTGGGACGCTTCGGCTCGACCGGACGTTCGGCCACGCTCGCGCCGTTCGTACACGCGGTCTACATCGCCCGTCCCGCCAGCTTCCAGCCGGCGCGGCGTGGCTGGTACCCCTCGCTCGGGCTCGGCACCCTCGCGCTGTTCGACATCCTGCGCCTGGACGTGGCGCGCGGTCTCCGGAACGGGCGCTGGACCTTCTCGATCGACGCCCGTCCGGAGCTCTGGGGCATACTCTAGGCAGTATGGACGGCTGGGAACAAGCCCGACGGTGCGGGGTCACGTGTTGTGCATTGGTCATATGTTTCGGCCCGACACGGCTATGACGCCTGCCTCGGCCGCGCGCGCACCTGGGTACGGTAAACTCTGATTCATGACGTCCTCGGTCCGTCAATTTCGTGACGAGTGGCTGCTGCCGACCCTCGAGGCCCTGTTGCCTCGGGAGACGGTGGAGCAGCTCAAGAGCTACGCGCAGGACAGCTACTGGGAGTCGGCGGTCCGCCGCGGCCTCATCACGGATGACGAGCTCCTCACCGCGCTCTCGTCGCGCTTCCGGATGAAGATCGCGAACCTCGCGGTCGCCACCCAGCAGGCTCGCGAAGCCGTCACCGAGCAGCTCGCCCGCAAGTACCGCATCCTGCCGCTCACGATCACCGACTCGGTGATCGACATCGCGACCGCGGACCCGCACGACCTGGACGCCGAGCGGACGATCGCCTTCGCCACCGGGCGCACCGTCCGGCTGTCGCTCGCCTCGCCGGTGCGGATCGCGCAGCGGATCGAGGAGCTCTACCGGCCGGAGAACGCGGTCGAGAAGATCCTCGAGGGCGTCACCGACAACTACGACATCCAGTCGCTCCAGGACAGCCACGAGGACGAGGAGCTCGACCTCTCGGCCAACCGCGCGGCCGAGCGCCCGATCATCCAGCTGGTGGACGTCATCCTCCACCAGGGGATCACCTCGCGGGCGAGCGACATCCACCTGGAGCCCGAGGAGAACGGCTTCGCCGTCCGCTTCCGCATCGACGGCGTGCTGCGCGAGTGGGAGCGCAGCCCGCTCCCGCGGAACGTGGGGCTGCCGCTGGTCTCGCGCATCAAGATCATGTCGGGGCTCGACATCGCGGACCGGCTGCGGCCCCAGGACGGGCGCGCCCGCGTTCAGGTCAACGGCGTGCGCGTCGACCTGCGCGTCTCGACCCTCCCGGCGTCGCAGGGCGAGAAGGTCGTCATCCGCATCCTCGACTCGCGGGCGACCGTGCTGTCGCTCGAAGCGCTCGGGCTGACGCCGCACGAGAGCGAGCGGCTCCAGGATCTGCTGCGGATGCGCGAGGGGATCATTCTGGTCACGGGCCCCACCGGCTCCGGCAAGACGACGACGCTCTACTCCGCGCTCCGGCAGATCCAGAACCGCGGCGTCAACATCGTCACGGTCGAGGACCCGGTCGAGTACCGGCTCCAGGGGATCGTGCAGGTGCAGGTGAACGAGAAGGCCGGGCTCACGTTCGCGTCGGCGCTGCGCTCGATCCTGCGGCAGGACCCGGACGTGGTGCTGATCGGCGAGGTGCGCGACCGCGAGACCGCCCAGATCGCCGTCCAGGCGTCGCTGACCGGCCACATGGTCTTCTCGACGCTGCACACGATGGACGCCGCGAGCTCCATCACCCGCCTCGTCGACGTCGGGATCGAGAGCTACAAGATCGCCGCGGCACTCAAGGGCGTCGTCGCGCAGCGGCTGCTTCGGAAGCTCTGCCTCTCCTGCCGCGAGCTGTGGATGGAGAGCGTCCCGGAGCGCCTCCGCCGCTACATCCCGGAGGGGTCGACGCTCTTCCGCGCGGTGGGCTGCCCCGACTGCGCGCAGACGGGCTACCGCGGCCGCCTGGCGATCACGGAGGTCCTGATCACGAACCCCGAGGTCGAGCGCCGGATCGCGGCGAACGAGTCGGCGGACCGGATCGCGGACGCGGCGCGCGAGGGCGGCATGAAGTCGCTCTTCGACTCGGGGCTCACCCACGTGCGCAACGGCATCACGAGCCTCGACGAGCTGCTGCGCGTGGTGGAGGTCCCGATCGAGGGCTCGTCGCGCCAGGCGACCAGCACGCTCGCCTCCTACGTGGCCGAAGCGCCGCCGCCGCCGCCCGCGGCGCGCGGACGCATGAGCGGGCAGTCGCTGCGGCAGTCGGGCCCCGTCCCGCTGGTGAATCCGCCGGCGCCGCCCCGGGGCGGCGCACGTCCCACCCCGATCGGTACGCCCGCTCAGCCGCCGCCGGTCCGGGGCTCCGACGCCGCGTTCCAGCTGCTGGACGAGCTCACGCCCCCCGCCGGCTCCCCGCAGCGTCCGGTCATCGCCACCATCCTGCTGGTGGAGGACGAGGACCCGCTGCGTCGCGTGCTCCGCGACCTGCTCGAGCGCGAGGGCTTCGCGGTGGTCGAGGCGCGCGACGGCGTGCAGGCGCTGGACGAGGTGGACCGCCATGCGCCGGACGTGGTGGTGCTCGACCTCAACCTCCCGCGGCTCGACGGCTACGGAGTGTTGAGCCATCTGCGCGCGCGGCAGCAGACGGCGACGCTCCCGGTGCTGGTGCTCACCGCCAACGGCGACGAGGACAGCGAGGTGCGCGTGTTCGAGTACGGCGCGAACGACTACATCGCGAAGCCCTTCCGCCCCCGCGCGCTGAGCGCGCGACTGCACTCGCTGCTGCGCCGCGACGCCGCCGACCGCGAGAGCTGAGCGCCGATCGGCGCGCGCTGTCGCGTGGATAACCGCGGCGGTGCGCGGAAAAGTGAGCGGCCCGCGCGCAAGTGACGGCCGCGCATGCGCTAAAGAAATCGTTGACCGTCTGCGCCGGCCGCCGTACTTTCGTCCCGCATTCAATGAGCTTGCTCGTTGAATCGCGCGGGCGAGAGAGCGGTCCTCTTCTCGCTCGCCTCATCGGAAGGCGGGACGCTGCCAACCGATTTCCTGCCGGGCGTTCGGAACTGGCGGGACGACTGTGGGGTCGCTGGTCACAGTCGATCGTCCGACCACCGTGTCGGACACCCGGAGTCGCGGGCCGCGCGACAAGGGATGCAGAGATCGATCCGGTCACCGCACGTGGTGACGCCGAACCGACGGAACGAGATCGCCAGCGCATAGGGACCCCCGGACGCAGCGTGCTGCGGTCGGGGGTTTCTTCGTGGGGCCTTGATTAATCAAGGCCCCACGAAGAAACCAATCATCTCACCCGCAGCACGTCCTCCACCGCCCCCGCGTCGCCGCCGGCGAGCAGGTGGGTGATGTGCCCCAGCGCCTCGCGCTCTCGCGGCCAGGCGAAGCGGCGCGCCGCCGCGGGGACCGAGAGCCACTCCGCGAGCGCGTGCTCGGGGCCGAGCGTGACCGCGCCGGGCTCGCGCACGAAGGCGCAGAACACCACGGCGAGCTGCACGCTCCCCCACTGGTGCAGGTAGAACGGGTGGACCGTGATGCTGTACAGCCGCTCGGCGTCGAGCCCCGTCTCCTCGCGCAGCTCCCGCAGCGCCGCCGCCTCCGGCCGCTCGCCGGCCTCGATCCGGCCGTGCACCGTCTCCCAGGCGCCGGGGCACCGCGTGTCGGCCGAGCGCTGCATGACGAGGACCCGCCAGCCCTCGTCCAGCGGGCGCACGACGTAGACGTCGACGACCCCCGCCTCGATCACCGTTAGGCGTGGCGGCGGCGGCGGCGGCGGATCCCCGTCAGCGCCGCTCGTCGTCACCGTCGCCCGCGACGTCGCCCGCCCCGGACGAGCGCTGCTGCGCGGTCCGCAGCCGCACGCTCGGCGCCGGCGCGTTGGGCTTCACCCGCACGCTCTTCGCCGGGATCCCGACGTTGACGTGGTACGGCTGCACGTCCTTCGTCGCCACGGCCACCGCGCCCACCATCCCCTGCACGCCGACGTGCACCCCGGCCAGCACCGTCGCGTGGTAGGTGACGCGCACGCCGTCCTCCAGCACCGTGACCGCGTTCGTCACGTCCTTCTGCTCCACGATGCTGTGCGTGTGGCTGTAGATGTTCGCGTAGTCGCTGATCGAGACGTTGTTGCCCATCCGGATGCCGCCCCGGTCGTCGAGCAGCACGTGGCGGTGCACGACGCAGTTGTCGCCCACCTCCATGTTGTAGCCGAACGAGAACTCCACGTGCTGGAACGCCTTGAAGTTCTCGCCGCAGCGCCGGAAGATGTGCCCCGCCAGCAGCCGGCGCAGCCGCACCCCCACGTCCACGTTCTGCCCGCCGAGGGGCGTGCGGTCGAACGAGTACCAGAGCCAGAGGAGCGGCTTCACGCGCTGGAACTTCGCGTCGTCGCACTCGCCGTAGTACTCGGGCTCCAGCGTCACGTTGCGCGGGTCGAGCGCCGCCAACGCCAGCCGCGTCGCCGCGGGCAGCCGCGCGTCCTCGACCGCCGTCTCCCAGCTCGCGGCGTACTGCGGGTAGCACAGCTCGGCCAGCGTGCGGCGGCACAGCTCCGCGCGGTCGGTCGCCGGGTCGCGCAGCGCGTCGCCGAGCTGCTCGAGCCACGCGTCGGCGAGCGCGTCCTTCGGAGCGCCGGGGAGCCGGCGGAGGGGCAGGAGGGCCATGCGCGCGCCCCGCTACGGCCGCGTCCCGGGGGCCTGCGCCGCGCGCGAGCGCACGATGGCCCGCTCCTGCTCCAGCCGGCGCAGCACCGTCTGCCAGTTGTCGTTGCGCTGGGTCTCGGCCGTGACCGTGAGCGGCTGCATCACGTCGAGCGAGGCGTCGAACAGGTAGAGTCCGGCCTGCACCTCGCGCTGGCTGAGCCGCTGGTCGCCGAAGCCGCGGGTGAGCGGGATGATGTCGATCGGGCGGTAGTCGCGGCCGTTGTTGGTGATCACGATCTCGCGCGGGCTGAACGGCACGTCCGGCTGGAGCCCGAAGAACTGCACGTACCAGACGTCGTACCCCGGCGCCCCGTTCCGCCGCGCGACCTCGGCCACCTGGCCGCGGCGGCTCTCCAGCAGGTCGTGCAGCGTGCGGTACGAGTCCGGGGAGAGCAGGCGGATCACCGGCTCGTCCAGCGGGATCGCCCGCACCTGCACCTGCGACAGCTGGAACTTGATCGCGATGTCGTCCTGCCTGAGCGTGCCGTAGCCGGGCGGCACCAGCAGGTCCGTGGACCCGGTGTCGCGCGACTGCGCCGCGGCGTCCGCGCCCTGCGCCGGCTGCCCGGCCGACGCCGCCGGCGCGGCGCTGCCTGACGAGGCGCACGCGGCGAGCGTGAGCACGAGCGTGAGCGCGAACGCGGCCGACGTGGCGGCGCTCGAGTCGTGACTGCGTGGCATCACGGGCATCACGTCCCCCTCCAGGGTGGTTGCCCCACCAGCGACCGGATCGCGGCCGCCAGCTCGTCGCGACCGGCGCCCGTGGCGGCGCTGAATGCGATCACCTGGTCCTCCTCCAGTCCGAGCGTCCGCGCG
>Ga0126308_10000475_pt1 | contig 13401 bp, 9 predicted proteins | sample Plot55_FD_92533 | JGI IMG/M metagenome (GOLD analysis project Ga0126308, IMG submission 92533) | Serpentine soil microbial communities from UC McLaughlin Reserve, CA, USA - Plot55 | ecosystem: Environmental > Terrestrial > Soil > Grasslands | place: USA: UC McLaughlin Reserve, Lake County... | reverse complement strand
CCGGCGTGGTGGAGGTCGTGCTCCGTGCCCGCGTAACGGTCCGATCGGACGTTTCGTAACCTACTCTCGGGTCGGCGCTCCGCTTTACCCCGCCCACCTCGTTACATACGTTACCCTTTAGCCGGTCGCCGAAACGTGCGTCTACCTCACGGGGGGTATTCACCCAAGTGCGTGGAAGAATTCTCAGAAGTCGGTATGCAGGATGGTGCATAGCCCCGCTCGCTGGCCACCCTATGGTCGGCCTGAGAGTGCTCGACTCCTCAAGGTCAACCACTATATTGCGCACCTGCGCATAAAGATGCGCTCAGCCCAATACGCGTCATCACGTCAGGATGCCGACTATGCGGGGGCGGGGGGTAGTCAGGCGTTTCGACCCCGGGTCTGTTACTAGAGGTACGGCCTGCCTGACTTCGGTGTGTCTACAAGCCGTTTTGAAGGCTGCTATCTATGGTCAGGGCCGGAGGTCGTCGAGATCACGTTCCTCGGCTACAAAGGCATTGAAGGCGGCTTTGAGGAGCTATGGATATCGGGGGTGGGATCGGCAGAGGAACCGGCGAGTCTTCAGTGGCATGATCAGGCGTGTGTCGACCCCACGTGAGGGCTCAAAGATCCTGACCTTCCTCTTTCGGCCCCGACCGGTGTGCAGCTCGCTCCTACATCTCTAAGCTCGTGGAAGGAAGATCGTGAGAAGATCGCCTTGATGGTGTTCTTCGAACTTCGCTTGCACGGGGTTCTCAGAAGTTCACCTACACGGTGATGGATAGGGCTGCTCGAATACGAAGCAGCTTAACAACGTTTAACACAAATATCACTCATTTTGGTGATGCGACGGCCGCATCTAGGGGAGTATGCTGCAACCGTTACGCGGGAAAGGACTCCGACATCCATGCAAGCCCAAGCCGAGCACGACCAGCGGGCCCTACCCACCCCGCAAGGAGGCGGGGCGCCGGAGACGCTTCGCATTTGGCTGCTTGGCGGCTTCAGGGTTTCGGTAAACTCTCGGAGCATCGGAGACGATCAGTGGCACCTAAGGAAGGCTCAAAGCCTGCTCAAGGTGCTCGCCCTCTCCCCGAGGCACAGGCTGCATCGGGAGCAGACGATAGAGCTGCTGTGGCCCGATCTTGACCCGAAAGCCGCCCTCAACAACCTCCACTACGCCCTCCACGTCGCTCGCCGCACCCTCGAACCCGCTGCGCTGGCTGGCAGCAGCGCCACTTCCCGCTATCTTCATCTTCGGAGCGAGCAGCTCACCTTGTGCCCCGATAGTCCGCTGTGGGTGGATGTGGAAGCCTTCCAGGAAGCGGCGGCCACTGCCCGCCACACCCTGGAGCCCGCGGCGTTTCGGGCGGCCATAGATCTTTACGCAGGTGAGCTTTTGCCACAGGACCGCTATGAGCCCTGGGTAGAAGCGCGGCGCGCCGAGCTGCGAGGTCTCTACCTCTCGCTGCTTCTAGAGCTGGCCGCACTGTACGAGGAGCGTGAGGAGTTTGAGCTAGCTATCGAAGCGTTGAGCAGGGTGGTGGGCGAAGAGCCTACTCACGAAGAGGCGCACTTGAGGCTTATGCGCCTGCATGCGCTCTCGGGAAGGCGAAGGGAGGCCCTAGGGCACTACGAGCGGCTCAGGGAAGCTCTCTATAGGGGGTTCGGCACAGAGCCCGAGGCGGCCACCACTTCTCTGCAGCAGGAGATCTGGGCTGGCACCTTCCCATCGGCCGATTCGCCGCCCGCCGCCGGCTTCCCGCCCGAAGTAGAGGTTCCTACCTCTCCTGCGCAAGCCGCTAGGAGACACAACCTGCCCCTGGAGCGGACCAGCTTCGTAGGGCGCGAGCGCGAGAGGCTCGAGGTAAAGCGGCTCTTGGCCATGACGAAGCTGCTTACCCTCACCGGGGCGGGTGGCTGTGGAAAGACGCGCCTGGCGCTCAAGGTGGCATCGGACCTGGTGGGAGTCTACCCCGATGGGGTGTGGCTAGTGGATCTCGCCCCGCTCGCTGAGGCAGAACTTGTGCCGCAGGCGGTTGCCCAGGCCTTGGAGGTGCGCGAGCAGCCTGGCCGAGCGCTTCTCGAGACGCTCGTGGATACCTTGCGCTCAAGGAAGATGCTGTTGGTGATGGACAACTGCGAGCACCTCATACAGGCAGTGGTCCGCCTGGTGGACTCTCTCCTGGATTCCTGCCCGGGCTTGCGGGTGCTTGCCGCAAGCCGGCAGACGCTCAACGCTACGGGCGAGGTGACTTGGGTGGTGCCCTCCCTTACCGTGCCCGGCACCCGCCAACAAGTGTACACACCCTCAGAGCTGGAGGCTTACGAGTCGGTTAGGCTGTTCGTGGAAAGGGCCCGCCAGCGCGATCCCTCCTTCGAGTTGACCCTCCGGAATGGGCAGGCGGCGGCGCAGGTATGCCAGCGATTGGATGGCATCCCTTTGGCAATAGAGCTAGCTGCCGGGCGGATGGGGGTGCTCTCCGCCGAGCAGCTCGCAATGAGGCTCGAAGCTTCCCTCAAGCTGCTTACCGGCGGCCCGACGGCCGACCCCCGCCACCGGACCTTGCGGGCGACGCTGGAGTGGAGCCATGAGCTGCTTGGTGAGGCCGAGCGGGTGCTGTTCAGGCGTCTTTCGGTGTTTGCGGGGGGATGGACTCTGGAGGCAGCAGAAGAGGTGTGCTCGGGGGAGGGCATCGAGCAAGGCGAGGTCCTGGAGACGCTCTCTGAGGTGGTGGACAAGTCTTTGGTGGTAGCCGAGGCGGGAGAGGAAGGGGGGCCGCGCTTCAGGTTGCTCGAGCCTATCCGCCAGTACGGCCAAGAACACCTCAAGGAGAGCGGGGAAGCGAAGCGGTTCCGCGAGCGCCACGCACAATACTACCTGGCGCTTGCGGAAGAAGCAGACACGGAAGCGGCAGAGCCATCCGATTTGAGGAAAGGGCGGTCGGCGGCATGGCTTAAGCAGATGGATACCGAACACGGCAACCTTAGGGCGGCGCTCTCCTGGTCGCTCGATGAGGACGCCGAGGAGCCCGACGGCGGACGGACAGAGCTGGGGCTACGGCTGGCGGCCGCGCTGTTTTGGTTCTGGTTCAGGCACGACTACCTGACCGAGGGGCGCAGGTACCTGGAGAGGAACGTCTCCAGCAGGAGCGACCCTACCACGACCCGTTTGAAGGCACGAGCGTTGAACGGGGCCGCCAGGATAGCGTACTCTCAGGGGGATTTCGGGACGGCGAAGGTCCTCATAGAGGACGGGTTGACCCTCTACCGGGAGCTAGGAGACAAGGAAGGCATCGCAGCCGGCCTCACCGACCTCGGTTTGGTTGCGGTGCTGGGCCAGCGGGATGACATACCCTTGCCGGCCGTGCTCGAGGAGCTTGAGGAGCTCAAGGTGTGCCTAAAGAACCGCAATACGCTCGCCTACCTGCTCATGCTCGAGGGCGTGATGGCGATCAGCCAGGGCGATCTGAAGCATTCAGTAGCGCTGCACGAGCAGAGCCTCAAGCTCTTTCGCGAGGTACAGGATACACCGGGCATAATAACGTGCCTGGCCCAATTCGGCGTCATAGCGTTAATGCGCGGCGACTACGAGCGAGCCTCACCACCGCTGCGGGAATCCCTGCGACTAGCGTGGGAGTCGGATTACAAAGTTCTCATCCAATTCTGCATCTACTTGCTGGCGTGCGTGACCGCTTCCCGGGAGCAGCCGGTGCGCGCCGCGCGGCTTTGGGGGGCCGTGGAAGGCATGGAGGAGGCTTACGCCGTGCGCGTCACTCCCCTAACCCCCTCTGTAAGCAACTACGAGGGCCGCCTGAGCAGCGCGCGCTCGCAGCTGGGTGAGGAAGCCTGGTCGGGAGCGTGGGCGGAGGGCAAGGCGATGGCGCTGGGGCAGGTCGTGGGGTATGCCCTCTCGGAAGAAGGGGAGGCTGAGCCTCCCACGCTCGTCGCTGTGCCCGAGCAGCCACCACCGGCCGACGAACCGACCGAAAGGCTCACCACCCGCGAGCAAGAGGTGGCGCTCCTCGTTGGGCGGGGGCTGACCAACCGCCAGATTGCCCAGGAACTCTCGATCTCTGAGCACACGGTCGCAAACCACGTGCGCAAAATCCTAAAGAAGCTGGGGCTGCGCTCCAGGACCCAGATTTCCTCCTTTTCCTAACGTAAACCCAACGGGGCGAACCCTTTTTTCTGCTAGGAGGCACAAGGAGCCTATAGGATGCTTCCCCTTATAGGCGTTCCGCCTGGCACGAGTGTTTGGCCGAATTCATCCAAATACATTCAAAGATAGTCAACATGACTATGCTTTTAGGCCCTCCAGCTAAGAGCCAGCTAAGTGGCGCCTTCTATCGTGCCTATCAGAAGCAACCCACCGGGGGTTGCATGAACAAGGAGGTAGCGCGTTATGAGGCGCATACTTTTGGCGTTGGCGGTAGCCGCACTGATAGCTGTGATGGCAGCTAGCGCAGCGGTCGCCCAAGAAGGCTCACCAGTCGGTGGATGCCCTGATAGCTACGACCCTGGGCTCGTTACCGTCGAATTCGTGCTAGCTGGAACAGGTCTAGAGGAACCCGATCCGTCCATGGACCCGAATGGGGATGGATATACCTGCCTCAAGATCCTAGACACGGGCTCAGGCACACGGGCCACTTGGCACGATAACGTCATAGCTCAATGAGGGCTATACACCCTCTTCGATAACGCCACTGATGTGGAAGCAGGCAGGAGACCGGGGTCCCTACCTACTCTAGGGGCTCCGGCTCATTAGTCCAGTCAGCGTTTGGCCCCTGGGCTGGGGGCGGGGGCTTATTCACAAAGTGCCTAGAAGTGAACAGTAGAGAAAGTGAAGGAGGTAGCGCAAAAATGGGTATAAAGGCTAGACGAGGGCTTCTATTGGTGGCCATCATGAGTGTTGTGGGCGCTCTACTGGTGAGCGTGGGGGTGACCTCCCCTAAGGAGGCCGAGGCTAGCTTTTGCGACCAGCCGTTCACTGCTGAAACTACGACCCCCGAGGTAGGCGCTGCTGTGGCCTCGGGACAGACCTTTGACAACTCCTCAAGTATAAGCATCCCGGACGCCACATCGGCGGCGGCCAGCCCGGCCAATCCCTACCCCTCCGAGATAAACGTTCAAGGTCTCAGCGAGACTATCAGCGATGTCAACGTCACGCTCAACGGATATAGCCACGGCTTCCCAGACGACGTAGCCGTGCAGGTTGTCTCGCCTACTGGAAAATCTGTCCTCCTAATGAGCGACGTGGGGGGCCCACCACCCTTTACTAAAGACGGCTGCTATGGCATCACTGACATCAACCTCACCTTGGACGATGAGGCGGCGAACTCCCTTCCCGACGACACGCAGCTAAACCTAACCACCGGCACCTACAAGCCCACGAAGGGAACCACACCACCGCCAACCTCTGGTTGGACGGACAAACCGGTACCGAATAGCTGGCCAACACCTGCGCCCGATCTGACCGTGAGCGGCAGCCAGCTCTCATCGTTCGACGACACTGCCCCCAACGGTACCTGGAAGCTTTACGTCATAGACGACATTCCGGGCGGGGTAGGCACGTTCGCGAGAGGTTGGTCGTTGGAGCTAAATAACACTACCGTCACCACGCCGCTTGAGACGTCCATAACCAGTGGCCCGGATGAGGGCTCTAGCACCACTTCCAATAGTCCAACGTTTGAGTTCTCCTCCAATAAGGAGGGCTCGACTTTCCAGTGCCAGCTTAATAAGGACGGCGCGGTTGTAGAGCCGTTCGCAGCGTGCACACCGCCAAAGTCCTACTCAACCCTCAGTCCCGGTAACTACAAGTTCGAGGTAAAGGCCACCGACTCTGCTGGAATTGTTGACCAAACTCCTGCAAGCCGTAACTGGAGTATCTCGAGTGTCGACAACCCGCCCAAGGTCATGGGCACCAGCCCGGCCAACGGCGCGACGCTGATAGCCCCTGGAGTCAACGTGACCGCCACCTTCTCTGAGGCTATGGACGCGAGCAGCACCGACGGGGATCTAAGCACGATCAACGGCACGACCTTCAAGCTAGTCAGGCTCAACGCCGACGGCACCACCACCAGGGTTACGGCCACCGTCAGCTACGCCGCCGCAACCAAGAAGGCGAAGCTCGACCCGGCAAGCAACCTCAGCTCGAGGCGGACCTACAAGGCCACGGTGACGAGTGGGACGCAGGACTTGGCGGGCAACGCACTCGACCAGAACCCGAAGATAGTGGGCAACCAGAGCAAGAGCTGGAAGTTTACGGTCCAGTAGGAGGGGATGTATGTTGCAAGGATTCCTTAAGCTGGGACGCCGTGAGGAGTTCCGCCTCACTCCGCCCCTTACGGAAGGGAGATACCTCATGGGACCCAGACTCCTACTGGTGACCCCCATGCTGCTCGCGGTGCTTGTGGTCAGCGGGGTTGCGCTGGCACTGAGCGCCTGCGGGGGCGGCCAAGCGAACAACAAGAGCGCAACCGGCGGTTCTGCTACCGCCGACGGTCAGATCGTCTTTCGCCGCTGGTTCGATCCCGATCAGACTAAGGCAGCACTGTTCACGATGAACCCGGACGGAAGCCATGTCCAGCAGATCACGCACCCCCCCAACGGCTGGCGCGACCTCGAGCCGGTGTGGTCCCCCGAGGGGCAGAAGGTCGCCTTCTACCGTCAGACAACCGACGAGAGCATGAGCAGGATCATGGTCGTCGATCCCCACACTGGCGATGTGCGTGAGGTTACGCACTGCGGACCCGATGGAGGCCAACCTCGGCAGGGCCCGCCTGGCCGGTGCGAGTCGGACTTCGATCCTGCCTGGGCGCCCGACGGCGATTCGCTGGCCATCGATCGAATCCTCGGCCCGGATGAAGATTGTTGCCGGATCGAGGGGATCTTTATCGTTGGGCTCGACGGGAGCGATCCTCACCAGGTCACTAACGTCGATCCGAAGCTACCTGCTGCGTTTGCGGACGTGGGGCCACAGTTCTCCCCCGATGGGAAGATGCTGGTCTTTGAGCGGGTTCGCGTGGCGGACGACCGTCATGCCATGTTCGTCCAGCGCATCGACTCGATAGGATCGCCGCAGGATGCGCGTCAGATCACACCATGGAAGTTGAACTGTCAAGATCACCCAGACTGGTCACCCGACGGCAAGCTGGTGCTCTTCCGTTGCCTGCCCGACGACGGCTCGGTGAACGTCTACTGGGTCCAGCCCGACGGCAGGGGCTTGCACCAACTCACCCAGACGGCTTCGGATAAGCAGACCTACTACTACCTCTCCTCTAGCTTCTCGCCGAGATTCTCAGCAAGCGAGGGATTGATTACGACCTCTCGGGAACCCGGCTACGGCGAGGAGGGCAACGCGGACGTGTTGCGGTTTCTCATCGAAGACGGCGAGGTGGTGAGCTCGTCAAACCTCACCAAGAGCACGATCTGGGACAGCTCCCCTGACTGGGGGCCGCACCGAGCAGTCCGTTAGAACACCGCACAAGGAGGAGGTTGCCCTTTCATGATGAGAGCAAGACAAATGCTACTGTTACTAGCGGCACTGATAGTAGCAGTAGTTATGGTCAGCGTGGTGGTTGGCTGTCAATCCGAGGGCGGCACCAATAGCCCCGGCGGCAGTGATGGCTCCGGCGGTAACGCTGGGCCTAGCGGCACCGATGGTCCCGATACCCTGAAGGGGACCATCGGGAACGACAACCTATCGGGCAAGGGCGGAGACGACGTCCTCTTGGCCCTTGGTGGCAAGGACAAGCTGCTCGGTGGATCCGGCGGAGACCTCGTGCTCGGTGGTAGCGAGGAGGGCCCCTCGGAAGGCGAAAAGAACCTGCAGGGTGGGTCCGACAACGACTTTGTTGCCGGTGGCATTGACTCCGACGACGCCGCAGGCAATGAAGGTAACGACTTGCTCAGCGGTGACGCCGGCTCCGATGTCATAGCGGGCAATTCAGGCAACGACCTCCTGATCGACGGCCCCTTGTCAACGGATGAAGCATGGAACATCGAAGACGTTTTGCGCGAGGAATCGAAAGATACTCTGTCTGGCAATGCCGGCAACGACTGGATCGACACCAAGAACGAGCCAGCCTTCGGAGACAAAGTGACGTGTGGTGAAGGCTTCGATCGGGTGCTCGCAGACAGCAAAGACGAAGTGGCAGACGACTGCGAGAAGGTAACGTCCGACCTCACAGACAGCCATTTTTTCGAGAACATCCCGCAAAGCTTCTTTGAAGGTTTGCCTTAGTTTTGGCTGATAGGAGCTAACTCCACCCTGATAGATAGCATATGGGAAGGGCCGCAGTCGCGGAAGGCGCGACCCTTCCTTCTATCCTTATTCACCGGAGTGCATGGAAGGGGAATTCTCGGAAGGTGGTATACAGGATGCCGCATAGCCCCGCTCGCTGGCCACCAAATGGTCGGCCTGAGACTTCTCAGCTCCTCAAGGTTGACCACGATATATGTTGCACGTGCGCATAATGATGCGCTTGGATGGATGCGTGGCATTCTCTCAGAACACCGACACCGATACGAGGGAGCGGGGTAGTCAGGAGTTTCGACCCCGGCTCTGTTACTAGAGGTACGGCCTGCCTGACTTCGGTGTGTGTATAAGGCGATTTAAAGGCCGTCGACATGGTCAGGCCCGCAGGTCCTCGAGACCACATCCTTCCCCTAGAGAGACCTTTAAGAGGGCTTAGAAGAGCCGTGGAACATGTGGCTGAGGGCCAGGAGAAGAGTCGGGGGACTCCTCAGGGGTGTTCTCGACGAAGCGACGGGGTCATAAAAATTTCACAATTTCTGAACCCGGTGATCGCGGCGGATGTCAGAAGACGATCACACCGTCCTCACCGCGCTACTAGGACCAGATCGAAGTTCGCCTTCCTCTGGCCAGACTCCGGGTAGTGTTGCGTAACCAGCTCCTCATAGCCAGGTGCCGTCACGCGGACGTGGATATGGGGTGGCCTGCCGCCGTAGGAGACGGGCACGTTGCTCTAGAAGCGGTACTCTCCTCTCTGGCCGGCGAACAGTGTAGCCCGGTGTGCATCGTCGTAGTCTCCCCTGGGGTTAGCCAGCCAGAACTCGATTTTGGCGTTGGGGATCGGCTTGCACTCTTGGGCGCCCAGCACGGTCCCGGAGAGTACGTACCCGCTGCCGACTACGAGGACCGTAAGGCTCGCTCGGGTGACTCTGAAAAGGACGCAGCCGAGACGGTGGCTGTACTGAACGGGCTCTCCGCCCAGAGCGTGAGGAGGATCGCCGAGAGCCAGCGCATCCTGAGAGGTGAGGAGAAGAGAAAGCCGGGGAGGCCGAGAAAAGCCGTCTAGAACGTGTAGATGGTGTACACGTCCAGGGGGAAGTACTCCGGGTGTTTCATTTCGCGCACCAGCAGGTCGGCGGACATTTCGAAACCCATGTACTCGAAGACGCTCAAGACGTTCTTCTGCCCCTCGGGGGTCTCGGTGATCTCGTAGTGGAGGCTTGCCAAGCTGCTTGTCATGAGCGGCGGGTGCCACTTGTTCCGCGTGACGAGATGCCCATGAAACTCCTCCATGCCCAAGATCATGCGGCGCACCGGGTCGAAAAGTTCCGAGACGGCCACCTCCGGCATGTCGATGTAAATGAATCCCAGCGTCATCTTGTATAGAGCCCTGGTGAGGGTGCGGCAGTACTGAGGACTCATCGGTCGGTTGTCGATCAATCGCAGGTCTATGCGCCCCTGTCCGTCGTCGACGAAAGCCTTTCTCGAGGGTGTGTCGAACAGGACGCGTCGGACGCGGCCCCTCTCGACCATGCGCAGGGTGGCGTTTCCGAACTTGGCTTCGGGCAGCTTGCCGCTCTTTGAGGTGACCCCCTTGAGGGTGCGCATCAGCGCGATGGGCGCGTGCTTGACGAGCGTTTCGTCGAGCCGCGAAAGCCTACCGTGGTTGCACCCATCGCAGACGACGCCGGCGGGGAGGACCACGGGCGGCTGTCCGCCGTGCCCCTTATTGCCAAGGCTCTCAGGGATCACGTGTTCTTCGCTGGTGAACGGTCTATCCGATTCTCCGCAATAAAGGCAAGCTGGCAAGAATTGTCCTCCAAATACAGGTGTATTAGACTCGAGTTTACTCTCAGCTTCCCTCTTAACAAGGACCGGCGCGTGCCGCGTACTGACTGCACGAACTTTGGTTATCTTCTTTGGTTATCTTCGCGGCGCGGGGGAGGTGCCTCGGGACCATCCCCCGATGGCCGACGATGGCCAGCGGATGGCTCGTGCTCATCTTGACGCCACTCCTCGTCGCCGTATACGCCTACGGCCTAATCGTTGCCTTCGGCAATCTCATACAACCGTAACCGCCCTAGGCGGACGCCAATCAGAAATCCCCTAGTCTGACCGTCGCATGTCCGCATGCGGGGCACGTCATACCACGATTCCAGTCTCGCGTCGGTACCCACTGTTCCGCATCGGGGAGGTCGGATAGAGGTACCTTTTCGTGCAGTACGGCGGCCATGAACTCATGACCGCAGTTATCGCAGTACACGTTCTTCCGTATCCTCTTTCTCGGCACGGTTACGAAGCCCCTTCTTCCCCGCTCTCTAACACAGCTAGCTATTCTACAGGGCGAGGGCGTTTCGTCGGATATACTCCGGGGCACCGCAACCAGCAGGAAGATCAGCAGGATACTTGGAGGGGGAGCATGCCGACGAGAAGAGAGCGCAGACTACTAACGGAGCTAAAATGCCAAAGCTGCGGGCATGAGTTTGAGGACTGGGTGCTTCATGTGTCGCAGGGGGTTGAAGAGAGTTCTGAGTGGACCCATGGAAAGTACTTCGCATCGACGTGAACTGCCCGGAATGTGGCTCCGGGTTCGTTGGGGAGCGGAACGCGTAGTTCACAGCCTGTCTCGACGAGCTCGACGCCGGCGAGCTGCCCGGGCGGCGGAACAAAGTAGCAAGATTCGCCGGCGTGCTTGCAGGCTAGGACATTGCGATCGGAACCGAACCGTCGACCTTCGCGCCCTCGGAGCTCACTGCGCTGTAGAGGACGTCGGATTCTCCCTTGCGCATTTTTGTCACGTAGAATCGGAACGTGCGGTACGTGCCGGGCAGTAGTCGGTCGTTCTCCCAAAACTGGCCCTCGTAGTAGCCATTCCTGGGCTCCTGCTCCTCTTCGCACGAAGATCCCCGGCTCCGCCCTACGTAGGGTCGCAGCATTCGCCTTCCTGGCTGGTCCCAGGGATCGTAAAGGCTCACCTTGCTCGCCTCGAAGTGGACCCAGCCGTGCACGTCGTTGGCGGCGACTTTGCCGGAGTTGTAAACCTCGACCTCGAGGACCCCGAGCTCCAGGCGGTTCCTTCCGTAGGGTTTAAGGGCGATGCTCACCTCGAGGTCGGGGCGCATCTCGGACTGCTGGCGGGCAAGGGCGAGCTGTTCTTCGGCCCGTCGACGCTGCTCTTCGGCCGTGCGGTGGTCTTCTTCCCGTTCTTTTCTGTGCTGGAGGATCTGGTGTATGGCAATACCGACGGCCACCAACCCGGTAAGTGCGGCTATCCCAGAGAGGATAGTGTTCAGTGTCTCTTGGCTCATTTCCCAATTTTACAGAGCGAGGGTCTCTCGTCCGGCTGAACATTATCGAGCGCAAGCGCAAGGGCACCGAGAGCGAGGACCGGAGGATAGCTGACGAGCAGCAGATGATCCCGGCCACGCGAGTCCTCGCCGCTCTCACCAGGATCTCGTCTAGGATATTCGCGGCGTCCCGATGAACTCGTAATTGTTCAGCGGGAAACCAATGCCACAAAGGGGGTATGGGCAGGAGGAGTTCAAGCCCTCCAGTTGATTACCAAAGGTCCGGCTATCCTGACCCGAGTCTACATATGAGCCATTTCAAGGGCTTGCCGAGTCTGTTAGGCCCGGGGGCCGGCGAAGGCTACTTCTTCCCCTTCGCCGGCGTTCTAGGCCGCTCTGAAGCCACCCTACCGCGAGCGTGAGCTACCCCGGCCCAGGTCTTATCGATCTGCGTCTCGACCTTGACCGGCACGCGAGGCCCTCCGACGTCGGGGCCATTGAGGATGTCATCCATCCCGTCGATCATAGCCTTCTCGAGCCATGCCTCTACTTTCTCGGCCTCGTCCTCGTCGCACTCGACCAGGATCTCGTCGTGGACGCAGGCTACGGGCACTGCCCCGGGACAGTCTCTTCGCCTCTCCCATAGCAGGGCAAGGGCAAGCTTGAGACCGTCGGCGCCTGTACCCTGCACGGGGGCGTTGACCCACTCGGTGAACCTCGTCACCCCGGTTCGGCGTCTGCCGGTGAGGGTGCGGGTCTCGGTCTCTCCGTGCTTCATCCTCTGCCGCTCCCGCTCGTGCCAGCTCTTCAGGCCGGGGTAGGTCTCAAAGAACCGCCTCTTGTAGAGGGCGGCTTCCTCGAGGGTGATGTTAGTCTCGTATTTGTCGCGGGCGAATTCCTTGAGGCCCCTGGCGCCCTGGCCGAACAGCAGCCCGAAGTTGACGGCTTTGGCTAACTTGCGATCTTCTTTGCCGACACCAGCATGAGCAAGACGGCAAGGCGCGAGGAAACAGCCTCGTTAAGCACTGAGTTGGGAGTCTACCTGTACTATTCTGTAACGTTAGTGGAGTTCTTCGGTCAAGAAGATCTCAGCCCAGAAACCTTAAAAGCTGCCGAAGAATCAGGTGCGCTCGAACAGCTAGCTAGGGCGCGTCAGTTCTTTGCCATCAACCCGCGCATAGCCGAATCGGTAATCGCGGGCTTCCGCGAGCAGTACAGCATGTACTATCGGAGACCAGGGCGCCCTTAACCTGAGCGGCGGGTAGCTCATCCTCCCCTAAGGTGGAGCGGACTTCCTCAAGGAGCCGAGGAGATAGTCATCATCTGCGACGATCCGGATGCGCCCACACAGAAGCCTTTCGTTCACTGGGTGCTCTACAAGATCCCCGCAGACCAAACAGGACTTCCAGAAGGCGGCACAGAAGGAGCACTAGAGGGCAAGAACGATTTCGATGGGAGGGACTACAGCGGGTGTATGCCGCCCCGAGGTCATGGTGTCCATCACTACAATTTCAAGGTATACGCCCTAGACACAGAGCTTGGTGCACCAGGGGGTCTTAGCAAGGATGAACTGCTGAGGGCTATGGAAGGGCGCATCTTCGATGATGGAGAGCTCGTCGGAACCTACGAAAGGTGATCTTTCTTCTCCGTGGTGTAGCATGAGGAGACCGACCTCGGTGCGCTGAACGCTGAGGTCGTAGGCGTGGTTAGGGAGACTATGCAGCACGCGCACGTTTCATTGTGTTTGCGCCCGCTGCGTCTCCGAAGAACGGGGGAGGGCGAGGACATCAAATAGAGGAGCTACGGCCAGTACTGTACGGTGGCCAGGGCGCTCGATGTGGTTGGTGAGCGGTGGACGCTGCTCTTGGTGCGCGAGCTCTT